>ENA-OQVM01005254-OQVM01005254.1-marine-metagenome-genome-assembly--contig:-NODE-5254-length-12563-cov-44.428720_pt1 | contig 12563 bp, 12 predicted proteins | sample MGYA00237776_ERZ505498 | MGnify/ENA primary metagenome ERZ505498 (study PRJEB26159, sample SAMN06265151) | marine metagenome | isolation source: Helgoland LTER site | place: Germany:Helgoland, sampling... | reverse complement strand
GACTATCCCGATACTAATTTTGAAGTGTTCAATCCAGAAACTGAACGATCCCAGATCGTTGATTTCAGTACCCCTCCAGATGCTTACCACTTACTCAATTTTAGTTCGAGTATAGATCTTAATATAAACCAAAAATCGAAGTTTACAGTAGGGTTTACAATTACAAACCTATTGGATACTTCGTATCGAAACTACCTGAATCGTTTGCGTTTTTATGCCGATGATTTGGGGAGAAATTTTTTACTTAATCTTAAAATCAATTATTAATTTAAAACCACAAAAACATGAAAAACATGAAATTTTTAACTGCCGCATTATTTATAAGTTCATTATTTATCGGATGCTCAAAAGATGATGCTCCTGCTCCCGTCAACGAAGAAGAAGTGATCACCACACTAACGGTTACACTCGTCCCAAATGACGGTGGCACAGCGATTACCTTACAGAGCCGTGACTTGGATGGAGATGGATCAGATGCTCCAGTCATCACTACTGGTGATTTAACTACTGGCGTTACATACAGGGGTCGTATTGTGTTACTTAACGAAACTGTAGATCCTGCTGATGACATTACGGAAGAAGTAGAAGAGGAAAGCTTAGAGCACCAATTTTTCTATACATCAGGGGGTGACTTAGACATCACAATTAGCAATGAAAATCTTGATACAGATGGGAATAAATTAGGAACCGAGTTTACACTCGTCGCAGGAGCTGCTAGTTCTGGGACATTAACATTTACATTGCGTCATGAGCCTACGAAACCAAATACAGGTCTTGAAGATGCAGGTGGAGAAACAGATATTTTCGCTACCTTCAGTGTATCCGTAGAATAGAGTTGAATTAGTCACGACTCACTTCATTTGAGGGAAATAAAACAGGTATTTAATTACTGATAAATAAGATACCTTAAGTTTATTTCCATCATACGGAAGTAAAACCCACATCCTTTAAGTGTGTGGGTTTTTTATTTTAATTAAATCCGCCTCAACATAGTGCGACTTTAGGCCTTTCTATATGGCATTCCGAAAAGTGAAACGGCCGTTGCTATCCTTTTTCAAATACTCACTTTAACATCTTATTCATGAGTTATTTGCTATAATTTCGGACTCTAAAAACGGTTCGACGTTTGGAAATACTAAATTCCAATATCTCATAGCATAGGCGGTGCACCCCTCGGCTTCTGAATATTCTTTTTTGGAATACGGATCGGCATTTGGAAAGCACTCATTCCAATATCTCATTGCATCGGCGGTACATCCCTCGGCTTCTGAGTATTCTTTTTTTGTGTATGGTAACTTTCTTCTAATGTTGAAGGCTTCTATATTGGCCTGATAAATTTCATCTACCGTTAATTTTTTGTTTTTCATTATTTACTTAATAGATTATTTTTTTCGGCCTCGGTGAATTGCTCGGCTTCTGGTAAACATTCGTTCCATATAACCATGTCTCTAATCCCAAAACCACTGGTGTCACTGTATTCCTGTTTGGTGAAAGGCTCGGCTTTTGGTAAAATCCGATTCCACAATATCAGTTCTAGAGAGCTACACCCTTCGCAATCGGTATATTCTTTTTTGGTGTAAGCTTCCATGGTGTTTAAACAAAAGTTCCAATATCTGATGTCTTCATGGTCACATCTTTTGGCGGCGGCGTGCTGTTGTTTGGTGTAGGGTGCTGGATTGCCGTGGCGGATCGCTTTGCGATTGGCGTCTGTTATTTCTTTGGCTATTTGGGGTTTCATGATTTTAGATTTGGGTTAATATCTAAATAATACTTTAATTATATATAAACAAATCTAATTAATATTTAGATAATTACAAAATGATATTGTTATTATTGTTTAAAATATCTAATCAACATTTAGATATAGTTATTTTTAATACCTTTACATAAATCTAAATATCTAAATTATGAGTAATATTCTAAGACTAAGAGATTTATTAAAACAGAAAGAGATCACAGGTAAAGCTCTTGCTGAAAAAGTTGGGGTTTCAGATAATACAATCAGTTTTATATTAACCGGAAAAACGCATCCACGTCCAGAACTATTATTAAAAATAGCCGCCGCCCTCGACGTTGATTTGAAAGACTTATTTATATCGACCAAACCACACAAAAACCCTAAAGAAATTATTGAGACTATAAAAAATTCAATTGAAGATTTAGAGGGCCTTTACGATGCAGTAGACAAAACAAGTTAACCCCCCTACGCTTCTGCTTACCCGTATGAAAAATAAAAAGCACGCGTAAACACGCCTAAAAATTAAACTGTTAAAATCACGTAACTCTTTGGATGTCCGTGATTTTTTTATACATTTAACTCAGATTAAGACCCCCAAGTCAAAATCTTCACAACCAATGGATTCAATAGTTAGATATTAGTTTACTGTAAATATTACAGTGGCGTGCATGTGTGCGTTGGTTTTAAAACCGAATGATGTATCGCAGCGGGTTTTTTGAAAAAATTTCTTGCAACTACTAAAAGCAACGTAGAAACCAATAGAATTATGGAGTGAAAAAGTAATACAACAAAAAATAGACTCTATACATAACAACCCTGTTGAAAGCGGTTTTGTTACCGATCCAATAGACTGGAAGTATAGTAGTGCGAGAAATTATCAAGAAGACCAAACAGTTTTAGAAATTGATATATGAAGGAAAACTCTAACATTAGCTTGTTTAAGAGCACGAGCAGAATGCTCGCGCTACGGGGGATACAGAGTCCGCTTGATACGATTTTATTACATTTAAATAAAAATGATAAACGAGAACAAAAGTTCCTATTATCCGGAGATATACCCCTATTAAAAGGGCGTTTATTCTCCATATAACAAGTTGTAAACAATGCCCAAAAAAACTCAATAGTGAGTATTATTAATAAATGTTTAATTAAAATTAAAAAAGTATGATTAAAAATTCAATGAAAATGATGACAGTATTATTTGCTTCATCTATGTTATTAACATCTTGTTATTCTTATACAAGTGTTGTCGGAGAAGGAGCTCAAGGAAATTCTCAAACGACAAAATGGAATCATTATGTTGTTTATGGTTTAGCTCCTGTTGGAGTTTCTGATTCAAAACAAATGGCGAATGGTGCGAAAAATTATACAGTTCACACAAGACAGACATTTGTGAATGGATTAGTTGCTTCTTTGACTTTTGGAATTTATACTCCATCAACAACGACAGTTACTAAATAATTAGTTAATTAAAAAAGGAGGTAATTCTTGAATTGCCTCCTTTGTGAAAAATCTGAAAATGAAAAAAATAATATTTTACATATCATCTATTTTCTGCCTAATATTAACTGTTAATATATCTAAAATATTAATTAACGATTTTGAAAGATTGAACGAATACGGATTTGGATATTTAGTCGGAAAAATTATACTTTTTATAATATTTTTGATTTTGGTTCTTTTAACGAGAAAGAATATTTTGAAAAAGAAAGTAACTGAATAATGCACTGTTTACAACACCGTATAAAATTAATTGCTAGTTTCTAGCCTACTTACGAAAGTCCTCGCGGACTTTCTATCTGTGATTTACTTGCTAACTTTAGTGCTTAGAACACGCAACTAATCTTATACAACAACGTATGCCATTAAAAAAAAGGAAAGGCCAACCGCACATTTTAGCACATTTGGTTTTTGCCAACGCTCTTCCCAACGCTGAAAAACCAAAAGAGCTAAAATCTCCCATCGCTCGAAGGACGACAATAATTTGAACGATTTATATATTGAAAAACGAGATAATTAAACAATTAATATTATCTTGGCTGGATAATTTTAGACGGACATGAACCGAATAAAGGAAGTACTCGAAGAAAAAGGAATTAAGCAGACTTGGTTGGCTGAAAAACTCGGAAAGAGTTACAATATGGTTAACGGTTACGTGCAGAATAGACAACAACCAAGATTGGAAGTGCTATATGAAATTGCAAAAATATTGGATGTGAATCCAAAGGATTTATTGAAAGAAGATAAATGACTAAAGAAGCACAAATAGAAGAAAGCCTAATAAAACAGCTAACAGAGTTGAAGTATATCCATCGCTCTGACATTGTTGATCGAAAAACGCTAGAACAGAATTTCAAAACTAAATTTGAAGCATTAAACCGTGTTCGATTATCTGATAGTGAATTTTTACGTTTACGTGAAGAAATCATTGAACCTGATGTTTTCGCTGCTTCTAAACTCCTACGTGAAAGACAGTATTTCCAACGAGAAGATGGAACTCCGCTTCATTACACTTTGGTAAATATCAAAGACTGGTGTAAGAATGATTTCGAAGTAATTAGTCAATTAAAAATTAATACAGAAAACAGCAACCAACGCTATGATGTAATTCTACTAATCAATGGTTTGCCAGTGGTTCAAATAGAATTAAAGAAACTGGACATTTCACCACGAAAAGCCATGCAGCAAATAGTGGATTACAAAAATGAACCTGGTAATGGTTATAGTAATTCGTTGATGTGCTTCATGCAGTTGTTCATTGTGAGTAATCGTAGTAACACTTTCTATTTTGCAAATAACAAGAATCAACATTTTCAATTTAATGCAGACGAGCAGTTTTTGCCTGTCTACAAATTAGCAGATGTAAACAACAAGAAAATTAGTGGGCTACATGACTTCACTGAGAAGTTCTTGTCTAAATGTACTTTGGCTGAAATGATAAGTAAGTACATGGTACTGGTGCAAAGCGAACAAAAAATGCTCGTGATGCGTCCATATCAGATTTACGCAGTTAAAGCTATTGTTGATTGCATCAAAGATAATAGAGGAAATGGCTATATCTGGCACACCACAGGTAGCGGTAAAACACTGACTTCTTTCAAAGCTTCCACTTTGCTTAAGGATAATCTAGATATTGAAAAGTGTTTATTCGTTGTTGACAGAAAAGACCTTGACCGCCAAACTCGTGAAGAATTTAATAAGTTTCAGGAAGGTAGTGTAGAAGAAAATACGAATACCGAAACGTTGGTAAGGCGATTACTATCTACCGATTATGCTGACAAGGTAATTGTAACGACCATACAGAAATTAGGGTTGGCACTAGATGGGAGTAACAAAAGAAACTACAAAGAGCGTCTAGAGCCTTTAAGTGATAAACGTATGGTTTTCATCTTTGATGAGTGCCACCGTTCACAATTTGGAGATAATCATCAAGCCATAAAAGAGTTCTTTCCAAATGCTCAATTGTTTGGATTTACAGGAACGCCCATCTTCGAAGAAAATGCAACCTATTATGAAGTTAATGGAGAAGAGAAAGCACTCAAAACTACTCAAAGCATTTTTCAGCATGAATTACCAAAATATACAATTACACATGCTATAGAGGACAGGAATGTCTTAAAATTTCATATTGACTATTTCAAAGGTAAAGATGATAAAGACCCTAAGCCTGGAGAAGCCATTGCACAGCAAGCTGTAGCAGAAGCAATTCTTAGTAAACATAATGCAGCCACCAACCAACGAAAATTTAATGCTGTGTTAGCTACATCTTCTATCAATAATGCTATTGAATATTATAAGGTTTTTAAAGAACTTCAAAAGGAAAAACAAAAAAATAATCCTGAATATGTTCCACTAAACATTACCGCAGTATTTTCACCACCTGCTCAATTGATAGCAAAAGAAGGAGACCAACAAAGTCAGAAAAATGCGGATGACATCAAACAATTGCAAGAGGATTTAATACAAGAAAAAGAAGACAACAAGCAAAATCCTGAAGAAAAGAAAAAAGCCTTAGTAGAAATTATTGATGATTATAATAACCAGTTTGACTCTAATCACGACATCAATAATTTTGATATTTACTATCAAGATCTACAAAGACGTATAAAAGACCAAAAATTCAGTAACAAGGATTATCCGCATAAAAACAAGATTGACATAACCATTGTGGTGGATATGTTATTGACTGGTTTTGACTCTAAATTCTTGAATACCCTATACGTAGATAAAAACTTGAAATATCACGGTTTAATACAAGCGTTTTCTAGAACTAACCGTGTATTGAATGATACCAAGCCTTATGGTAATGTGTTAGATTTTCGTTCTCAACAGGAAGCCGTAAATAAAGCCATTGCTCTTTTCTCAGGTGAAGAAGGTGATAAAGCTGTTAAGGTATGGATGGTAGAACCAGCACCTGTAGTAATTGAAGAATACCAAAAAGCAGTGGAGGCTTTGGGTGATTTTATGCAAGAACATAATTTGGTAAGTGAACCACAAGAGGTATATAACTTAAGGGGGGATGCTGCAAAAATTGCCTTTGTAAAGAACTTCAAAGAAGTGCAAAAACTCAAAACTCAACTAGATCAATACACTGATTTGGATGAAAAACAGCAAGAAACGATTGAAAATATTTTACCAAAAGACAACTTGCAGGAGTTCAGAAGCTCTTACTTAGAAACGGCAAAACAACTTAGGGAAATACAACAAAAAAAAGGAGCTGATGCACCAGAAGATATTCAGCAATTAGATTTTGAGTTTGTACTCTTTGCTTCAGCAGTGATAGATTACGATTACATCATGAGTTTGATTGCTGATAGCACACAAAAGTCTTCTAAGCAAAAAATGAGCAAGTCTCAGGTGATTAGTTTGCTAAAGTCTAATTCTAACTTAATGGATGAGGAAGAAGACTTAACGGACTATATTAATCAAGTAGATTGGAGCGTAGGGCAAACAACAGAAGAGTTGAAACAGAACTTTGAAACCTTTAAAATAGAAAAATACGACAAAGAACTAGCTATAATTGCGAACGATCATGGTTTACAAACATCATATTTAAAAGGCTTTGTAGAGCAGATTATTGAGCGAATGATTTTTGATGGGGAGAAACTTACTGATTTGATGGAGCCTTTAGATTTGGGTTGGAAACAACGTAGCAAAGCAGAAACAGCTTTAATGAATGATTTAGTACCCCAATTAAAAAAACTAGCCCAAGGGCATGAAATTTCAGGATTAGCAGCTTATGAGTAAGATAAAAAAAACAATACCTAGGCTACGTTTTTCTGAATATAAGAAGGATAGCAATTGGGAGGAGAAAAAAATATATCAATTAGGAAATTTGATTAACGGTCTCACTTATAGCCCAAAAGATATAAGAGAGAAAGGCTTATTGGTTTTGAGGTCTTCTAACGTTCAAAATGGTGTAGTTGACTTCAATGACCGTGTTTTTGTAAGACCTGATATCAAGGGTGCTAATTTATCTAAACCAAATGATATATTAATTTGTGTCAGAAATGGTTCAAAGCGTCTAATCGGAAAAAATGCACTAATCCCAATAGATATTCCTCTAGCGACTCACGGTGCATTTATGACGATGTTTAGAGCTAAATATCCTGAGTTCATTTTTCAATTATTTCAATCCGAAGCCTACGATAAACAGGTAAAAGCAGATTTAGGAGCAACAATAAATTCAATAAATGGAAAGAATTTTCTGAAATATGAATTTATGGTTCCAAGAAACCCCAAAGAACAACAAAAAATCGCTTCTTGCCTCTCTTCTTTAGATGAGCTGATAGCTTCCCATAATGATAAGTTGAAAACCCTTGAAAACCACAAAAAAGGCTTAATGCAAAACCTTTTTCCACAAGAAGGTCAGAAAGCACCAAACTATCGCTTTCCAGAGTTTGAGAATGATGAGGAGTGGGTGGTGAAAAGTTTTGAGGACTTATTTACAATTGGAAATGGTAGAGATTATAAACATCTGGAAGAAGGTGATATTCCTGTTTATGGCTCTGGAGGGTATATGTTATCAGTTGACAAATGTCTTTATGAAGGAGACAGCGCATGTATTGGTAGAAAAGGAACAATAAACAATCCGTTATTTCTCACAGGTAAATTTTGGACAGTTGACACTCTGTTTTACACTCATTCTTTTACTGATTGTATTCCAAAATTTATCTTTTACATATTTCAAAATATAAATTGGTTAAAGCATAATGAAGCAGGTGGAGTTCCAAGTTTATCAAAAACCAATATTTACAAAATTGAAACTAAAGTTCCAAAGCCAAACGAGCAAATAAAGGTAGTTGCTGTTCTTTCAGGGTTGGATAATTTAATCAACATCCAAGAAGGTAAAGTAGGAAAACTACAACAGCATAAAAAAGGTTTGATGCAAGGTTTATTTCCTAAAATTGAGAGTTAAGAGATGGCAAATACTATAACAAATTTTACGAAACTAGAGGATATAACCACCCATTTTAGAAAAGATTTAACGGGTGATCATCGCCCATTGAAAGATTTAGTACTGTTTTTTGCCTACAATGGAACAGGCAAGACACGTTTATCTATGGAGTTTAAAGAAATGGGTAAAGAAACTATCCTGAACAACCTCAGGGATGAAGAAGGTAATGTTCTAACAGATGAAGAAGGTAATGCTCTTACAACCGAAGAACTAAAGCGTGACACATTATACTTTAATGCTTTTACGGAAGATTTATTCTTTTGGGATAATGACTTAGATGGTGATGAACATAGAGTACTGTTATTGAACAAGTACTCTAAGTTTTTCGGTGGCATTGAGAATTTAGATATAGAAAACAAAATTCGTCCTATACTTCATAATTACAGTGACTTCAACTTTGTGATTGACTTTAATTATGTAAAACCAACAGATGTTGCAGCGGAGAACCCTGAGACTTTCTGGGCTGTTAGATTTATTCGAGAAGAGATGATTGACGGAGCTCTTGAAAATTTAGAAAACATTAAAATTTCACGAGGTGAAGAGAATTTATTTATCTGGTGTTTTTTTCTCGCTATTTATGAATTAGCCATTGAAGGTGCTCAAGGATATGATTGGGTTAAATATGTGTGTATAGATGATCCAATTTCTTCACTAGACGAAAATAATACCATTGCCTTAGCTTGTGGTTTAGCGACACTAATTGATAGTGGAATCTATGAGGAAATCGAGGAAGCTGGTGAGAAAAAGAAAGTTGACAAGGATCGAAAAGTAAAAGTAGTCTTGTCGACTCATCACAGTCTATTTTTTAATGTGATGTATAACGAACTAAAAATGAAACGGAAAACATATTTCCTCCACTCAAATGGCTCGTCAGATTATAAATTACAAGACACGGGGGATACACCATTTTTTCACCACGTTGCTTTATTAAGCGAACTTAATAGAGTGGCAGAATCCAATATCATTCATACATATCATTTTAATGGATTACGGACGGTAATGGAAAAAGCAGTTAGTTTTTTTGGATACAATAAGATTGATGAAGTTATTCATGGGTTAGATGATGATGTCGTTTTTCACAGGGCAGTGCAGTTACTCAGTCATGGGAAGTATTCCATATTTGCTCCTTCGCCAATGACACCAGACACTAAAGATTTATTCAAAAAGATACTATATGGGTTTACTGATAAATACAAATTCAAATTCCCAGAAATATTTAACGAAGAAATTCAATCAGACGAAGTATGACACAAAACGAACAGGATAAATTAGGTAAAGCCCTTTGGGATATAGCAAGTGATTTAAGAGGTGCTATGAATGCGGATGCATTCCGTGATTATATGCTCTCGTTTTTGTTTTTAAGATACTTATCACACAATTACGAAGAATCAGCTAAAAAGGAACTGGGTAAAGATTACCCTAAAAGTCCATCAAAGGATGAAAGACCTGACTTTGTAGTTCCGCCACCATTAGAAATTTGGTACAAGGAAAACCAAGAAGATACGGAAGAGTTTGAAAAACAAATGCGTAAAAAGGTGCATTATGTTATCAAACCTAAACATTTGTGGAGTAACATTACCGAATTGGCACGTACCCAAAACGGTGAGTTATTAGCTACTTTAGAAGGTGGGTTTCGTTATATAGAAAATGAATCCTTTGATGATACTTTTCATGGTTTGTTTTCAGAAATCAATTTGAATTCGGATAAGTTGGGTAAAACTCCAAAGGAACGTAATGATAAACTTTGTACCATCATAAAAAAAATCGCAGAAGGTATTGCAGATTTTTCTTCTGACACAGATACACTTGGTGATGCATATGAATATTTGATTGGGAAATTCGCAGCAGGTTCAGGTAAAAAAGCAGGTGAGTTTTATACGCCTCAACAAATTTCTACCATTCTTTCTGAGATTGTAACTTTAGATAGTCACGATCCAGCTACAGGTAAGAAAAACAAATTAGATAGAATATTGGATTTCGCTTGTGGTTCGGGTTCATTACTATTAAATGTTCGTAAACGAATTAAAAACGAAGAAGGTACTATTGGTAAAATTTACGGTCAAGAGAATAATGTAACTACATACAACTTGGCAAGAATGAACATGCTTTTACATGGCATGAAAGATACCGAGTTTGAAATATTTCATGGAGATACTTTAAAAAATCAATGGGATGTTCTCAATGAAATGAACCCATCTAAGAAAACGGAATTTGATGCAATTGTAGCCAATCCACCTTTTAGTTTGAGATGGGAACCAAACGATACTTTAGCAGAAGATTTTAGATTCAAAAGTTATGGACTAGCTCCAAAATCAGCGGCCGATTTTTCTTTCTTATTACATGGATTTCATTTTCTTAGTCAAGCAGGAACAATGGCTATTATATTACCTCATGGTGTATTATTTAGAGGAGGTGCAGAAGAACGTATTAGAACCAAGCTATTAAAAGATAACAATATAGATACAGTTATTGGCTTACCTTCAAATCTGTTCTATTCAACAGGGATTCCTGTTTGTATTCTGATCTTAAAGAAATGTAAAAAGCAAGATGATGTACTTTTCATAAATGCTAGTGAACATTACAAAAAAGGAAAAAGGCAAAACGAGTTAAGGGATGGTAAGAAAGATGGGGTTTACGACAAAAGTGAGCCTAATGATATTCAAGATATAATAGACACTTACAAAAATCGTCCAGAGAAAATTGAACGTTATGCACGCAGAGTTTCAATGGATGAAATTGAGAAGAATGGTTATAACCTGAATATTTCTAGGTATGTAAGTACAGCAGAAGATGAAATTCAAATTGACTTAAAAAAGGTTAATAAAAAACTTTTAGTTAAAGCTGGAAAAAATGGTGCATTTGACTCTGATGGGGTAGTTTTTACTCAAATCCTTCCCTATAAAAATAAATATCTGGTTCAATATTCTGGTTGGAAACGATCAAGATACAAAATGACCATTGATATGGGAATTGGGTACTTATTAGCTGACAAAAAACTCACTAAATTTACAAAAATATCAGCTGGACCTGTAATACATAAGGATATCTCAAATCCACTGGGGGTTTCTGCAAGTCTTATATTGAAAGAAAAGAAAAAATTTAAACTTTTTTACTGCCGAATAATAAAGTGGATTAAGGCAAAACATGATTATGAAATGATTTATACAATTTTTGGTGGGGAATCTGAAGACCTATATAACTGGCGTTATTATAAAAAACCACTGATAAAGCAGAAATATTCAACAGAGGTAGTTTCAGCACCTGAAGTTATAAAAATAAATGGTAATTATTATATGTGGTACAGTTATAGAGGTGCGATTAACAAGGATAATAAAAAATTTAAAATTGGTTTTGCATATTCTAGAAGTGGAGCTAATTGGAAAAGACTAGATAAAAAAAATATTCCAAGAACATCAAATAACAAAAGTGATTGGGACTACAAATCTAATTGCTACCCAATTTTTTACAAACATATGTCTAAACATTATGTTTTTTATTCAGGTAAGGGGACAGGCAAAGGAGGTTTTGGATTTGCTACCGTAAAGATAAAATAGTTTTTTCACTATATGCATTTTTTTAGATATTTAAAATATAGATTATCCAGTATAATTAAACATAATAGAGCATTAATTGGCTTTGGTTATCTAGCAGTATCTAAAAAAAATTATTCAAATATAGAATATTTATCAGATGTAGAAGTTGCCATCTGAGTATTTGCAGCTTCATTTTTTCTAATTTGTAATGCAGCTTTTGCCTCTTTCTCATCTTTGAAAGCTTCAAATGTGTCTCCAATACTTGGTACGTCAGATAATCCCCATATTAAAACAGGAGAGGATGCTATTGACTCTGTTATTGCTAGATTATTAGAATTAACCATTCCTCTAATCTTCCCCATATTTTGTCCTGTTACTATTATGTCACCGACTTCCAGTCTGCCATTTTGTACTAATAATGTAGCAATAGCGCCTTTTGTTTTATCTATATTTGCTTCTAGAATAGGATTTTTTGTTATATATCTTCTCACTATTGCTACTTGATGAAAATTACACATTTGAGTAGGAATATTGGGAAATCAAGTTAATAATCACTTTCTTCAATCACATACTATAGCTTTTATTATCCATCAAGCTTTTTCTAGTTTATTAACTCAGTTTTTATAATCATTATTATTTTCATTATCTACTACTTTTATATGTAGGGTTTTATTTCTTTTTGCATCTTTAATATTAAGTTTAGTTAATTTTTTATCATCAATTTGAATATCAAAATATTGGAAACCAATTTTATATTTTTTTTTAAGAATATTTGGTAATTTTTTTGAAATATCTAATGTGTTTGACTTTGGTATAATTGTTTTGCCTCCTAAAT
>ENA-OQVM01005251-OQVM01005251.1-marine-metagenome-genome-assembly--contig:-NODE-5251-length-12568-cov-7.510688_pt1 | contig 12568 bp, 10 predicted proteins | sample MGYA00237776_ERZ505498 | MGnify/ENA primary metagenome ERZ505498 (study PRJEB26159, sample SAMN06265151) | marine metagenome | isolation source: Helgoland LTER site | place: Germany:Helgoland, sampling... | reverse complement strand
ATCTTCCTTGGCAACTGGATGCCCACGATGGAAGGCGACATCGCGCCATACCGCGAAGCAGGCACTGTCGATACAGTCCGCGCAAACCTTGAAGGTGCAAAGTACACACTGGCCGTGAATAAGGCTGCCGCCGATATGGGCATTGCGACCTTTGCCGATATCGCCGCGAACGCCGATGCGCTGGACGGCAAGATTTACGGGATCGAACCAGGCAATGACGGCAACCGCCTGATCATGGATATGATTGCAGACGGGGCCTTTGGCCTTGACGGATTTGAAGTGATCGAAAGCTCTGAGCAAGGCATGTTGGCACAAGTTGATCGTGCCTCTGGTCGGGACGAACCGATCGTATTCTTGGGCTGGGAACCGCACCCGATGAACGCCAACTTTGAGATGTCCTATCTGGAAGGCGGCGATGACTGGTTTGGCCCCAACCTTGGTGGCGCGACTGTCTTTACAAACACAGCAGCCGGCTACGTGGACAGCTGCCCGAATGTTGGTGCTTTGCTAAACAATCTTGAGTTCTCACTTGCTATGGAAAACGAGATCATGGGTGCGATCCTGAACGATGGCGAAGACCCGGCAGACGCAGCAACTGCATGGCTGTCAACAAACCCTGATGCCTTCATGGCTTGGCTGGATGGCGTGACCACCAAAGATGGCGGCGATGCTGTCGCTGCGGTCAAAGCCTCTTTGGGCATGTAAAACGATTTAGCAGGCTCCGATATTTCGGGGCCTGCTACTTTTTAAGATGAAGGTACGGCATGGACTGGCTCACAGAGAATAAGATTCCTATCGGAAAATGGGCGAAAACCATCTTTGATTGGATGAACGACAACCTTGGGTTCTTCTTTGACTGGTTGTCGGACGCGATGGAGGCATTGATTGACGGGATCCTGTGGGTCCTCGAGACACCGCATCCGCTCTTTGTGATTGCTGCCTTTGCTGGCCTGACATGGCTGTTACAGCGTAACTGGAAGACACCGCTCTTTGTCGTAGTCGGCTTCTTGTTCATCCTGAACCAAGACTACTGGGAAGAAACCATGCAGTCCTTGACGCTGGTACTCTCTGCCTGTGTGGTCTGTATGGGAATTGGCGTGCCGATCGGCATTGCTGCTGCCCACCGCCCGCGACTGTATCGCGCGATGGTGCCGGTGCTGGACCTAATGCAAACACTGCCGACCTTTGTTTATCTGATCCCCGCGATCGTGTTCTTTGGAATCGGCATGGTGCCGGGATTGATCGCGACCGTGATCTTCGTGTTGCCTGCGCCAATCCGCCTAACATACCTCGGTGTCTCCTCGACCCCAACGCCCTTGCTGGAAGCTGCCCAAGCCTTTGGCGCCACTAAGCGTCAGGTCCTTTTCAAGGTCGAATTGCCCTCCGCCCTGCCGCAGATCATGGCAGGACTCAACCAGACTATCATGCTCTCGCTGTCGATGGTCGTCATCGCCGCCCTTGTGGGTGCAAGCGGCCTTGGCGTGCCTGTTATTCGTGCCTTGAACACTGTGAACACATCGCTTGGTTTCGAGTCCGGCTTTGTCATTGTTGTCGTTGCAATCATGCTGGACCGAATGCTGCGGGTGAAATCGAAATGAATGCTGTTGAATTTGATAACGTCTCTATTGTGTTTGGAAACAAGCCTGAGACAGCCCTGCCGCTGATGGATGAGGGGCAGGAACGCCCCGAGATCCGCGAACAAACCGGTCAGATATTAGGTGTGCATAACTGCTCTCTCAACGTCGAAGTGGGTGAAATCCTTGTGCTAATGGGGCTGTCCGGCTCTGGGAAATCTACGCTGTTGCGGGCCGTGAACGGATTGAACCCTGTGATCCGCGGCGAAGTTCGCATCAATGACGGCCAATGGAGTTGCAATGTCGGCAGCAGCTCCGCCAATGATCTGCGGCGGGTGCGGCGTGAATGCGTCTCAATGGTCTTTCAACAATTCGGCCTGCTGCCATGGCGAACCGTGCGCGACAACGTAGGACTGGGGCTTGAGCTGGCAGGCATGGACAATGCCGCCCGCCTCAAGCGCGTCGATCAGGAGCTGGAGATGGTCGGTCTGGATGACCGCGCCGATGCTTTGGTGGGCGAATTATCGGGCGGGATGCAGCAACGCGTTGGCCTTGCGCGGGCCTTTGCGACCGATGCGCCGATCCTGCTGATGGACGAGCCTTTCTCGGCGCTTGACCCGCTGATCAGAACCCGCTTGCAGGACGAATTGCTGGAACTGCAACAGCAACGCGGACGCACGATTATCTTTGTTAGCCACGATCTGGATGAAGCGTTCAAGATCGGCAATCGCATTGCCATTATGGAAGGCGGGCGGATTGTCCAATGTGGCACGCCACGCGACATCTTTACCAACCCAGTCAATGAATATGTGGCGGATTTTGTGGCACATATGAACCCGCTTGGGGTGCTGACGGCCCGCGATGTGATGACCGAAGGCACGACCGGTGGTGCCACCATCGACGTCGAAACGCCGGTACAGGACATCATTCACCAGATTGACAGTGCGGGGCTACAAGTCACCGAAGAAGGTCAGCCGATTGGCGTAGTGACACAAACCTCGCTACTGGCGCGGCTCAGCCCTCAGGCGGACTAGGCCCCAATTTTCTTCGTCCAATCAAACTTCTGCCGGAGGCATCAAACCTTTGTCGCAGGTACAGCGGGCGTTATGTTGCGCCGCGCAATAGCCTCGCGCCATGTGATGAAGCTAACCGACGCCATGATCACGGCGCCGCCGAAGACGACCCAACCGTCGACCGCTTCGCCGAAAACGACAGCGCCCAGCAACACCGCCCAAACTAGTTGCAAGAACGTCACCGGCTGCGTGACGGTCAAGGGGGCCGCGGCAAAGGCCAGCGTCATAGAATAATGGCCAGCGGTGGCAAAACACGCGACAAGGAATAACCAACCCAATTGTTCAACTGTCGGCGTCACCCAGACAGCAAACGCAAATGGCGCAAGCCCAACAGTCACCGTAATCGACAACATACCAACCACCACGGGTGCTGAAACCTCGCCCGACAGCTGCTTGGCGATCAGATAACCTGCGGCAAAAAATATGGCCGTTCCGATCATCGCGAGATGGCCCAGTTCCACCTCTTTTACTCCTGGTCGCAAGATGATCATCGCCCCAATAAGCGCCATGATCACCGCCGCCAACCGACGCGGTGGCAACCGCTCGCCCAAGAACAATGCCGCCCCGAGCGACACATAGACTGGCGAGAGGTAGTTCATCGCAGTGACTTCCGCGATCGGAATGCGCGCCATGGCAAAGAACCACAAGATCACCGCGAGCGTATGCACAAGACCACGGGCCCAAAACAGCTTTTTCTGCCGCCCCGTCAGATGCGCCGCCATGATGGGTTTGATCATGGGCAACAGAAAAACCAGCCCCAAGACATACCGCAAAAACGCAGCTTGTGCCGCAGGCACATCGTCGCCGACATGTTTCACTACAGCAGTCACCGCCACGAACATGAGGCCGGTGAACAGCATCCAGAATATGCCAACGACTGGCCGAGATTGCGCTTGGGTTTCCATACGCCATCCGTGGCACCAAGGCGGCCTGAGTGCAAGCGTGCAGAAACCGCTGGATGAAGCGGCGTGTTGCCCGTAACAACGCTCCTATGAAGATACTCTTTCTTGGCGATGTTATGGGCCGCTCTGGGCGTGCCGCGATTACCACCCACCTGCCCCGACTGCGCGCGGAGTGGAAGCTGGATTTCGTTGTGGTGAATGGTGAAAATGCGACCTCCGGGATGGGCCTGTCGGGGGATCATGCCAATATACTGTTAGATGCCGGTGCGGATGTAGTGACCTTGGGCGATCACGCCTTCGATCAAAAAGACATGCTGACTTTCATCGAGAAAGAGTCGCGGATCGTCCGCCCGATGAACTACTCCAAAGCTGCCCCCGGCGTTGGCGCGCGGGTGTTTACGGCCTCCGGTGGACGTAAGGTGCTAGTGGCCCAGGTTCTGGGCCAAGTCTTTATGAAGCGTCCTTTTGACGATCCATTTTCGGCCCTTGATGCAGTCTTGCGTCAATATCCGATGGGCGGCCAAGTCGCCGCCAGCCTGATCGATATCCACTGCGAAGCGACGTCCGAAAAAATGGCGACAGGCCACTTTTGCGACGGACGGGCCAGCATTGTTGTGGGCACCCACACCCATGTGCCCACAGGTGACGCGATGATTCTGCCAGGTGGAACGGCCTATATGACCGATGCGGGCATGTGTGGTGACTACAACTCTGTTATCGGCATGGAAAAGGCCGAACCACTGCGCCGCTTTATCACTGGTATGCCCAAATCCCGTTTCACACCTGCCGCGGATGAGGCCACGTTGTCGGGGCTTTACGTCGAGACCGACAATCTGACCGGCAAAGCTGTCAGAGTGGCAATGGTCCGCCAAGGTGGGCGCTTGTCGCAAACGGGGCCTGCATGATCTCTGAACGTATGCGGCTAACAGGGTTTCTGTTGCTGCTTGGGTGTGGATGGGGGCTGACGCAGCCTCTGATCAAAATCACGGTCACGGCGGGTTATCAGCCCTTTGGTGTCGTCTTTTGGCAAATGCTGATTGGTGCCACATTGCTTGGCGCTTTGCGATGGCGGCAAATGGGCCGGATGCCATTTAACGTCAAAACACTCGGCGTCTGGTTGATGATTGCAACCATCGGTACGCTGATCCCTGGCTATACAAGCTTCACAGCTGCGTTTCATCTGCCATCAGGCATCATGTCGATTGTCATCGCGACAATCCCGATGATGGCCTTTCCAATTGCGCTGGCCCTTGGCAATGACAGGTTTTCGCTGCGCCGTTTGGGCGGCCTTTGTCTTGGCCTCGTCGGCGTCGGCCTGATCGCCTTGCCCGAAGCAAGCCTGCAGGAGCGGGCGATGATTGCCTTCTTGCCCTTGGCGCTGATCGCGCCGTTTTGCTATGCCTGCGAGGGCAATATCGTGGCGCGTTGGGGAACGGCTGGACTTGATCCGTTTCAAGTGCTGTTCGGGGCTTCGGCTATTGGCACGGTGATTGCGTTACCTCTGGCTGTTGGATCAGGGCAGTTCTTTGTACCTCAGTCGCCATTTATCCTTGCTGATTTCACCCTGCTTCTAAGTTCGATCGTCCATGTGCTCGTCTATTCCGGCTATGTTTGGTTGATCGCGCGCGCGGGTTCGGTCTTTGCGGGTCAGGTCAGCTATGTTGTCACCGGATCGGGCGTCTTTTGGGCAATGCTATTGTTGGGTGAAACCTATAGCCTTTGGATCTGGTTAGCGCTGGTTTGCATGGCCGTCGGTCTGAGCCTTGTGCAACCGCGGCTTGCTGAAAGCGAAGCAGTAAGCGACACTCCGGCCCATGGATAGCTTTCTTTCCCTGACGCAAACGCAAAGCGCCATCCTCACAATGGCGGTCGTTGTGGGCATGTTCTTGATGTTCCTACGCGAGGTTTATCCGACCGAAGTTGTGGCCATGATTGGTGTGTCGATCCTGTTGGCCACCGGCGTGTTGCCCTATGAAGCCGCCGTGATGGCATTGGCGAACCCCGCCCCTTGGACGATTGCCGCGATGTTTATCATTGTGGGCGCTTTGGTGCGGACAGGCGCACTCAACGCGATGACACAGATTGCGGAGCGGCAGGCCAAGGTCAGCCCCGCGCGCGCTGTGGGCGGAGGGTTGCTTTTTGTGGCCTTTGCCAGTGCCATTATGAACAACACGCCTTTGGTCGTCGTGATGATCCCGGTCTTTGTACAACTCGCACGGACCTTGGGCACATCTGCCTCCAAATTGCTGATCCCCCTTAGCTATGCCGCGATTGTTGGCGGCACGATGACGCTGTTGGGTACCTCGACCAACCTACTGGTTGACGGGGTGGCGCGGGCTTCCGGTTTGAAGCCCTTCGGTATTCTGGAAATCTTCCCAATTGGCGTCGTTGTTGTCCTCTGGACCTTTACCTACCTTTATTTTATGGCCCCACGGCTTTTGCCGGACCGCCAAAGCATGGCAACGATGCTTTCGGATCGATCCAAGAAGAAGTTCTTTTCTGAAGCGGTCATACCACCCGACAGCAATCTGATCGGGCGTGAAGTCACGGGGGTACAGCTGTTTAAACGCGATGGCGTACGCCTTGTAGACGTTGTGCGTGGCGATAAATCGCTGCGGCGTAATCTTAAGGCCGTCACCTTGCAGGTGGGCGACCGTGTGGTTCTGCGCACTGAAATGACAGAACTGCTGTCGTTGCAGCAAAACAAGGAACTGCGGCGGGTTGATCAAGTCTCCTCAGTCGAGACGACTACAGTCGAGGTCTTGATCACGCCGAACTGCAAAATGGTCAGCCGGCGCCTTGGGTCTATGCGTTTGCGGCGGCGCTATGCGGTTTATCCGCTGGCGGTGCACAGGCGCGACGCAAATATCAGCGCGCAGATTGATGACATCGTGGTCAAGGTGGGTGACACATTACTGTTGGAAGGTGCGCCAGAGGACATTCAGCGCCTTGGAGAGGATATGAACCTTGGCGACGTGTCCGTGCCATCCCAACGCGCTTATCGCCGAGGGCATGCGCCCGTTGCTATCGCTGTGCTGTTGGGCGTGGTGACATTGGCGGCTCTGGGCATTGCACCAATCCTAATGTTGGCGATGATTGGCGTGACTGTAGTCTTAATGACAAAATGCATCGACGCAGAAGAAGCGTTCTCTTATGTAGATGGACGCTTGCTCGCTCTGATTTTTGCTATGCTCGGGGTGGGTTCGGCGCTCCAGTCTTCAGGCGCTGTTGGCATTATCGCCGATACGCTTTCGCCTGTAATGTTGGTATTGCCTCCCTTCTTCGTGGTGCTTGCTGTTTACCTGCTGTCCAGCATCCTGACAGAGCTTGTGTCCAATAACGCGGTGGCCGTTGTGATGACACCGATTGCAATTGGACTGGCCAGCGCGCTTGGCGTTGACCCGCGGCCTTTGGTGGTGGCCGTCATGATTGCCGCAAGTGCGAGTTTTGCCACGCCCATCGGCTATCAGACCAATACGCTTGTCTATGGTCCCGGTGGGTACAAGTTTACTGATTTCTTGAAATTTGGTGTGCCGCTCAACCTGTCACTTGCCCCGATTGTCTCCTTCGTGATCCCCTTTATCTGGCCGCTCTGAGCCGGGGTTGCAGCGCGCGGGCTGCTTGCCGTATAGAGACGCAGATCAACGCGATAAAAGACGAGGTTTCCAATGGCTGGCCACTCCAAATGGGCGAATATTCAGCACCGCAAAGGGCGGCAGGACAAGCTGCGTTCCAAGCTGTTTTCCAAGCTGGCAAAGGAAATCACGGTTGCCGCCAAAATGGGCGATCCGGACCCCGATAAGAACCCTCGTCTGCGCATGGCCGTCAAAGAAGCCAAGTCCAGTTCGGTTCCAAAGGACGTTATCGACCGCGCGATTAAAAAATCGCAAGGTGGTGACGCAGAGAACTATGACGAAATCCGCTATGAGGGTTATGGCCCCAATGGCGTGGCCGTGATCGTTGAGACAATGACAGACAACCGCAATCGGACGGCGTCGACAGTGCGATCCACGTTTTCAAAGAATGGTGGGAACCTTGGTGAAACTGGCTCGGTTGGTTTCATGTTCGACCGGAAGGGTGAAATTGTCTATCCTGCGGATGTCGCAGATGCGGACACGGTGATGATGGCCGCAATCGAGGCAGGTGCCGAAGATGTGCAAAGCGATGAGGACAACCATGTCATTTATTGCGCAGACACCGACTTGAACGAAGTGTCGAACGCGCTTGAAGCGGACTTAGGCGAAACGGAATCCACCAAGCTGATCTGGAAGCCGAATATGACGACTGAGCTGGATCTTGAAGGTCTGACCAAGTTGATGAAGTTGCTTGATACTTTGGAAGAGGATGACGACGTGCAGCGTGTGACGTCGAATTTTGAAGCCTCCGATGAGGTTTTGGCAGCCTTTGCAGAAACCTAGCAAGGGGCGCTGCCCCCGGGCTGCGGCCTCCATCGAGGTATTTGGGAACATGAGAAGATGTGAGATGGTTTAGGGGGTGATAATGCCTTGCTCGGTCACGATCAAATCAAGCGGCTGATCGGTCGGCTCGAGTGGTAGGTTTTCATCTTCTTGCGCCGCATAGGCGAAACCGATGGCCATCGTGGGTTGGGCGGCGCGGAGCCCTTCCAGTGTTCTGTCGTAGAAACCGCCGCCATAACCAAGCCGCCCACCCTTGCGGTCGAACGCCACTAAGGGGACGATCAGAATTTGCGGCGTCATCCAGTCGCCGGTTTTGGGGATCATCGCGCCAAACTCTCCTTTGACCAATGTGCTGTCTGGCTCCCAGTTTCGAAACTTTAAGGCCTTCCCCGCCCCGATGATGACCGGGACCCCAACGGGTCCGTGTGCTGCCGCCTCTTCCATTGCTGGCGTCGGATCAATCTCGGTGCGCATCGCCATATACCCAGCCAGCGGGACGCCGCGATAGCCGGCAAGGACTTCGCTGAGGTAACCCGCAGCGGCGGCGTTGGGGTTGTGGGCTGCTTTGCGCCGCGCGAATGCGACGGTGCGCGCAACTGTTTTGTCCATCACAAGAGCCAAAGTGCTGCAAGGCCGAGAAAGGCGAAAAAGCCGACGACATCTGTAACGGTGGTCACGAAGGCGCCTGATGCGAGCGCTGGATCGACGCCCAGTTTTTCGAGGATCACTGGAATAACAGTGCCTGCAAACCCCGCGACCACCATGTTGACGACCATCGCCACCGCGATCACCACGCCTAGCATAGGTGAGCCAAACCAGACGACGCCGACGATCCCCATCACGACAGCAAAAACCAGACCATTGATCAGCCCGACCAGAACCTCGCGTCTGATCACGCGCCAGACGTTAGCAGTGGTCAGATCGCGGGTCGCAAGCGCCCGCACGGCGACAGTGAGCGACTGTGTGCCTGCATTGCCGCCCATAGAGGCCACGATAGGCATCAGCACCGCGAGAGCAACCAATCCGGCAATCGTTTCTTCAAAGAGCGAGATCACCATCGAGGCAAAGATCGCAGTCACAAGGTTGACGGCTAGCCAAGGGAAACGCCGCTTTGTAGTGGCGATCACGCGGTCCGACAGGCTGCCTTCGCCTACACCCGCGAGGCGCAGGATGTCTTCTTCGGCTTCTTCTTCAAGAAACATCATCGCGTCGTCGATGGTAATCACACCAACAACACGGTCATCGGAATCGACCACAGGCGCCGTGATCATGTGATAGTGATTGATTGCCTGCGCCACCTCTTCCACGTCCTGTTCAACATGGAATGTACGGAATGTGTCTTCGGTCAAATCGCGCAGCGCTGTGTCGCGTGGATGACTGAGGATACGGCCAAGCGTAACATAGCCTGTCGCCTTGAGCCGCGGATCAACCAGAATGATGTGGTAGAACTGATCAGGCAACACAACATCAGATCGCAAATAATCGATCGCTTCGCCGACCGTCCAGTGTTCTGGCGCGCGCACCAGTTCGGACTGCATGTGGCGGCCCGCCGATTCTTCAGGATAGGTAAGCGCTTGCTCGACAACAGCACGGTCACCTGCATCCAGCGCATCCAGCACCGCTTCTTGCTGTTCGTCATCAAGGTATTCGACAAGGTCAACGACATCATCGCTTTCCAGATCGCGCACCGCGTCAGCCAATTCCGAAGGGGCAAGCTGGTCGATGACCTCTTCGCGCAGCTCTTCGTCGAGCTCCGAGAGAATTTCACCGTCAAGCCCACCAGGCCAAGCCGTTAGCAGTGCGCGCCGGTCACGCACATCCAACTGTTCGAGCAAATGCGCAACGTCAGCCGCATGCATCGAATCCAGCAGTTCGGTCAGGGTGGCGCCATCGTCCCGTTCGACAGCCGCCAGCACTTCACTGACCAAACGGTCGGTGATACCGAATGCTTCGTCTTCGGTGATTTCGGGTTCAGCCATTGGATATCCTTAATGCATAAGCCAGCATAATCGTTCAGCGCGGCGGCACAACGGAGATTTCTGCGATTTACCCCGTTGTTGCAGACCCATATGCTGAATGCATGACAAAGCAATTACTCTTGGGGCAAACCCTTGGATTTTCTGGCAATCCCCTCCTGGGGGATTGGGCGAACGCCGTCTCATTTGACAGCACCGGTGGCGTGTTGATTGAAAATGGACGGATCATTGCGACGGGGACTGGCGCGGTCTTGCGTGCAGCGCATCCGGATGCCGATGTCACCGACTACGGAGATGCCTTGATCAGTGCAGGATTTGTTGACGCCCATATGCATTATCCGCAAACCGGGATTATCGCCAGTTGGGGTAAACAGCTGATTGATTGGCTCAATACTTATACATTTCCCGAAGAATCCCGCTTTGGTGATCGCACCTATGCGGACGACGTAGCAGGTTGCACACTTGATCTGGCGCTGGCGCATGGCACAACGACGTTGACTAGTTTTTGCACCATTCACCCCACGAGTGTGGATGCGTTTTTTGCAGCGGCTGCGACACGGAATATGGCTGTGATCGCTGGGAAAACCTGCATGGACCGCAATGCGCCGGATACTTTGCGTGATACCGCGCAATCGGCATATGACGACAGCAAAGCACTGCTGGAAAAGTGGCATGCCAAGGGGCGGGCCGCCTATGCTATCACACCCCGCTTCTCGCCCACTTCGACGCCGGATCAACTGGCGGCTTTAGGTGCGCTTTGGTCTGAATATCCGACCTGCTTGATGCAAACACATCTGAGCGAGCAGTTGCCCGAGATCGCTTGGGTCAAACAGCTGTTCCCGCAAGCGCGCGATTACCTTGATACCTATGAAATGTTTGGGTTGTTGGGCGCACGCGGCCTTTATGGGCACAGCATTCATTTAGAGGAACGCGAGATTGCGCGGCTTGCCGAAGTTGGTGCCGCCGTTGTGCATTGCCCGACGTCGAATACCTTTATTGGGTCTGGCTTGTTTGACTTAATGGGTCTTGCGAAGGCATCGCTTTCGATTGGGCTCGCCACCGATACGGGCGGGGGATCATCGTTTTCGATGCTGCGCACCATGGCCGCCGCATACGAGATCGGGCAGCTGCGCGGTACAGCCTTGCATCCGGCACAATTGATGTGGCTTGCCACCGAAGGTTCGGCACAAGCGCTAAAGATGTCAGGTGAAATCGGGCATTTGGGTGCCGGCGCGATGGCCGACATCACTGTGATCGACCTTGCATCAACGCCCGCAATTGTCCAGCGCTCCAACCGTGCCAAAGACATTTGGGATGCGCTCTTTCCCACGATTATGATGGGGGACGATCGCGCAATCAAAGATGTCTGGATTGCAGGGACGCGGCGCGAGACCTAACATCGAACTGCCAGCTTGGGCAGCGCGCGCCAACGCGGCATTTGGCCGAAGCGGGCCAATTCCCTGAGATGCGCGGAAAGCGTTGATATCGGAGGTGAAACCGGTCACGACACCTGTCTCCGCAGAAGTTGCATAAACAGGTGTCGTTTTAGAGGCTGTCATCGAACTGCAAGCAACCAAGGCGGTCAACGAGCAGGTGGTGAGGGTCGATTTTTTGTCAGCCGTGTTCAGAGTGGTATAGATAACCGGAGGTCTAATTTTTGACGCGCGAATATGGCCAAAGTTTGTCTGCAATTTAGCAATCGGCAAGATTCCGCGCGAGTGCGTTTTGTCGTGTGATGAGTTTTGGCAAGTTGATCGTTGTCAATTGGCCTTCTGACACTACCTTTTTGCCTTCTATAAACAAAGAATCGACCTTCAGCGGACCTGCTAAAAGAAGCGCTACCGGGTCCCATGAACCCGCATTTTCAACCGTATTTGCGTCCCAAATCGCGATATCTGCGCGCTTGCCGACAGCAATTTGGCCACAATCATGGCGGCCAAGTACCTCCGCACCGCCCCGCGTGGCAATTTCGAGCGCCTCTCGCGCTGACATAGAATCGGCGCCGTTTTTGACCCGCTGCAACAGCATGGCTTGCCGCGCTTCGCCAACGAGGTTGCCGATATCGTTGCTCGCCGACCCATCGACGCCCAGGCCGACGGGCACCCCCGCATCACGCATTTGGCGCACCGGGGCGATGCCTGACCCAAGCCTGCAATTCGAGCAAGGGCAATGTGCCACCCCCGTCCGACTGCGCGCGAACAGATCAATCTCTTGCGCATCAAGTTTCACGCAATGCGCATGCCAGACATCGTCACCGGTCCAGCCAAGGTCTTCGGCATATTGTCCTGGGCGGCATCCAAATTTTTCTAACGAATAGGCTATGTCTTCGTCGTTTTCGGCCAGATGGGTATGCATCATCACACCTTTGTCCCGCGCCAGAATTGCGGCGTCCCGCATCAGATCCCGCGAGACCGAAAACGGACTGCATGGCGCCACACCCACGCGCACCATCGCACCGGGGTTAGGATCGTGGAACGCATCAATAACGCGAATACTGTCTTCGAGGATGGCCTTTTCATTTTCGACCAAAGCATCAGGCGGCAACCCGCCGTCACTTTCGCCAATGCTCATCGCGCCGCGCGTTGCGTGAAAGCGCATTCCGATGTCATGCGCCGCGGCGATCGT
>ENA-OQVM01005250-OQVM01005250.1-marine-metagenome-genome-assembly--contig:-NODE-5250-length-12570-cov-57.659569_pt1 | contig 12570 bp, 12 predicted proteins | sample MGYA00237776_ERZ505498 | MGnify/ENA primary metagenome ERZ505498 (study PRJEB26159, sample SAMN06265151) | marine metagenome | isolation source: Helgoland LTER site | place: Germany:Helgoland, sampling... | reverse complement strand
CGGACAGGATAACCGCTGAAAGCATCTAAGCGGGAAGCCCCCCTCAAAACAAGGTATCCCTGAGGACCGAGGTAGACCACCTCGTCGATAGGCCAGAGGTGTAAGCGTGGTAACACGTTCAGCTGACTGGTACTAATGGTCCGATAGGCTTGATTTGATCCAGTAGAAGGCAGACACGCCAATACAGATCCAAAAGCCATACACTATTGCCGCATAATAAACTTAACTTGGAACAACCAGTTTGATTGCAAAACGCAATCTATAATCTATCTTGGTTTGGTGATCATAGCGCCAATGAAACACCCGATCCCATCCCGAACTCGGAAGTTAAGCATGGTCGCGCCGATGGTACTGCAGCTCAAGCTGTGGGAGAGTAGGTCATCGCCAATCCTAGATAGATTAATATCTCTCATACGATAAAAAAATATAATCAAAACACATTCCCAACGCACAGTTGCAATTCATTTACACATGAAATGATATCAATATGGCTTACAAAATAACAAAAGCTGTAAATGATATGCAAAATAAACATATTAAAATAACAATACACGCCGGTGCCCATAAAACCGCAACCACGCATCTACAAAACAGGCTACTCGAAAATGAAAACCTGTTTGCGAAAGGCGGTTGCTCATATCTGGGGCCCGAAAAAATCCGTGAGGAATTCGGAACTCTCTGGAAAGCATTGGGACGAAAAGAGAAAAATCAACAACAAAAAAGAAAAAGTTATTATTTAATCGATCATCGACTTAGCGTATCCAACATGCGCAAGCGGTCAGGTGTAGACACAGCGACAGTGTGACATAACAGGGCGATTGAGTTAGAGGCATTGGAATTATTATTAGAAAGCAATAAATATGGCAAATTTTCACGAAATTAATTTCTTGAAGCGACTCGTTCGTAGAAATAAAATCATTGCAGATGAGGTTGTTGACGTTGGCGTTCGTGCCGGTACACCAAGTCTGTACCAATCTTTTCCTGCCGCAAAGTTTTTTCTTGTAGATCCCCAAAAAGGTGGCGAGTCTTTGTTGGAAGAACGTCCCCAAAACTTCGAATTCTTAAACATTGGTTTAGGCTCTGTGCCTGGAAAATGCATCCTTAATGAGCAAGGGGGTAAATCCAGTGTCCTTGAGCGTACGCCGATTACCGCGGGAAAGATAATTGAGAAGTACGAGTTTGAAGTTTCGACCCTTGATAACTTGATTGGAGAAAGGCTTCACTCGCATAATATCGGTTTAAAGATTGATACTGAAGGTTACGAACTAGAGATAGTGAAGGGGCTTAATGATCACTGTGAACGCGTATCGTTCATTATTGCGGAGGTGAGTGTAAGGAAGAGGTTTGTTGACTCCTATGGCTTTCATGAGCTGGTTAACGCTTTGTGGGATCGAGGGTTTTCATTTTATACGGTCGTTAGCCCCCCAAACTCAAAGCCTTTTCATCACGATATGCTGTTTCTACCGATATCTAATCCGATGCTGCAATAAGTCTATTTGATTAGTATTGGCGGTCGTTTGATGGCCGCAAGGTCGCAAGACCAAGTTCAGCGCCGCCCGCCGTAAATTAATCTCCGTGATCATTTATGAAAAATAGTTAGCGAAAGGCGAAAAACATCCCCTGATCCCCCGCATGCGCGCCACGGCAAAGCCGTTTAGCCACTTGCTTTACGCGCCAAACTTAATAAAACAGCGGCTATGGAGGACATCATGTTTGCACGAATCTACCAGCCCGCCAAGACAGCTATGTCATCAGGGACGGCCAAAACCAAACTTTGGGTGTTGGAATTTGCACATTCGGAAGCCCGCCGTATTGATCCTTTGATGGGTTGGACCTCCAGCGACGATACACAAACCCAGGTTCGTCTGCAGTTTGACACTAAGGATGCGGCTGTGGACTATGCGGAACGTCACGGTATTCAAGCCACGATTGTGGAGCCGCAAAAGCGGGCAACAAATATACGTCCTGGCGGTTATGGGGAGAATTTCGCAACAAATCGTCGTGGTGTATGGACCCATTAGGTTTCTGTCCGATCAGGGTAGGGAAGTCGCCTCCATCGCCAGTGGGGGCGCTGTTGTAAAAGTGCAATAAAATCAACCATAATTAATAAAATTCCATTGATTTTGTCCTTTACAGGTCAGATCGCATTTGGTTAAATTGACGTGGGTTAGGTGGGCAGTCGTATTTTAGGAATTCGCTATGGATTCGCCCAGTCGAGTATATTTTGGTCATTCAAACCCATCTCGTTTTCAGTGTGAACATACGTCATCGCAGCCGATTGCCGCCGAGTTGACCCCAAGGGCGCTTGGGGTTTGTGACGTGTCCCACCAGGTCTTTGCGCAAGAGCGTCCTCTTTATGAAATTGAAGCTATGTCCCTCATCCACGGGCAGATTGCGCGATTGGCTTGGCCAAGCATCATGGCCGCCAGTCGCGGGAAAGTGTTGGCGCTTGACGCGCGGCGCCCAGGCTATTTCGCTTGGGGCCCGCTCTTGGTCTCTGCTGGTGCACCTGAGGGCGTAAGTTTTGTTTTGCGACGCATTCTCGGGCTGAAATCAGCGCGGAGTTTCTTTCCGAATTTATCTATTGAGGGAGGAAGGGTTGTTCTCATTTCAGAATGGGGCTCTGCGAATTTGGAAGAATGCCTCTGGGACCCCAGTGACCCGGAAGCGGAGCAAGATTGCACGTTGATGCGCGAGTACCTCAATCCGACCCCAAAAAGACCAATGGCAAAACCGCATCAGAATGTCACCAAATTCATAGCCTGGGCTCAGGCAGATCCTGAAGTGCTGCGTGAGACGGTGCGCGGTTCGTTGCAATGTTTTTCATATTTTCTGAAACTTGCGTGTTGCTCGGTGCCGAACCAAAACCTTGCTGTAAAGCTGCGTTTGTCTTTTGCCGATGCTTTATTGCGGCGCGTCCTCTCGGCCGGTGCTCTCACGCGTTTGGCCATGTCGAAAAGCTATAGCGAGCTTGCCGAATTGGCAGAGCATTTGGCACAAGCGGACAGAACCGAGGCCGATTATGCCGTGTTCCAATCCTGCCTTGAGCGCCTGACGGAAGATGGCGTCTTTTTTGACGCTGCGGCGGAGGGATTTTAATCTCCGATCGCCGCGGCCAACATCATATCGGCCAATTTTTTCCTCTGAATTTTTCCCGAGGGGCCTTTGGGTAGATCCTCGAGCACATAGACCGTCTCGGGAGCTTTGAACGCACCGAGGCGGCGGGTGCACATATCGATCAATTCGGCCGCGGTGACCGAACTGCCGGCACATAGGGTGACGGCTGCGACCACCCGCTCACCATAGGTGGCGCAGGGCTGCGCGAAGGCTGCAGCTTCGACAACATCCGCATGGGCGTAAAGCGCTTCGTCCACTTCCCGCGGCGCAATATTTTCACCGCCCTTAATGATCAACTCCTTCAAACGCCCTGTGACAAACACATATCCGTCTTCATCTCTATGTCCGAGATCACCAGAGAGCAGCCAGCCGTCGGGTGTGAAGCTCGCGCGTGTCGCATCGGGATTTTTGAGATACGCTTTCATGACATTGGGGCCGCGGATGGCAATCTCCCCCTGTTCATTGTCGCCAGCCTCCGAGAGGTCGGACCGCAGGATGGCCACTTGATTGCCCATGGCAATGCCTGGAGAGCCGATTTTGCGGGGCGCGGGGGGCAGCGGGTTTGAAAGCATCTGCGCCGCGGTCTCTGTCATGCCCATTGTTTCAATGATCGGCACACCAAAGCGGTGTTCAAAGGCCGTCTGTACGTCTGGCGCTAAAGCCGAACTGGCTGATCTGCCAAAACGCAGCTGCGCCTTTACCGCATCGCTGGCATCCTGAGCACAATGCAGGACATGTGAAATGATGGTCGGCACAACCGAAAACCAAGTGACGGCCCCCGCTTCAATATCGCTCCAAAACCGGCTGTTGGAAAACTTAGGGGCCAGTAGCAATTGCCCGCCTGAGATGAGACATCCCATGACGCTGACACATAGCCCATTGATGTGACAGATCGGCAGCACGCAATATCCGCAGTCATGTTCGGTTAACGCATGGGCGCTGGCCGTGGTCCAGCCCCCAGCGAGAAGGCTGCTATGGCTGTGCACCACACCTTTGGGTTGCCCGGTGGTGCCAGATGTATACATCAGCAAAGCGTCATCCCCAGGGCTGAGGGAATGCAGGGGCACTTGCGCCCCAAGGTCAAGATCATCGGGCAGTGGCCGCAGGCCATCGGGGCAGGTGGCGGCAAACTGCGCCTGCTGATCTGCGCCCACTGAGGCAAAGCGCGCTTCACAATGCTCAAACGCATAGGCAATGGCATCATTGCCTGCGGCCAGATTGATCATCGTGACCCGAAACCCGCCATAGAGCCCGGCAAAAAGAGTCTCCAATGCTGCGCGGCCGTTGGGCATCATCACAGCGAGGCTTTCACCCTTGGTCATGCCGAGCGCTGTGAGGCCCTGCGCCTGGGCGCGAGCGATATCGCGCAAACCTGCCCAAGAGAGGTCAGCGGCGCCATCTGTGAAGCGATAGGCGACACGATCTCCTCTGACTTTGGCTTGCTGATCCAGCCAATCGCGCACGGTGCCTTGTGGCGGAGCTTGGTTGAATGCAATCATTTTCCGGCTCGCGCCCAATAATGTGCGAAGATATCTTCGAGCGCGGGTTCACGGGGTGGAATTTCGCGGGTCACTTTGGTTGTTTGCACAAAGTGGCGCCAATTGAGATTGCCATCGATCGAATTCCCCCCCCAACTGCCGCATCCCATTGAGAGCGAAAAGGGCAGCCCGTTGTTGAAGGCGCCACCCGTGGCAAAGCAATGGGCTTGGTTCACGATGACCCGGCAGGTTGGCACGTCGCGCCCCAATTCTAAAGCGCGTGCTTCAAGGGTGGAATGTATCCCAATGGAATGGCCCGCGCCTTGATGGGTCAGGATACGGCAGGCAATCGCTTTTGCATCCGCAAAATCTTGCGCACGATAGAGGGCTACGACGCGCGAAAGCTTTTCACCGGAGAGGGGATGATCTGGACCAATACCAGAGGTTTCAACGGCGAGGAATTTCGTCGTGGCAGGCACTTTGCCCACCATATCCAGCGCCTCAAGCATCTTGTCGGCATCCTGAGCAATAACAGAGCGGTTCAAATGCCCATCAGGCCAGAGTTTGGCAATAATGGGTGCTTCATCGGCCACCAGGGCCCCGCCTTCTTGCGCCATGGCCTGCACAAAGGCGTCATAAATTTCATCCACCACCACAAGCGCGTTTTCCGACGAGCATGATGTGGCGTTGTCAAAGGTTTTTGAGGCGGTGATCTTCGCGGCGGCCTCGGCAAGATTGGCCGTTTCATCGACGATCACGGTCACATTGCCCGCTCCCACCCCAATCGCGGGGGTGCCGCAAGTATAGGCGCGGCGCACATTGTTTTGACTGCCGGTGACCACAACCAAATCAGTCGTCTCAAGCATGCGTTGGGTCTTGGCCTTTGAGCCGGGCGCTGGCAGCATTTGCACCAGATCACGATCAATTCCGATCTTATCAAATTCTGCATATATATAGTCCAGCAACAGCTCACAGGAGGCGACCCCTTTGGGAGAGGGTGAAAGCACAATGGCGTTGCCAGATTTCAGGGCATTGATGATATTATTGGCGGGCGTTGCCGCAGGGTTGGTTGAGGGAACAACCGCGCCGACGACCCCAATTGGGCGGGCGATTTCTGTCACCCCCGTGGCCGGATCATCAGAAACGATGCCGAATGTTTTTGCATCCGCAACGTCGCGCAAAAGGCCCAGGGTTTTGCGGTGATTTTTTGTGATCTTATCGGCAACATTGCCCAGGCCAGTGGTCTGTACCGCCAATTCAGCCAGCGCACGGTTGCGCTTGGGCTCCATTATGGCCCATCCAACCGCCTGGGCGGCTTGATCGTAGCGTTCTTGTGAGCCGCGCGCTTCGAAAGCCAACTGGGCTTTGCGGGCGCGGGCAATCACGCGGTCAACGAGCGCAATGTCATCGGGAGCTGTCATGGGGAATTCCGTTCATTATTGAGTGGTGGGGACCCGTAGAGGCCCCCACCGATTGCGATTATATTAAAGGCCTGCGAGCAGGTCCTTTAGGGTCACCTCGCGGGCGGCCCACATTTCCAGGACCTCATCGCGGGTCATGATATGCATCGGAGACCCACCCGCTTTCATTTTGCCCGCAACGCGGCTGTTGGCAAACATGGCCGGCACGGTTTCGGCCAGCTTATCGATGATGGCTTGCGGGGTGCCTTTGGGGACCATCACGCCGCGGAAATTAACCGAGGCATTGTCCACATCAAGACCCTGTTCCATCAGGGTCGGCACGTCCTCCATAAAGGCATTGCGCTCCAGATCGGCGACGCCAAGGATCTTGATGGTGCCCGCTTCACGGGCGCGGAAGGCGTCCGATAGATTGTTGACGCCCGCCATAACCTCACCGGCGATAACCGCTTTCATCGCGCCGGAACCGCCCGATTTATTCGGAATATAGGCCATTTTTACGTCGGCTGCTTTTTCAATTTGCAGTGCGGCGATATGGTGGCCCACAAACAGGCCCGCACCAGAGAAGGTGAGCTTGCCTGGATTGGCTTTGGCCCAATCAATGACATCGGCCATGGAGTTAAACTCACTGTCTGCGGCCACAACAAATACCGCCGGATCTGCACCCCAGTTGGCAATGGGCTCGAAACTATCGGCCGAATATTCGACGCCGCCCTGAATAGATTGGGCAATGAAATGCGGGATGTTATATGCGCCCATGGTATAGCCATCGGCTTCGGCAGCTGTGGCCAGCCAGTTCCAGCCGACGCGGCCCCCGGCGCCGGGTTTGTTGATAATGGCAACAGGCATGCCCAAGGCATCGTCATTGCCAGCGGTCATGGTGACGATACGGGCTTGGAAATCTGTGGCGCCGCCGGCGCCATAGCTGACCATCAGCATAATCGGACGCTCAGGATAACTTGCGTGGCCATCGGCCTGCGCGGAGCTGGCCAAAGTGGCAAGGGCAATGGCTGCACCTGCGAGTAGTTTCTTCATTTTCTAGTCCTCCCTAGTGGTGATGATGCCCTGCCGCGTCTACGGTTCAGGACCAAATCTCTCGCGGCGTGTATACGTTCAAGATAAGTGCGAAGAGACAGTACATGACGGCCATAAAGCCGGCCGTGATGATGGCGCGCATGACCCAAGACCGGAGCTGCCGGTGATCTGCGGGGTCATACCAAGTGAGTAGAATAAAGAAGGCGAGGGTCGTTCCGGTGTAAAACCCAAAGAACTTGGCCCCCCAAAAAACATAGGCTACGGCGACAGCGAGACCGGGCAGGATACGGGCAATTTCCTGGCGGCTGAAACCGCCCTCTTGAGCCGCGCCGTCTCTGAGGGCTTTGAAAAAGGTCCAGAGGGCGAGCACAACAAAGACGGTTGAGATGAGGCGCGGAAAGGCGAAAGCGGCCGCCGGGGTTTGGGTATAGCTGACAAAGCAGACCCACAGCCCGACAAGGGCGATGAGCCCCGCGGGGATGGCATGTTGAAACCGCTGCATCACAAAGCCCTCCCTTGGTTGCGATTTTTCATCTCAAGCCAGACCGAATAGATGATCGAACCCAAGACGATGGCAATCAGCACCATGTTTAAGGTGCCGGTAAAGAAATACGGCAAGACCCCATTTTGCGCCGCCGCGATCATCGCGCCTTCGACAAAGTTGCCTTCCGCAATTGGGCCTAAGATCAATCCCAAAACCAACGGGGCGGCGGAGTAGCCGTAGCGTTCCAGAAAATACATACCCGCGCCGAGAACCAGCATGACAAATACGTCATCCATAGACAGCTGCACTGAGTAGCTGCCGAATACCGCAAGGGCCAGGACCACAGCGGCCATGACCGCGCGCGGCACGCGTGCCACATTGGCGGCCAGACCCGCGATCATGAGGCCAAAGACACACATCAAGATTTGCCCGATCAGCATGGAGTTGATGAAGGGCCAAACGACCTCTGGATAGTCACGGAAAATATTTGGGCCGGGGAAAATTCCATGGATGATCAACCCGCCGAGCAATACCGCAGCTGTCGGGCTGCCGGGGATTGAGAGGGTGAGCAAGGGGACCAAGGAGGGTCCGACCATGGCGTTATTGGCCGATTCTGCGGCGATAATGCCCTCTGAATGGCCCGTGCCGAATTTCTCGCGCTCTGGGCTGAAATTGCGGGTTTGATCATAGGCCACCAGACCTGCGATTTGCCCACCCACGCCGGGGATCAAACCGATGATTGCGCCGACAGAGGTTCCGATGCCGAGCGCGCGCGTGCGGCGGCTCACTTCTGTGATGGCCTGGCGCAGCGGATGGGGCTTAATGCTCAGGACTTCAAGATCGTCCCGAGAGCGGCCCTTGGCAAACATTGAGATCACCTGCGGAATGGCAAAAAGACCAATCAGCGCGGGAATGATGTTGATGCCTCCCGCAAGAGAGGAATGAAAAATAAAGCGCTGTGTGCCTAAGATATCGTCAAAGCCGATCGTGGAAATCCAAAGGCCGATACATCCGGCCAATAGGCCCTTGATGACAGAGTTGCTGCCCAAAGTGCCAATGACAGTCACACCAAGGATCGCGATCCAGAAACTTTCACTTGGGCCAAAGACCAAGGCCCATTTGGCGAGCACCGGCGTGGCGAAGATCAGAAGAAGCACCCCGGCGACACCGCCAAAGAGCGAGGCCAGGAATGACAATTGTAAAGCGCGCTTGCCGTCACCCTTGCGCGCCATCGTGTGGCCGTCCAATGTGGTGGCAATATTGGCCGGCGCTCCCGGAATTTTCAGCAAAATGGCACTGACCGCACCGCCCGCGACCGTAGAGGTGTAAAGCGCCCCTAACAAAATCAGCCCATGAGCGGGCTCCATCTTGAAGGTGAAAGGAATGGCCAAAGCCACCGCCATAGTGGGCGAAAGGCCTGGCGTGGCGCCAAGGATCAACCCAAAGACGGTGCCCAGCAACAACATGCCAAAGGCCCAAAGGGTGAAGACATCGTCAAAGTAGTAAAGGAACTCCATTGGTGATCCACAGTCCTGTGTTGCGGTTGACTTATCACAGTAGGCGATGAAAATAGTAATGCAAACGTTTTCATAAAATTTACCAAAATGAGGTTTTTATGTCATTAAAGCAGGGAGGTAAGGCGGATATCGTCGATGTCGCGCGCCGGGCAGGGGTCTCAATTTCGACGGTTTCTCGCAGCTTTAACCACCCGAATTTGGTGAATCTTGCGACTCGTAAAAAGATTGAAAAATCCGTGAAGGCTTTGGGTTATATTCGCAATCGGGCGGCGCAGGCGATGCATGGGCGGCGCAGTGGCACGATTGGTTTGATCGTCCCAACCATCGATCACGCAATCTTTGCCGAGGTCATCCAAAGCTTTTCGGATGCGGTGGATCAGGCTGGCTTTACCCTATTGATCGCCAGCCATGGATTCGATTTGGAGCGCGAGTATGCTGTATTGCGAAAATTTCTCGAGCACCGGGTAGATGGGGTGGCATTGATTGGTCTGGATCATTCTGAACCGACCTTCCAGCTTTTGGAGCAACAGGCCGTTCCGGTGATTTCAATCTGGAACTATGAAGAGGATAGCCGCATTTCCTGCGTTGGGGCTGCCAATAGCGAGGCGGGGGAGATGGCCGCGAGACATGTACTCGATTTGGGGCACAGGCGGATTGCCTTGGTGTTTCCCAAGACTGTTGGCAATGATCGCGCGCGGGGGCGGTTGCAGGGGGCTTTGGTGCAATTGCGCCACCAGCAGGCCGAGCCGCCAGAAGCATGGACCATACAGGCCCCTTATAATATCGCAGAAGCGAAGGACGCTTGCGGCGCCTTGTTCGACCTGCCGGAACGCCCTACGGCCCTTCTGTGCGGCAATGATGTGATCGCGCAAGGGGCAATTTATGCCGCATTCGAGCGGGGGTTACGGGTGCCAGAAGACCTGTCTATTTTGGGGATAGGGGACTTTAAAGGCAGCAAAGAGATGGAGCCGGCTCTGACCACGATCCATTTTCCTGCCGAAGAAATTGGCGATTTGGCGGGGCGCGAAATGTGTGGTTTGATCGCTCAGTCCGAAGGGGTGAAAGCCACGGGGCAGCTGGTGCGCCGGAAATGTCAGATCAGCTTGGCTGAGCGCGCGACCTGCTTGCCGGCCCGGGACTTGCGCCCCTCTGATCCTTGAAAGATTCTGCGAAATAAAATGGAATTTTGCAAAAAAAGCCTTATTATACCCTTCCAATGGGTGCCTATTGCGCTATCGTCTCCCGGAAGCCAAATTAAGTTTGGCTTAATATCTGGGAGGATACTATGAAAAATCTAGGAATGAAGACGGCCATTGCTGCATTGACAGTTGCCTTTGCTGGCGAGGCCATCGCTACAGAGTGGAATGTTTCTGTATGGGGCAAGCGTCGGGCGTTTACCGAGCATGTTGAGAAATTGGCAGAATTGGTCTCGGCGAAAACCAATGGCGAATTCACGATGAATGTTAGCTACGGCGGTCTGTCAAAGAACCGCGAAAACCTCGATGGGATTTCCATTGGGGCCTTTGAAATGGCGCAATTCTGTGCCGGCTATCATCCAGACAAAAACCGCGTGGTGACTGTTTTGGAACTGCCGTTCTTAGGCGTTGCAAATTTGGCAGAAGAAGTTGCGGTTAGTCATGCAGTCTATGCCCATCCGGCAGCGACCGAAGAAATGGCACAATGGAATGCGCGTTTGCTTATGACCTCACCGATGCCTCAATATAACATCGTTGGCACTGGTGATCCGCGTTCGACCCTAGCGGATTTCGAAGGTATGCGCGTGCGGGCCACAGGTGGTCTGGGCAAAGCATTCGCGGCGGTTGGCAGTGTGCCCACATCCGTGACAGCAACCGAAGCCTATCAAGCGATGGAATCGGGTGTTGTGGACACCGTGGCCTTTGCGCAGCATGCGCATTTGTCCTATGGCACAATCAATCGTGCGGATTGGTGGACGGAGAATCTGAACCCAGGCACTGTGAACTGTCCGGTTGTCGTCAACATCGATGCCTATGAAAGCCTGTCTGATGCGCACCGCGCTGTGTTGGATGAATCCGTTGACGAGTCGATTGAATATTATCTCGAAAACTACGCCAAATTGCTGCAGCGCTGGGATGACGTTCTTGCCGAAAAAGGTGTTGAAAAAGTCACCATCAGCGATGCCGAATTGTCAGCGTTCCGCGCACAAGCCGCCGATCCAATCCGTGCGGCTTGGATCGCCGATATGGAAGCGCAGGGCATTCCTGGTCAAGAATTGTTTGACCTTGTCATGACCACTTTGGAAAACACCCGTAAGGGCAATTAATCCAATCGCACCTGCCCCTTTTCGCGAGGGGCAGGTGTTTTGATATTTTACGCGCTGTCAATTTAACCCGAAAGGGACGCTATGGCTTCCTCCTCATCTGTTCTGCAAGACGAGTCCTGGCTCAGCCGCGCTGATCGCGCGCTTTTGCCCGTTGAGCGCATCTTTGCATTATTCAGCGGATTGGCCGTATTTTCACTCATGTTTCTCGCGGCTTACTCTGTTTCAGGCCGCAAATTTTTCAACCAGCCCTTGAATGGTTATGTCGACTATATCGAGGCGGCCATGCCGGTGATTGCCTTTATGGGAGTGTCCTATGTGCAACGTTTCGGGGGTCATATTCGTATGGATATGATCATCGGCAAGATGCGAGGCCGGGTGCTCTGGGCGTTGGAGCTTCTGACTGTGACGTTGGTTTTGGTCGTTATTTTGGCGCTGATCTGGGGCTCTTGGGCGCATTTTGACCGCAGTTTTGATTTCGCCAAACCTCTTTGGAGCCGTGACAGCTCGATTGATATCGGCATTCCGATGTGGCCGGCCAAACTTCTGGTTCCCGTCGCCTTCTCGCTTTTGGCGGTGCGGCTCGTCTTGCAGATTATTGGCTATGGCCGTGCATTGGTCCTCGGACTGGAGCGCCCGGTGGCTGTGCCCTTGATCTTAACAATTGAAGAACAGGCCATGGCAGAAGCGGCCCATTTGGCGGAGCAAGAGTGATGGATCCTATTTCAATAGGTCTATGGACCACCGGCGGCATGCTGGTTTTGGTTTTCATCGGTATGCGGGTGGCTTTTGCCGCGGGTCTTGCGGGCTTTGTTGGCTTGTTTTGGTTGCGCTGGAACGGCTTTGACTATGACCCGGCAAAATTTGGCAAAGCCCTGACCATTAGCGTAAAAATTGCCGGCCAAGTGCCGCATTCAAAAATAGCTGCGCAGGCCTTGAGCCTTATTCCGACGTTTATTTTGATCGGCTATTTGGCCTATTATGCCAAGTTGACCACGGCCCTTTTTGAGGCCGCGAAACGGTGGATCGCTTGGGTGCCTGGCGGTCTTGCGGTCTCTACGGTTTTCGCGACAGCAGGCTTTGCGGCGGTTTCTGGTGCATCGGTGGCCACGGCGGCGGTTTTTGCGCGGATTGCGATCCCTGAGATGCTGAAAATCGGCTATAATAAGCAATTTGCCGCTGGCGTTGTGGCGGCTGGCGGGACTTTGGCGTCGCTCATTCC
>ENA-OQVM01005233-OQVM01005233.1-marine-metagenome-genome-assembly--contig:-NODE-5233-length-12605-cov-6.459531_pt1 | contig 12605 bp, 11 predicted proteins | sample MGYA00237776_ERZ505498 | MGnify/ENA primary metagenome ERZ505498 (study PRJEB26159, sample SAMN06265151) | marine metagenome | isolation source: Helgoland LTER site | place: Germany:Helgoland, sampling... | reverse complement strand
ATTGAAAAACAAGCTATAGTGAAACGTTTGCGGGCAAATGCACAACCTGCTATGGGTAAACTTCAACAATATTTAGCCCAAGTTCAAGCCCAAGAAAAGGCTGTTTGAGGAAAATTTTATGAGTGAATTTCAAATCCGTAAAGATAACTACCTGACCAATCGAATAGTCGATACTGACTTATCTGAGAGTGATATCGGTGAAGGTGAAGTCTTAGTAAAAATCGACCGGATTGCATTTACCACTAACAACATTACCTATGCAGTGGTAGGTGATCAATTTGGATATTGGCAGTTTTTTCCCCCAACCGCTAGCGATGTTAATGAATGGGGTATCTTACCAGTTTGGGGGTTTGCTGATGTGGTTGTTTCTAATGCTGAAGGGGTGCCAGTTGGCGAGCGATTATTTGGGTATTTTCCTCCTGCCAATTATCTTAAAATGACCCCAACTCATATTAATGATCTGCGTTGGGTTGATGGCGCTGCGCATCGCGCAACTTTGCCCTCAGGCTACAACTCCTATCGCAGAGTATTGGCTGAACCTAATTACAATAAGGCGACGGATGATTTTCGGATGTTGTTGTTTCCGCTGCATATTACGTCTTATTGTTTGTACGATAATTTATTAGATAACAACTGGTTCGGCGCTGAACAAGTAGTGGTTATTAGTGCCTCAAGTAAAACCAGTATTGGTTTAGGTTATGCCTTGGCAGATGATGAAAGTGCGCCTAAAAGCATTGGCATGACATCTAACCGTAACTTAGAAATGGTCAAAGGTTTAAACATATATAACAGCACAGTGACTTATGACAATCTGACAGAAATCGATGGGTCTAAGCCAACCGTAATAGTGGATATGTCCGGAAATGGCGATGTGTTAAGTAACCTCAATCCTGTTTAAGCAATGGAACTAAATGCCTGTTCCAAGATCAGATCTTTCGACCAAAAAACATCTGATTTAAACAAGGAACAGGCATGAAGAATTTAGTTGAGTTGTATTGCGATGTCGATGACTTTTGCAAAGTATTTATTCCGCAATGGCAAAAACAATTGCTAGAGGACGGCACGAATAAGCGTCAACGAAAAGGACAGATGACCACCAGTGAAATAATGACAATTGTTGTTGGATTTCATATGTCGCACTATCGCGATTTCAAAAACTATTATCTCGGCCATATCTCACCTTTCTACAAAGATGCCTTTCCAACTTTACTGAGTTATACGCGATTTCTGGCTGTCATGCCTAGGGTGATTGCTCCTATGTGTGCATACTTCACCATACTAAAAGGCAAGCCTACAGGTATCGAATTCATTGACTCTACATGTATAAAAGTGTGCCACGCCATTCGTATTCCAAGACATAAAACTTTCAAAAATATAGCGCAAAGAGGGAAAGGTACTATGGGCTGGTTTTATGGCTTCAAGCTCCACCTCATCGTCAATCATCATGGTGAAATTGTGGCGGCTAAAGTCACCACCGGCAATGTTCATGACACTCAACCGGTCGAAGAACTCGCACAAGGTTTGACGGATAAGCTTTATGGAGATAAAGGCTATCTAAGTAAAGCGTTAGCCGCTAATTTATTCGAAAAAGGCGTGACACTGGTTACGACCGTTCGTAAAAACATGAAGGCCAAAGTGATGTCTTTATGGGATAGAGCCATGCTTTCAAAACGTTTCATAATTGAGACAATAAATGACCAACTCAAGAACATTTCTTACATAGAACATTCAAGACATCGCAGTATGAACGGATTTATGCTCAATTTACTGGCAGGATTAGTAGCTTATTGCTTAAAGAAAGATAAGCCATCCCTTAATTTAACTGACGTAGAGCTTAACGCTATGATCGTTGCTTAAGCAGATCTGGGGTTAAGTAGATCGCATAAACACCTTGGCGACAACATGAAGTTTTGTTCAAATGTTGGTTTCACCCACTGGGAAGATGGCGGTATGGGCGCTGATTTTATTCAACAGCGTAGCGAAATGTTTTTCGCTCCCTCTCATATTCAAAAGCGTCTCAAAGACTTGGGACCAGAAGTATTCGAGCAAAAAACTACGGCTTTTATGCAGTCTACTATCCGCAGAAATGCCAGTTGGTTGAAGTTGACTCAGCTTAACGGGTCACATGGTTTAACCGAAGATTATCTAAATGTGTGTGAAGGTAAGGTTAACCCTGAAGCCGGATTAATTGTTGAAATGTGATTTATACCTGTGCCCCTTAAACTACAGCGTTGTTATCTGCTCTCACTCACCCCAATCGGTAACCGACGTTGCACCTAGTGTGTAACTAAGCTTACGGGACTGAGTTCCTCTGCCGCCTAGCTGAAACTCCAATGGCTTTGGGTATATGGGCAAAACAATAAATCAATCTGAGTCCGGAAGCAAAACCTCAACGTTACCTGCTGTGATATTGATGAGTTCAGCCTTAAACGTGCTTAGTTCGCTTGTGGCAATTGCAATACTTAGTGTCACTTGCTGAGCATAATCAGGTTCAATATCCTGGACATCATAACGTGTTAGTAATCGAGATATGTTGCCATCATGGGTATAGTCGAAGGTTAATAGTACGGGAGTACGTGCCACCTTAAGCTTCATGGGTAAATCTTTTAGCACCTTCGACACAGCATCAGAATAGGCCCGTTGTAACCCGCCAGTGCCAAGCTTAGTGCCACCAAAGTAGCGAACTACGACCACCATAATATCACCGTAACCACTGTATTCGAGTACTTTTAACATAGGCATGCCTGCTGTTCCATTAGGTTCGCCGTCATCACTCATGGAACGAATAGTCGTATTGGGTGCACCCGCTATATAAGCCCAGCACACATGATTAGCGTGAGGGTGTTGTTTACGTATAGTTTGGATAATATCGTCCGCTTCTTGGCGGCTGGTAGCAGGCGCAACAAAGCTTAAAAATTTGCTGCGCTTCACTTCTTGCTCAATCTGGCATTCTTTTGCTGGGACTTGATAGCTTGCTAATGTCAAAACATTAGGCCCACATCACTAGAATGGCAGCTGCAGCGATAAGTAATAAACCTAGGATTTCATGTTTTTGTACTTTGTTTTTCAACCAAAAAATGGCGACCAGCATGGTTAATAATACTTCAACTTGGCCTAATGTTTTCACATAGGCAACATGATGTAATGACACCGCACTAAACCAGCATATGGTACCAAAACAGCTGATAATACTTGTGGCTAAGGTCATCTTTACATTATTTTTTAATGCGATAAAAGTGCTTCTGTTTTTGACCGCGATATAACTCACAAGTAAGATAGTTTGAATACATAACACCCATACCAACACCCAAGCAGCACTGTGAGGGAATGGCACATTGAGTAAATGACTCGCTTCCCTGACAAATAATGATGTCAACGCAAAACAGGTGCCACAAGCCAAACCTATTATCACTGTTTTAATGCTTAACTGACCTTTTCTACCGCCACCTGAGAGCACAAATATCGCCGCCGCACCCACTAAGATGCCTATCCAACCAAATAGACTCAGTTGACTGCCAAAAAATACAGTCCCTAATACACCGGCCACTAAAGCCTCGCTTTTGGCCAGCCCCGCGCCGACAGAAAAATTCTTTTGTTTAAACAAAATGACCATTAATGAAGTAGCAGAAATTTGCATTACAGAGGCGAGTAAAACAAGGAGTACAAATTTAAGGGAGAACTCAGGGATGTCTTGATTTGAAAAGATGTAAAGCAGCAACAGGTATATCAGAGCAATGGGCGGCGCAAATAAAAAGCGAGCCAAGGTCACACCCGAGGTACTCATATTAGCACTTAGCTTACTTTGCAAAGCGTTACGAAACGTCTGCAATACCACCGCACTTAGTGTAAAGAAAACCCAACTCACAGAAAATCTCTCATCAATCTAAAAACCGATATTACCTCACCTGTGCATGAATGTTTCATCATCTGCAAACATAAACAGTATTTTTGATGTCTATCAAAGCCAATTTATTTGCCTTGTGCTAAACCAGCACACTCGATAAAAGCACATAAGGCAATATCCGTGGTCAAAATCAATGCTCTGCGCAATCTGTTTATCTTTTTTCTTCTAACCTCATTTTCATCTTTTGCTGAGGAATTTGTTCCCGAGCAATTGAAAAACTGGGAGGCATGGGTACTCAAAGATAGCAAAAGCCTGAGCTGCCCTTTTATCAACCAAAGTGAATATAGCAACATAAACAACCACATTTGCGCATGGCCTAACGTATTAAATATAAACGTTGATCAGCAGGGAGCCGAATTTCAACACTCATGGGAAGTGCTGAGTAAAAGTATTGTCCCATTGTTGGGAAATAACAAATATTGGCCAATTGAATTAAAGGTCAATGGCAAAAAAACGCCAATTCTGAGTCACAAAAACCAACCTTTTATTGAATTAGAAAAAGGTAAACACGTCATTGAAGGTAGATTAAGTTGGCAAGAAATGCCAAGCAGTATTTCATTACCTGGACAAATTGCCCAAGTGAATCTGTCTATTTATGGCCAGGAAATTAGCTTTCCGAAAATTCAAAATAACCAGTTATGGTTTCAAGAATCAACCCAAGGTCAGGCTACACAAGAGACTCTCAGTGTGCGGGTAGTAAGAAAAATTAGTGACGGCCCTTACATAAAGCTCAAAACGCTTATTTCTGTGGATGTCTCTGGAAAAATGCGCGAAGTTGCCCTTGGTCAAGTGCTACCTAAAAACTTTGACCTCGTAGGTATCCAAAGTGAAACACCTGCTTTCTTAGACGCCGATGGTGTTCTGCACGCAAAATTAAAGCCAGGCAGTTGGAAAATTGTGGTTGACGCTTATTCACTTCCAACTAACCTAGAATGGCAACGCCCAGCTCAATCACACCATTGGCCAAAAAATGAGGTTTGGGCATTCGAAACCAATGAGAAATTACGCTTTGGTAAGCTTAGTGGCGCTAACATTATTGACAGTGGCCAAGTAGATATGCCTGAAGCTTGGTACAACTATCCAGCCTATTTACTGTCTGAAAATAACTCGCTGCGTTATGACATCCAGCATAGAGGTAAACCCTTGCATTTGGAAAATCAATTGACGTTAGATCGCACATTATGGGTATCTTTCGACAATGCCCTTTATTCATTTAAAGACAAGGTGACGGGTAGCATGGTTGAAGGTTGGCGCTTAAGTATGTCTGCCCCTTTTATTCTTGAATCAGCCGAAGATCAAGATGGCGCAGTGCTCATCACCAGCATAGCTGAAGAGGAAAGGGGTATAGAAAACCGTTATTCTCAAGTTGATATTAACGCTAGCGGTATAGTTAATGCGACATCTACCCTGCCGGTAGCAGGTTGGGAAAGTGATTTTGAACGCGTAACCATGACTTTAAATTTACCTCCGGGTAATAAGCTCTTTGCCGTTTTTGGAGCAGATAGCGTATCGGATAGCTGGTGGAGTAGTTGGTCAATTTGGGCTAGTTTCATTGTATTATTGGCTTCACTGGCTGCATATCGTTTATCTGGTTTAGTTGCTGGGATAATGACAGCGTTAATGTTATTGGCCGTTTATCAAGAAAATAGCGCGCCGGTGATTGTTATGCTCAATTTATTAGTGGCTATTGCCGTTAGAAAGCATCAGCCATTCGACAAACTTAAAGCAACTGCAAAAATGTATTGGGCCGCAAGCGCGGCAATGGCGTTGGGTTCAATTTTATTCTTTAGTGCCACACAACTCCGTAACGTGATCTATCCTCAGTTGGAAACTGGCAACACAAATATATATCACCAAAGCGCAGATAATGGTGTGGCAAATAGAAGTACTGAGATGCGTTCTGCACAACCAAGGCAAAAACTCAGCATTCTTCAAGAGGAGGCGGATGTTGAAATGGTAACAGCCAATGGCGCAAGAATAAGAAAAGCGGATTCTTTTATGGAACGTTATCAGTCTGATGCATTACTGCAAGCAGGCTCCGGCATGCCAAACTGGAGTTGGCATCGGTATTCTCTTACTTGGAACAGTCCGGTTGCTGAGGGACAAACGTTTGAACTGATTGTTTTATCCAAAACCACTTACAAAATTTTGAAATTAACAGGCATTGCCTTGATGCTACTTTGGTTATATTTTTTGCTAAAAGACGCTATAAAACCGGTCATTAATAGATTCAAACATACATCAACAGTTGCGTTACTAGCAGCCGTATTCTTGATGCCCGTTTATACACCAACTGCACAAGCCAATAGTTTCCCCAGCCAAGCGATGCTTGAAGAATTGAAGACTAGATTACTCGAAGCGCCAGATTGCGCGCCAGTCTGTGCATCAATCAATTCGATGCAAGTATCTGCTGACAGTAATGTCTTAACTCTCAAACTGACCATTCATGCCAATAGTCAAAGCGCAGTTGCTTTGCCCCGCTCCCAGTTTTGGCAAGGGCAATCATTTATCTTGAATAATAAACCTTTGTTAGGTGTGTACCGTCAAAATAGCTGGTTATACGTGCCGGTTTCTAAAGGTATTTCGACTTTAGTTATCACTGGCCGCTTAATTTCCGTCGATAACTTCCAGCTTAGGTTTAAAGACAAACCTAAACGCATCGATATCGAAAAGTTCGGAAATTGGGAAATTGTTGGGACACAAGCTAACGTTTTGACAGGTAATACCCTGGAGTTTTTGGCAAAAGTAAATACCAGTCAATTGGATTCATCAGTATCCACTCGTTTTAAACAACAACCTTTTGTAAAAGTGACTAGGGTGTTGACCATCGACAAAATGTGGACAGTGAAAACCAAGGTGCAACGCATTGCACCCAATATGGGTTCATTGAATCTATGGATCCCAACACTTCCTGGTGAACATGTTATCAGCGATGAAATAACAGTTGAAAACAATCAAGTTGCCGTCACTATTTCAGCGGGTGAAAGCGTATTTAATTGGACGTCGACATTAGATCGCAATCACACCATGCAGCTCATGGCTCCCGACAACAAACATTTAATCGAAAGGTGGCAAATTGTTATTAGCCCTTCTTGGCATTTGGGCTTAGAGGGGTTACCCATGATTCTGGAACAACAGAATGCCTTGGATTATTTCAGCTATTCATTTTATCCCTACTCAGGCGAATCGTTAAACCTTGCTATCACTCGCCCAAGTGCAGTTAAAGGAGAAGCCTTAGCGATAGATAGCGTCAATCTACATATTGACCAAGGCACTCGTACATCAAAGCTTGAACTGGCCTTTAATTATCGCAGTACCCGAGGTGGTGAGCATGACATTGATTTGCCGGTCAATTTTCAACTAAAAGAAGTTAAAACAGATGGAAAGTTAATTAATCTACAACCTGAGTCTGGCCAATTGGCTATTCCTATTTCGCCTGGCACACACAATATTCAGATCACCATGCGTTCTAATGTTGAAAATTCACGGGTGTTTTCACCGCCCAAAATTAATCTAAATGCACCATCAAGCAACATCACTACTAAAGTGAATGTCAGTAACCAGCACTGGATATTATGGGCTAAAGGTCCACTTTTAGGCCCTGCGATACTGTACTGGGGTGAATTATTGGCTTTTGTTCTTATCGCCTTATTGGTTGCTCGTGTGAAGTTTTCACCTCTTAGTACAGTGCAATGGTTAATACTTGGGTTGGGACTAAGTTTAAATAACTGGGGCGTTTTAGTGTTGATTGCACTTTGGTTTTCCTCAATCACAGCCAGCCAATATAGACCAATAGGAGTCCAAAGAGGCTTGTTCAACCTGTCACAACTCTTTTTGTATGCCTTTTCAGCAGTGGCAATAATTTCTCTGATTGCTGTTGTACCCATTAGTTTGCTGAGTAGCCCCAGCATGGGCATTGAAGGTTATCAATCTTATGGCAATACGCTTACTTGGTTTGCCGACAAAGCTGATGGTCAGTTACCTACTGTTACTATCTTGAGTATTTCGGTGTGGTTCTACAAAGCCATCATGTTGGTGTGGGTAATTTGGTTGAGCACATCCATATTAAGCTGGATTAAGTGGGCATGGGAAACCATAGGTATTCATGATTATTGGCAGTCTTTGCCTCCCAAAAAAGATAAAGCTGAAAAGACGGTGCCTGTGCAAGATTAATGTCTGCTGTGTTAAATCAAAACTTTTGGCGTCAACTCAACAGGCAGTAATGTTGAGTTGACGCTTGTCATTTATTGACGACGTCAATCTTGCTACATGCATAATTAACTCATAATATAATTTTGAGCGGGCTTTACAAATCTGCTTTAAAGCTTGGGTATTGGCATTAATTATAAATTAAAAGGATTTGGTTGGATCCAAGGTTTTTAAAAGGCTAATGAGAAGGTGTTGAAAAAAAACGATTGTTGTGTCGTTGCACTCTTGTTTCAATCAGTGACATTTAACTTTATTGTCGCCTTACTAAATTTCTTTCATTGGATGGTAAATGGAGACAAACCTTAATTAAAGCGAATATTCACTGTCGGGTTTCTTTGCACAAATTTGACTCATGGATATTTCGTCGAAAAATCTGTGCTAGATCACTGACTGATTTGTATGTCTCACCTGCCAGTCGCGTTTGTTTCAATCGTATGACTATAATTCGCTCATCTTTGCAGTCATAAAGCCCGAGTTTTGTTTTTGTTTAATAAGGTCCGCACATTCCTCCACAAAGCAGTCACAGGATTGGCAGGATAAGAAATTAACCTCCCTCACAAAATACTGTATATAAATTAAAGTATAATAATGTTTTATAAAAAACGTCCATTTCGCTTCCTACTTATGTATATTTCGCGGGCCTCTTTTTGTTTGCTTTAAAATCGCTAAGTCATTCTTTAATTGTGGAAAATATTCTTCACATAGTTTTAAATAGGAAGCATGAAAGGGTCGTTAAAGTCAGGCTGTGCTTTTTGAAGTGGTCAAGTCATTTTGGCCACGGGTTTGTAGTATTTTCGATACCGATATTCCGATTCATTTGGTGTCAATCCACCATTATATGAATGCGGCCTAAACTCACTGTAATAGCCAATAATATAATCATTGATACCGTGCTTAGCTTCACTAAAACTACAATAGCCAGTTGTTGGTATCCATTCTGTTTTTAAGCTTCTAAAAAAGCGTTCCATTGGACTATTATCCCAGCAGTTTCCTCGTCGGCTCATACTTTGCGTTAATCGATATCGCCATACTAGCTGCCTAAATTGGCGACTTGTGTAGTGACTTCCTTGATCGCTATGGTACATCACCTCTTTAGGTCTTCCACGACTTTCAAATGCCATGGTCAACGCCTGACAGGTTAAATTACTATCAGGCGAATGACTCATCGCCCAACCAACGGGTTTTCTTGCAAATAAATCCATGACGACCGCTAAGTAAGCCCATCGGTTGCCTGTCCAAATATACGTCACATCGCCGCACCACAATTGATTAGGCTCAATGACGGCAAATTGCCTATCCAATATGTTCGGGATAGCCACATGCTCTTTAGTCGCCTTCTTGTAGGCATGTTGCGGTAGTTGGCAACTGACTAAATTCAACTTCTTCATGATATTACTGGCACGATAACGAGATAAAGGGAAACCATTGTCGGTTGCCATAATCGCTATCGTTCTTGCGCCCGCTGAGCCGTTGCTTTGCCGATGCACTTCTTTCACCTGGCCGTACAATTTAGCGACCTCTGGTGATAAGCGTCTATCTCGCCCAAGCCAATATTTGTAGGTGCTGCGGTGGACTCCAAATACCTCACATAGCACTTTTATCGAATAACGGCGTTCATCACTCTGACTCAGTTTCTCTACTAGAGAGAGTTGTTCATGGAGTCCGACATCAACAGAGCGGTAGCCTTTTTTAATATTTCCTTCTCAAGCTCAGCTCGCGCAAGCTTCTTCTTTAAATCCTTTATTTCTAGCTGGTCAGGCGTCATTGGGGTTTGCTCAACTCTCACGCCTTTACGTTCTTGTTGAAGTTGTTTTACCCACTTTCCTATCGTTGAAAAACCAACCCCCATTGCCTTAGCGGCTTCGTCGTGAGTGTAACTTTGATCAACAACCAGTTGTGCTGTTTCCAATCTAAATTCAGGACTAAAAGTCCGTCTTGTTCTTTTGCTCATCTTTGGCACCTAATCTTGCTATGCAAATAGCATAACATCTCTAGTTAGGTGGCCAAATTAACTATGCCACTTCAAACCCTTCTTGTTCATTATAATAGTGCTGGTGAAAGTTATCACCAAACCAAGACTTAAAAATTTCTTTGCTTGAACTCCCCGCAGCTTTAGGTATATGAATAACAATCAAAGGTTGATTTGAATCGTAATATCTCATTTTTATCCTTATATTTAACGCCCTAATAATGGGCAAAAAATTGTTGGCTAAAATGTTGAGGAACGAAAACAGCCAACTGTTTTTTGTCCTTATTAATTAGCTTGTTATGTGCTATGGCTAACAATTTAGTGTATGCAAAAAATAACCACTCGATTTTTCGAAACGTATGCTTGGTACAGATAATTTTTCCCCATTTATAATGATGTTGAGGTTTTCGATAGTTAGTACTTTAAAATCCTTGTTAGGTAACAAGATAGATTCAAAGTACTCATCTTCTGAAGTATCTAAATTATTTTTCATGATAGACCCAGCATGATACTCGGCTGTTTGATAATCATCGCCTCGGCTTACAACCCGAGCAAAGGAACTTATAGTTAAATCAATACTTGTATCTTCAGCGACTGCAATAATGGATTGTTGTGGCCAAATTACCTCGGTGCCTTCTGGTATTGTGAATATAACAGAGAAAAAACGTTTCTCTCCATATATACGAATTGAAAACTTGGCAATCACATCCTTAAAGTTCAATACCAGAGTATTATCTGCGCCGACCTCTCCTCTACAGGATTCCTTCTCAACAGAGCCACCGTCTGCACTTGGGAAGTAAAAGTCCTCGTTAATAACAGCACAAGAGCAAAGAGCTAACAAGGTTAATAAAGCAATCAGTATTTTCAAATCAACCTCCTGGCACATAACAGTTTATTATGCGTTTTATTGCACTGCATTCAATTCTCTAAACTATCTACTTTCTGCTAAAAGCAGTCATCTTACTCTTGCTGATGTTCAAATCGGTTACGACCTTTTTGCTTTGCCTGATATAGCAATTTATCGGCAGCTTCGATGAGTATTGATGAATGTGTTTCTTCTATAGGAATGATAGTGCTAACTCCAGCGCTAATCGTAACTATATCACCGACAGTGGAAAGTTCATGTGGAAGCTTCTGTTGCTTGACTGCACTGAAACATTGCTCGGCTAATTGGCGCGCTTGTGTTTCGTTTGTTGCGGGAAGCAACAAAAAAAACTCTTCACCACCGTATCGGCCAAATAAATCCATTGCCCGCTTTGATACCCCGCATAATGCCTTTGCAACCTGCTTCAGACACTCATCACCTCGCTGATGCCCGTAAAAATCGTTGTACTGCTTAAAATAATCAATATCGAACATTATTAATGACAACGATGACCTGTCTCTTTGAGCGCGTTTCCATTCTCTATCCAGAGTTTGATCAAACATTCTTCTGTTAGCGATTCCGGTCAATCCATCCTGAAATGAAAGCTGTTCCATTTCTTTGTAAAGGCGCGCGAGTTCCTCTTCTGCTTGTTTGTGATCAGTAATATCTTCAACACTCGACCAAATGTATCTCTCACCTTCTATTTCTACAATCTGACCCGATAACCGTACAGGAATAAAATGACCGTCCGCATGAATATACTCCTTCTCATAGGGGCCGTATCTTCCTGTCTTTTCTAGACTCTCCACTTGAGCCTTTTCTTGCGATGCATACTTCTCTGGAGTGATTTGCCAATAGGTGAGTGTTAGCGCCTCCTCAATCGTCCTTCCTAGTAATTCAGCAAATGCGCTATTTACATCAACTAAGTTTCCGTTCATTCGGCACAATGCTAGCCCAATAACAGTTTTTTCGAAGAGCATGCGGCTATAATTTTCACTTAGTTGCACAGTTTCTTACGCTCCTTCGATAAATTCATTCGAATGTCCTAATATCTGGTGCGGATCGAAAACTAATATTCATATACACATAACGCTTCAAAGCACAGACGCGCGCTTATTGCGCGTCTGAGTGGCTTTGTTTGTTAGTATTTGTTTTAAACAGATTTTAGATCTTCCATAACCAGAAGTAAGAATGTAGCAATTGGGCCCAGTAGCAAAGAAATTAAAAACCAATTTAAGCCTTTGCGACCTTTACCTTGCGCTAAACCTGCATTGATTAAAGCTAGGGTTCCCCAGCCAACGAAGTATGAGCCTGAACTTGAAATGGTTTCCATAATTTGAGATATCCTTAATGAATACTAACTTTAAGCTTTGGGGCGCAGGCACGGGGCTATAATCGCGAAGCGGCCTCGTGTATGCGTCCCAACGACCGAAGGGAGTGCCAACAGCGTTTTGTTAGAACTGCGTCTAAACAGCACAGTATTCTTTTGCTTGTTCATAGTTTTGTGCGTCTTCAATATAAAAGTCTAGCTGTACGGTACGGATGATAGGAGCTTTGCTGTGGTTGTAATTTGTAGGCTCCCAAGTCCAATTTCTTAATGCCGCCTTTGAAGGTGTAAATCCAAATTAATAAAATAGAAATAATAACCGTAATCTCGA
>ENA-OQVM01005228-OQVM01005228.1-marine-metagenome-genome-assembly--contig:-NODE-5228-length-12611-cov-4.429472_pt1 | contig 12611 bp, 9 predicted proteins | sample MGYA00237776_ERZ505498 | MGnify/ENA primary metagenome ERZ505498 (study PRJEB26159, sample SAMN06265151) | marine metagenome | isolation source: Helgoland LTER site | place: Germany:Helgoland, sampling... | reverse complement strand
CGGATTCCGAACCCAATGTCTTGTACTGTCTGACTTTTTACTTATAACATACGTGTACGCTATGTATTTGTTAGGCTTTAAATAAGTTCCTTTCTTGTACTGTCCTGTACTATACTACTACATATGGCAGTTATCTTGTACCTAAAATTGTACCTAAATTTGCTTTTAAGCGAATGTATACGGAATCAATCAGGTTATATGGTTAGATAGATTAAACAGCGTTAGAAGCTATTCTAGAGGCTTCTGGAGGGGGTTGAGAGTGGTAGATAAAGTGACTCAAAAAGGATTCGAAAAAATACTCAGGGAAGGAGTCGCAAAGCCTCATAATCTAGGAGATAAGTTATATCTGGTAATCAATGGTAACTCTAGAGATTTTAGTTTCCGATACACCAAGAATAAAATAACAAGAAAGTATTCTCTTAAACGTTACCATCCCCAGACTAATACGCTCGCAGATGCCAGAAAACGTGCAATAGAACTTAACGCGATGCTTGCGCAAGGTCTTGATCCTCATGAAGAGAAACAACTCAAGATTGATCTTGAAGATAAGGATAAGAAAGATAGAGAGATAGAAGACAAGCGTTTATCTCATACCTTCGAGCAGGTTGCCTATGATTTGATTGAGGATAAGGCTGATACGTGGACCAATTCTAAATCACGCCAGTCATGGACAAACACATTACAAAGATATGCATTTCCTGTAATAGGGCATTTGCCTGTGTCAGAGATCACTAAAGAACATATATTGAAGATTCTCAAGCCAATTTGGGTTTCGAAGTATCCAACTGCAAAGAAGTTACGCCAACGGATAGAGGCAGTTTTTTCAAGAGCAATTTACTATGATCTCAGGTCAGCCAGTAATCCAGCATCTTACCAAGACAACTTGGAAATCCCTCTGCCTCCAGTAAGTCGGGTGTCTACGCCTCATCCGGCACTTAACTACAAAGAATTGCCAGAGTTTGTGAGTGAGTTACGGAAAAGGGAAGGTATAGGAGCAAGGGCACTAGAGTTTCTGATTTTAAATGCTAATCGGACAACAGAGGTACGCAAGGCTAGATGGGAAGAGATTAATTTTGATAAGCGAATATGGACGATACCCGTGGAAGAGGGTCGTCTAGGGAAAACCAAAAAATCTCACATAGTTCCATTGAGTGAACAATCGATGAATATATTATTTAGGCTTGATAGAGAAGGGCGAGTCTCTGAATATATCTTCCCTAATACGAGGTCTACTAACCACTTATCTGACGCTGGGATGGATTCAGTCGTTAAGCGAATGAGAAAGACTAGAGACTGGGTGGATGACTTTGGGAAAAAGATAACTGTTCATGGTTTCAGGTCGACAATGCGTGACTATATAGCAGAGCAAACGGATGTTGATCATGCTACTGCTGAAATATGTCTAGCACATACAGTGGGAAGTGCAGTTGAGCGATCATACAGACGAGGCGATCTATTGAAGAAGCGAAGAGTCGCGATGCAGACTTGGGCTAACTACGCCTGTGCCACACCACTAGCAAAAGTAGTTTCGATCACAGGATAGTTCAATAATTATAAATAATTGATTTATAACGATATTTTATTTTACTGATAGCCCTTTTTTATAGGCTCAAGGAACTCCGTAAACCCATACCTCGATCTAGTTCTGCGCTGACAGCATATATTTACATAAAGTTATTTATTGGATACACTCGTGAAAATATGATGGAAATTTGGTCGGCCAAACTAAAAAATTAAGGTTGGAGTATTAAATGACCATAAGAACTAGCCAAGACATTGTCTTTCGATATTGGCCTTCGACTCTTCGTTGGATAAATCATTTCGAAGATCCGCAAGATCACTTTGGGGCAACGCAGAGCCTAAAAAGGTATGGACTACCAAGTAGTATTAACCAATGTCGCATAGTTAATATACCCAAAAATATTGGTGTCGGGTATTGGGAGATGATCGAGTTTGTAGACGGATTTGGTATGGCGATTAACAACGCAAATTATCACTCTACTAACGTTCTTAGCTTTCAAGGTGAAGACCTCCTAAAATTTCACTTTAGGATTGAAGCTCAAAGCTCATTATATGTCGATCCAATTGGCCTTGTTGAGCTTGAGGGCGCCGTCTGTCAGGTTTTTTATCATCCCAAAGGTATTGTGAACTATGAGTGGGTTGATGTCGGGCCTGTCGATTCTTGGATATCAATTTACTGCAAGCCTGATTACCTTACTAATGTACTCGGTTTTGACACAAAGTGTTTACCAAGTGAGTTAATACAATCAATGAAACATTCTAATCCTGAACCTTTTGTTGAGCACTTTCCGATGAGTTTGGCTCTAAGGCAGTGTTGTACAGAAATTTCACATTGCCATTATACAGGGGTAATAAGGTCCAGGTACTTTGAGGCGCAAGCAATTAAACTCTTGTGTGAGACGTTTGATAAACTCAAGCCGGACAGTCAAGAACAAAACCTCAATTTATGCCAAAAGGATATAAAGGCAATTCATAATGCGTTTAATATTTTACAAGAGCAGTTTGCTCATCCTCCGAGTATAGCTTCGTTATCACGAGAGGTGGGTGTCAATCGTAATAAATTATTAACGGGGTTTAAGTCATTGTTTGGAATAACGATACAAGCTCACTGTCTTCGCAAAAGAATGGAAGTGGGCAAAGACTTACTTTTGTCGTCGGATCAGCCGATATCCAAAATTTCTGAGGCCGTGGGATATGACCATCCCAATAATTTTTCATCAGCCTTTAGACGATTTTATGGCGTATCCCCAAAATTAGCTCGAGGGAAACTTACTCCATCGACTTCTTGCCAAAAATACTAGGATAGACTACCACCAAACTGAAAAGGATAAACCCAAAAGCAAGTTAGATATTCTTATTGTTTTCCTGTCCAACGCCTACTAACAATCGTAACGATTGACGGGCCAAGCGATAAACTTTTGCCGATAACTGTATTCAAAGTTGGGTTGATATTACCAATAGCCGCTAACTCTTTGGCAGCGATATCTTTATTATTAAATTGCTTTAAAAGGGCTAGTGCGTCAAACCTACTGTATTTTTTCAAATTGAGTATCACTGATAGTCACCGTTCGCGAATACCTAAGATACACTTATACGTTGATTATTGTTTTCTACTGATCAGTTGGTGTTAAAAGCTAACGATTAGAGTTTATTATTCCAGCAGGGCAATAATGAACACTATTACCTCTCATCAAGGCCAGAACGTGCGATACATTACTGTAATGGTTATCTAATACATATTTGTGCTAGTTGCATATTTTTGAAGGCTGTCTAGCGGTTACGATTCATCAATCGCCTCTTAGTTTGAGTCGCACATTCTTACAGGCAGTCTATTGTATTAAGTTTAATGTTCAGGTTAGTAGCTGGATTTTTATGATGTACTAAAGAAATAAGATGATGGCACTCTTCAGGTTACAAGGCTGTCAATTAAATAGGGGAAATAACTAATGAAATCTATTAAAAGTATTATTTTAAACACGCTAGCATTTATTTTGGTGGGAAGTGGTAGTCAAAATTTAATAGCTCAAGAAAACAATATAACTGATACTTCAGACATATTAACGTTAGAAGAAATTATCGTAACGGCCACTAAGCGCTTGGAAAACGTGCAGGATGTTCCTATTTCTATATCTGTTTTTAGTGAGAGCCTCTTCGAACAAACAGCAAGTAACAATCTTAAGGATTTATCTGGATTGACTCCCAATTTTCTTTTCTCAGATGGCAGTAAAGCCTTTCAAGCCGATATATCGATACGAGGGATATCTAATTTTTCAAGCATCCACAATATTGGTATGGATAAAGGTTTTGGGTCTTATTTAGACGGGGTATACCTAGGCCAGCAATTTGCTGCTAATGCAGAACTAGTAGAGTTGGAACGTGTTGAGATACTGCGAGGACCACAAGGAACGTTGTTCGGGAAAAATACCATTATCGGAGCAATTAATGCTACCAGTAAAAAACCAGTAAGTTATTTTGAAGGCAATATTAAGCTAGATTCTGAATCAAGCATAAGAACTACGCTTAATATACCCTTAATAGAAGATGTTTTAGCGGTTCGTATTGGTGCTCAGAGTCGACAGGTAGATGGCTATGTTACCAATGAATACGATGATAACGATGATCTCGGAGGTGTCGATTCAGTTAATGGCCGGTTAGTTATCGGCTATACGCCGAGTGAGCAAACGCGTGTTTATTTAGCCATCGATAGCCTTAAGTCTGAAGGTGATATGTATGCCGAGGAGCGTGTTGAGTATGACACAGAACCTTTTACTGTCAATTATGATTATGGAAGTGCTTATATGGCGAAAAATTTTGGCGCGTCACTATCAATAGATCATGATTTTTCCGATGGCTATACCCTCACTTCTATTACTGGCGTTCGTAAGGATAGTGTGGCAATAGATTGGGATATAGATGGTGCATCGATTGATGGCATTATTGTGGATGGTTACACTGAGCAAGAATTATTATCGCAGGAGTTTCGCATTAGTGGTCAGTCAGAAGGTCGCTATGATTATGTCGTAGGTTTATATTTTCTAGAGCAGGAAAACTACAACGAACAATTTGATATTTTAGGTCAAGATTTTTATCCGTCTCTAGCGGGAGCGTTTCATATGACGCACAACGTGGACACCTCCAGTAAGGCAGTCTTTGCACATACTAACTATTATTTAGATGATGAGTGGACTCTGTTTGGCGGGGCGCGTTATACCCAGGACGATAAATCACTTTATGCAGTCAATACCCTCTGTGAATCTGCTTATTGTGGCAGTCTAATCATAGGCCAAAGAATTGATGCCCCTGTCAAAATATCTAATGGCGACCCATCTTGGTTGCTAGGTTTGCGGCATGGATTTTCTGATGATTTGATGGGTTACGTAAGTGTATCAACAGGATTTAAGTCGGCGTCATTTAATGATCCTCTAGGTAATCCAGAAGGAAATCATCTCAATAATAATCTGGTGACTAAGCCTGAATATGTAACCAATTACGAAATAGGGCTAAAAGCAATCCTCCTAGGCGGTCGGGCTACAGTTAATACTTCGATTTTTTCTATGGACTATAAAGATCTGCAGGTGAAATCTTATTGCAGGACTTGTGGCGTTACGGGCACAAATATCTTGTCGAATGCAGCCTCATTAAAATCTAAAGGCTTGGAACTTGAAGCAGTAGCGCAATTGAGCGAACGTTTAGTAGTTAATGTCGGTCTAGGCTATATCGATGCTGTTTATGATGATTATGACGGCGTCACAGATGGGCGCCCCGCCAGTGCCGGTGGGATAGGGATAATCGATGCCACTGGTAACCGAGCCGTGATGGCGCCGAAATGGTCCTTTAATGCTGCTATTATTCATGAGCTTCCTCTTGAAGGGGGCATGTTGAATACACGGCTAGATTATAACTATCTTGATGAGTTTTATACCGGTGAAAATGGCGAGGTAAACTCTAAAGATTATCTGAACCCCTCCCGTGGATTGGTCAATGCAAGCATCTCCTATATTACAACCGATGATCGCTGGACGATTACACTATGGGGTAAAAATCTGGCGGACGAGGTCAGTCCTGTCAACAGACGTTATCACAATTCAGCCGGGCAGTCCTCTGTGAAAGAACACTTTATCCAACCAAGATCTACCAATGTGAGTGTTAGCTATCGTTTTGGAGGCAGATAGTAAACTCCTTTGACTTAGAAAAGTTACGTTCTAAATTTAACCATCACCGTATTTTAACTAATTTGCGGTGATGGTCCACGGTTATTACCAGCGTGTTTATGGTGAGTGTGGTTAATAGCAAGCGTAGACTAACAAAGGTAATTACTGATGGGGATAAATCGACGATGACGTTGGAGAAAAGTTCAATTTCAATTACTAATAAATACAGTAATGTCAGTGCTAGAAGTTATGCTTTGTTGTTACTCATGACTGTCTATAGCGCCAATTTTATTGATCGGCAATTACTTTCGATTTTACAAGAACCAATCAAGATTGAACTAAACTTGTCTGATGGGCAGCTAGGAGTGTTAACGGGTGTTAGCTTTGCATTCTTTTACGTCCTCGCCGGTATACCTATTGCTCGATATGCAGACCGCGGTAATCGGCGCAATGTTATAGCTTACTCTGTTGGAGTTTGGAGTTTGATGACTGCTGTGAGTGGCGCAGCATTAAATTATTTTCATCTTCTTTTAGCTAGGATAGGCGTTGGCATTGGCGAGGCTGGATGCAGTCCGCCCGCGCACTCGATTATTTCTGATATTTTTCCTCCAAAAAAGAGAGCGAGTGCAATAGCATTTTATTCAATGGGCGTGAATATTGGCATCTTGTTTGGATTTTTATTTGGTGGTTGGTTAAATGAATATTTTGGTTGGCGAGTCGCCTTTGTCGTAGTTGGTTTGCCGGGAATTTTATTAGCGGTATTGGTTAGAACTACCTTAGCTGAACCTATACGTGGGCACCATGAAGATAAAAAGCTCGCCTCCAGTCGCGTGTCCTTTATTGATGTTCTGTCGTTATTGTGGAGTCGATTGTCGTTTCGGCACATGTGCTTTGCTGCATCTCTAAGTGCCTTTGCAGGTAATAGCAGTAATAGTTGGACAGCTTCTTTTATGATGCGTAGTCATGGTATGAGCAGTGGTGAACTGGGCACTTGGTTGGCTATGATTGTTGGCCTAGGGGGTGCTATTGGAGTGCTCGGTGGAGGCCTACTAGCGGATAAACTAGCGTCTCGAGATAGACGGTGGTATCTGTGGTTACCAGCAATAGCAAATCTTGCTTGCGTTCCTTTTTTGGTTGCAGTTTATAGTGTCGACAATGCCTATACGGCATTACTATTGTCGGTTATTCCTGGGCTGCTATTTAACGTCTATTTAGGAACGACTATTGCCACGACACAATCTTTGGTAGGCCTAAGAATGCGGGCTACTGCCTCGGCTATTTTGATGCTCATTGCCAATATTATTGGCCTTGGACTGGGCCCTTTATCGGTAGGTATATTAAGTGATTATCTCTTACCGAGTTATGGCACAGACTCGCTTAAACAGGCAATGTTAATACTCCTACCCTTTTTTATGTGTTGGTCTTCCTTGCACTTTTATCGGGGCTCAATCGACTTAGAACACGATCTAGATGCAGCCCCTGACTAGTGAAAGAGGACGCAGATCATTTTATCATGATGCTGTGTTAGTGCGGATTTACGCTGTTAAAGTGGACAGGTAACGCGGTCCAGTAAGTAAATATTTTGTCTAAGGTTGATAATGTGATTTTATATAATACTGAAACCATAAAATATTATAACGACGTCGGTGCTTGGGCTGATATCAGTTTAATTGATCTTTTCAAGGATAATGTAAGGAAGTATGAAGGTGAGATTAGCCTGATTGACCCTATTAACAAGCAGCAGATAGTAGGATTCAAGCCTGATCGAATTACATATAACCAGCTGGAGAACCGAGTAGATGTGCTGGCAACAAACCTTATTAAAGTAGGTATAAAAAAAGATGATGTCGTGGTCGTTCAACTGCCTAATATCATCGAATTGGTAATTGCTTATCTTGCGATAACTAGTGCTGGGGCAATTATCAGCCCGGTACCAATGCAGTGGCAACGCAACGAATTATCACATGTCATGAAACAAACCGACGCAAAAATGTTTATCGGTATGGATGTATTCAAGAGTTATCATTTGATGGATGTTGTTCGCCAATTACAATCAGAAATCGCTTGTCTTAAATATATAGTTTCCTTAGACGAACTTCGTCGTATGACGAGGGGAGAGGCAGATATAATTAGCTTGCAGGCATTAAGACCTCAGGCCAACGAGGTTTTTACGATTCAGTGGACCTCTGGCACTGAGGCACAAGCCAAAGCTTGCCCCTTAACCCATAACAATCAAATTTTTCAGGGGCGATGCTACCAACATTTAGGTGTGCAGAAAAGAAGCAAAATTCTTTGCCTGCCGCCGCTTGTTAATGCGTCCGGCATGAGCGCTTTTTTTATTCCATGGCTACTATCAGCGGGGAGTTTAATATTACACCACCCCTTTGATTTAGATATCGTTGTTCAGCAAGTGACGGCAGAAAAGATTAATTATTTTGGTATGGTCCCTGCCATGTTAAATATGCTTCTTAAATATCCTAGTAGTGAAAATCTAGATTTAAGCTCAGTGAATTTAATCGTTACTGGTTCGGCTTCTCCATCAGGCTGGTCTATAAAGGAGTTTAAACAGCGTTGGGGTATGGATATTTGTACTATTTACGGCATGAACGAGGGGGCTGTATTTGCATCGATGATCGACTTAGACGGCATACCGTCAGAAAACAGGTCTGGCCTTTATCCGTGGTGGGGAAAAAAAGGTACTGCCTGGCCCAGTGAAATCACTAATCAATCGCTGTCAGCAATTGAATCTAAACTTGTTGATGACAATGACGAGGAGGTTATCGGTAATGGTGATATTGGCGAACTAAAAGTAAAAGGTCCGGGTATTTTCTCGGGTTATTATAAGAGACCGGATTTGAATAACAAGGTTTTTGACGATGATGGCTTTATGAAAACAGGAGATATCTTCAAAATTATAGAGGATAAATACCTAATTTTTTTTGATAGAAGTAAAGATATTATTGTTCGCGGTGGAGTTAATATTAGCGCTCAAGAGGTCGAAAATGCGGTATTAAGGCATCCGGACATTACTGATACTGCAGCTGTGCCAATGCAGGACAACAAGTTGGGTGAGAAAGTCTGTATTTACATTGTTACTAGATCTGGGAAGTCGATCCGTTTGGATGATGTTTTGTTATTTTTAAGATCATCCGAAATTGCTATTTATAAGTACCCAGAAAAAGTCGTGATTGTTGACGAAATTCCACGAACACCGACGGGTAAAATAAACAAGAGTATATTGAAGAAAAGAATATCCAAAGCTTAGTAAATAGAACTCAATATTAATTAGTGGTTTTTGGGTAGTGAAACACACTAATCTTTTGGGGGTTGAGCCTAATTGGAAAGGGTTGTTAAAAAGTATTATGAATTTTGAATTTTCTGGAGATCAGTTGTCTTTTCGAGATTATGTCCGTCAATTTTTGGCGGATCAGTGCCCATTATCCTTGGTGCGTGATATTTTTGAAACGGACAAAATGTACGCTGATAATTTGTGGCAACAAATAACAAAGCTGGGTTGGACCGCTGTTACTATACCGGAAGAGTATGGAGGTTTGGGCCTAGGGCAACTAGAGCTTTGTATTATCGCCGAGCAATTAGGTCGGGTGTTAGCGCCTATCCCATTTTCTAGTAGTGTATATTTGGCAACAGATTTACTAAATAACTTTGGTACGAAAAGGTTAAAAGAGCGATATTTGCCACAGTTTGCGAAACAGGGATTAATTGGTACTGTCGCTATAGGGGAGCACACGGGTCAGTTTATCCCGGGGGCAAATAGCCTTCTTGATACCTATGTTGATAATGGAAAAGTATACGGTTGTAAACTGCCAGTTGCCGATGGCTTGATAGCAGATGTTGCCATAGTTATGGCAGCAAGCGCTAAAAATAGTAATTGTAATAAACTCTACTTAGTAGAGTTAAATCAGCAGTCAGTATTAAAAACCCCGTTAGCATGTATTGACCCTAGCCGAAACGCCGCGAAGATTAGTTTTTCAGGTGCTGAAGCAATGCCGCTTACCACATCTCAAAGTGCTGCAATTCAACTTCAAAATACTTATGAGCGTGCGGCAGTAGCCATTGCCTTTGAGCAGTTGGGTGGTGCTGAAGCCGCTTTTAATACTTCAAAGGATTATGCCCTGCAGCGATATACGTTTGGTCGTGTTATAGCGAGCTATCAGGGTATGAGGAATAAATTAGTTGATATTTATACAGATATTACTCTGGCGCGTGGCAATTGTTACTTTGGTGCCTGGGCCGCAAGTGTTGATGACGATGAACTTCCGTTAGCGGCGGCAGCCGCAAGAATCAGTTCTAGTAAGGCTTACTATCATGCAAGTAAAGAAAATATCCAAATACATGGTGGTATGGGGTACACCTGGAAAATGGATTGCCACTTCCATTATCGTCGAGCTAAATGGTTGGCCGTATTGTTTGGCAGCGAACGCTATTGGAAAAACCATCTTGTCAATCAACTATCTAACAAGGTTATTGATTCAAGGGAAAGGTAACCAAGACTTATCATCTTGGCGCGCTGCAACATTTAAATATTATTTTAAGAGGGGCATGCTATGGATTTTAACGACACTGCGCAAGAGGCTATATTTAGAGGAGAGGCTCGTGCATGGCTTGCACTCAATGCACCTCTCGTAAGAGACGATACTGTTAGCGATTTACAGTGGGCGAAAAGATGGGAGAAAAATAAGTTTGATGGAGGTTGGTCCTGCATACATTGGCCAAAAGAATACGGCGGTAAAAACTCGACGATGGTTGAGCAAATTATTTTTACCCAAGAAGAATCTCAATACGCAGTGTTACAAAATTACCCTTGCTTTAATTTCGGGCAGGCCATGGTTGCACCGGTTTTGATGGCTTTTGGTACAGAGGAACAGAAGCGTCGCTATTTGCCAAAAATTGCAAGCGGCGAGGAAGTCTGGTGTCAATTGTTTAGCGAATCATGCAGTGGCTCCGATTTAGCGGCGATGCGCACTAAAGCAGTTAAAAACAAGGATAACTGGATTATTAATGGACAAAAAATATGGAGCTCTTTTGCGCACTATAGTGACTTAGGGTTAATGATTGCTCGGACTGATGCGAGTCTACCGAAGCATAAAGGTTTAAGCTGTTTTGTGGTAGAAATGGATGCACCTGGGATAACGTTGCAGCCCATACGCGATATGACTGGGAGTGCAGACTTTAACGAAGAGCTGTTTACTGATTTACATGTTACCGATACACAGCGTCTTGGTGATATCGGAGAAGGATGGAAGATTACCGTGGCGACCTTAATGAATGAGCGGGCGAGTTTGAGAGGTAGAAAGCGGGCAGAAGATGTGGACCTTTTATTGGCACTGGCAAATCAAGTTAAAATTGACGGCGAAGCCGCCATTAACAATGCAGCAGTTAGAGATAAAGTAGCTGATTGGTGGTGCAAGTCAAGTGGACTTTACTATAACGGATTGCGTTCATTAACAGCGCAGTCAAAGGGGACTGATCCGGGTCCTGAAGAGTCGATTGTAAAAATGGTGAAGCAACCCATGGTGCAGGATATCTATGCATTTTGTTTAGAACTAATGGAAGGCCATGGTGCAATCACATCGTCAGATGGCACTATTCAAAAAGATATTTTCCATGCTGAGTTTATGGCATCCCCTGGAATGAGAATTGCTGGGGGCACTGACGAGATTTTGGCGAACATTATTGCTGATCGTGTGTTACATCTCCCCTCAGATCTAAGAGTGGATAAAAGGGGTCCTTTTAATGAAATCCCGAGCAAATTTTGAGAGTGTAGAGCTTATTCGACAAATTCAACCCCAATTTTTCATTTTTGAGGTAGTGAGCAATGACTAAACAATTACTAGAAAGTTTTGATAATGGCGTGGCTACGTTGACTATGAATCGCCCGCAAGATCGCAACGCTATGACGGCGGTGATGATGAATGCAATGGCAGAGGCGGTTGTACGATTAGCAAAAGATCCTAAAGTTAGATTACTAGTGCTTACTGGGTCAGGTAATACTTTTTGCGTGGGGGGGGATGTAAAAGGTTTTGTTGACGAGACTGGTGCTATCGCTGCCGAGCATGATTCGGTTGAGTTATTACGGGAACGAACGCGTATTAGCGAACTTTTATATACGATGCCGAAACCCACGCTAGCCATTATTCCGGGCGCCTGCGCGGGGGCTGGTTTGTCGTTGGCACTGGCCTGTGACATGAGGATGGTGGTCGATACGGCTAAAATAACTACTGCTTTTACTCGCATTGGAACCTCGGGAGATTTTGGTGGCGCCTGGTTTTTGACTCACATGGTTGGGGCAGCCAAGGCGAGAGAACTGTATTTCACCGCCGATGTCATTCTAGGAAAGCAAGCCTATCAACTTGGTCTGGCTAACAGGTTAGTTACAGTCGAGACCTTAGAGCAAGAGTCAAAGAAATATATTGAGTCCTTAGCTAATCTGCCAACAATTGCCATTGGTTATATTAAAAAAAATATCAATATGGCACAGCAGGGATCGCTAGCGCAGGTGTTAGATGTAGAGGCTGCTCATATGGTTTTAAGTACGATGACCGATGATCATAAGTCTGCAGCTCTTGCTTTCCTGGCGAAAAAACCACCGATCTTTGAGGGTTGTTAATGAGGAGCGTAAGATGATTGATCGAATCGATCGTGTTCAGATCGCTGTCAAGTCGATCGATAAAGCGGCAGCGACGTTTAATCGTTTACTCGGCGCAGAGGTAATTGATAGATCATATAGCCAGTACCTCAATGCTAGTCGCATAGTGATGGCTCTTGGAGAAAGCGAGATTGAACTGTGCCAAGCCGATGGGGCGGGTTATCTTGGCGCGCGCCTCAGCCATTGCGCAGTCTTGGGTTCAGAAGCGCATAGGTCAAATCCACCAAACGGTTGACCACGGTAAAGATCAGCGCAAACATAATTACAATGCC
>ENA-OQVM01005220-OQVM01005220.1-marine-metagenome-genome-assembly--contig:-NODE-5220-length-12625-cov-31.158193_pt1 | contig 12625 bp, 14 predicted proteins | sample MGYA00237776_ERZ505498 | MGnify/ENA primary metagenome ERZ505498 (study PRJEB26159, sample SAMN06265151) | marine metagenome | isolation source: Helgoland LTER site | place: Germany:Helgoland, sampling... | reverse complement strand
CGTAAATTAATTAAATGTTACAACGTTGATAATTATGTGAATTCACTATATTTGAGATTTGAAGTTAAAGACAAACCAGGTGTTTTATCAACAATCACAAACCGACTAGCTAAGTATAAAATTTCAGTAAAAAGATTAATCCAAACTCCTGACAAAAAAAATAATAAAGCTACTATTGTTATTATTACTCATAAAACTAATGAACTTAATTCTAAGAACTGTCTTTCTGTTTTTAATAAAGACAAAAATATTCTAAGATACCCAACATTGATTAGAATTTATAATTAATGGAAATATATCTAAAACTGTTTGAGGTTTTATTTCCTGTCTTTTTTGTTGTTGGTATTGGTTATTATCTTGGCAAAAATAATCCAAAATTAGACACTTCTTTTATTACTACCTTTGCAGCAAATATTGGTACTCCTGCAATGATAATATATTCTTTAACATCAACTGGAATGTCTTTTGACATTTTTAAAAATTATTTTTGGTACTATTTGATAGCAATTTTTATTTTTACAATAGTAGGTATAGTTTTTTTATTTTTTTTAAATACTAAAGATATTATTCGTGAGTTACCCCCTTTTGTTATGCCTAATACTGGTAATATGGGTTTACCAATATGTTTATTCGCTTACGGCACTCAAGGTTTAGGTATCGCTGCTGCAATTTCAGCCTTAATAGTGCTATGCCATTTTACTCTTGGAGTATTTCTTGCTGATAGAAAATTTGATTTAAGTGTAATTCTTAAAAACCCACCTTTTTATGCAATTATAATTTCAGTAATTTTTCTATACTTTAGAATAGAACTTCCTCTCTTCGTTGAAAATACAACTTTTCTGCTAATGTATGCTACGATTTTTTTAATATTAATGTCTTTAGGAATTGCTCTTACTCGTTTTAAGATTTTTTCATTCAAAAAAGCATTTATATCATCAATAGGAAGGGTAATACTTGGCCCAATAATTGGTTTTTCAATAATAAAATATTTTAACCTTTCAGGTTTTGCTGCTGGTGTTCTATTAATTCAATGTTCAATGCCCAGCGCTGTTTTAAATTATCTTGTGGCATCAATTTATTCACCAAAAAAGATTGTAGATAGTGTTGCTAGTACCATTGTTGTTTCAACAGTCATGTCTTTTTTTACTATTCCTGTTGTCGTATTCTTTGCTTTAAAATACTTTAATTAAACTGTATCTATTGGCTTATGAAAGCCATCATATTTAACCTTTTAGCCTGGGTAATGCTTCCAATCATGGATGGTTTTGCAAAATATTTAAGTGCCGATATGCCCGTTTTACAGATCACGTGGGCTAGATATTTTTTTACGGTCGCATTCACTCTTCCAATAATGTTCTTGTTTTATAATAAGCAGCTTGTTTGGACAGATAAGCCTAAGTTACAAATAATAAGAGGGTTAATACTACTTTCTGCTAATATTTGTTTTTTCTACGCAATATCTGTTATCTCTCTAGCTAAAGCTCTGACACTTGCTTTTGTAGCACCTTTAATTGTTACTGCATTTTCTCCTATATTTTTGGGTGAGAAGGTGGGTATAAGAAGGTGGACTGCTGTTATTATAGGATTTATAGGCTCTCTAGTGGTTATAAGACCAGGTTTTGTGGAGATTAACTTGGCCAGTCTAGCTGCATTAGGAACAGGTATAATGTATGGGTTCTATTTAATAATTACACGTAAATTGAGCACTTCAGATAACCCTTTATTAACCTTATTACTAACTGGATTAGTTGGATTAGTTGCTGTTTCAGGATTAATGCCATTCGTTTGGGTTAATCCAAGTGCTTCTCAATGGTCTATGATGGCCTCTATAGGCGTATTTGCCTGCATTGGGCACTTATTTCTTATATTATCACTTAAATATGCTGATGCTTCTAAATTAGCTCCATTTAGCTACTTTGAAATCATTACTAATATCATTATTGGGTATTACTTTTTTAGTGACTTTCCTGATAATTGGACTTTTATTGGTTTAGCTATAATTGTCATTAGTGGAATTTATATCTCCAGAAGAGAAGCTACTGTTAAGAGCCTTTAATATTAGGTAATATATATTTACTATTAATTAATCTTATACATTAATTTATCTAATTAAAGTACTGTAATTATTAATTTATATTGAATATAAAATATTAGTATGATTTTTCAAATAATTACAGATATTCAAGATAATAAGATTAAATCATCTTAAATTTTAACTGAATAAAATAATTTAAAGTTTCTTTATCGATAAATTAAGAGAACTATTAAAAAGTATTTAATACTAACGTTTCTAGACACGATGAAAATATAAAATATTTATAATTTTTTTTGGATGTAGGGTGGGGTTCAAAAAACCCTTTAAAATAGCGCTTTTTAGCGACTGTCTAAAAGTGTTGATATTATTGACTAGTAGAGCAATGCAGTATGAGAATATGTCGTTTAAACGTCCATAGGATACCTTATTTCAACTGACAGGTCATTTGCAGTACAACTGAAGGATGCATTAAGCAATTGTGTAATAATTATGGTTAAATTGGTAAAAAGTATTTAATACCAACACTTTTAAAGGGTTTAGAAGGTTAAAAACATTATTTTATGAAGACTTTTTCAGATCTCAATAAACGGCGTTTTTGTTGGATTCCTCCTTTTCCAGAGTATCCACCGAGGCTGCCATCAGATCTTATGACTCTATGACAAGGTATTTTAGGCGGATATGGGTTTTTACCCACTGCATTAGCAACAGCTCTGAATGCCTTAGGTTTTCCAATGGCTTTAGCAACCTCTAAGTAGGTCTTAACTTTGCCTTTGGGTATTTTCTTTAGGTAATTCCATACTTTTAGCTGAAACTTAGTTCCTTTTAAGTTCATAGAGTTCAAATCCAGTGTTGTTGGCTATTTTATCGTATAATTTCTTTGCATTTTCATTAGAAGAGTGGGTGATCCAACGAATTCCATTCCAATTATTGGCTTTAGATAATGATTTTAGGTGACTAATGATTTTTTGAGCTATTTTTTGACCTCTAAATTCTGGATCTACAAACAAATCGTCTAAAAAACCAATATATTGGCCCTTAATTGGCCTTGGCATTGTTCTATAATGTGCTATTCCAACGATTTTACCCTCTAATTCAAAGCAAATAGCATCAACAATATGATTATCATCGTGAATCCAACCCCACAAAGTGTCTAAAATCTCTGTATTCATTGGGACTTTGTAAAAATCGGCATAACCACTGTATAATTTAGCCCAACTTTCTTTATCTTTTAGCTCTAATTTTCTAATCATTTACATTAAACTTATAAATTAAACCTTTGATATTTATTTCGAATTTGCTGATCCAGAACCAGCACAAATACTTGCTAACTCAAGCCAGGCTGAATCAAGATCAGAAGCCTTAATAATAATATCTCTTTTACATGATTGGTAAGGATTATAATAAGCATAAATACTAGCAGCTATTATTATTGTGATACCAATTATTATTGCACTTAAATGCTTCTCCATAATTTTTAATATGCAAATGATAACTTTCACAGTCTAATAATTATACTATTGACAACTGAATTCATCTAATATATTACTAACGATAATTAATGGTTATCAATAGTAATATAAATGAATGATATAATTACAGATATAAAGGCCTTACAAGAAGAAACTTTATTAAACCTTCAGAACTCTAAAGCTATTAATACGGTAAGAGCTTATAAATCAGACTTCAATGATTTTGGAATTTTTTGTGCTCGGAATGGATTTAAGTCTCTTCCATCAAACCCTAAAATAGTTTCTTTGTATTTAACTCATTTATCAACTAAAGAAGCCAAAATGAGCACTTTAAAGCGTAGGTTAGTATCAATAGGTGTCATCCATAAGTTAAAAGGGCATTATTTAGATACAAAACATCCTTCAATTATTGAAAATATTATGGGTATTAAAAGAAGGAAAGGTAGCATTCAAAAAGCTAAAAAACCTATATTAATCAACAGTTTAAAATTAATAATTGATGCTATAGATCAGCAAAATAAGCAAGAAATTAAAAAATTTAGAGATAGATCTATAATATTAATTGGCTTTTCAGGTGGATTTAGGAGAAATGAGATAGTCTCGCTAGATTATGATGATCTAGATTTCGTTCCAGAAGGCTTAAAAATTAATATTAAGAGATCTAAAACAGATCAATTTGGTGAAGGTTTCACAAAAGCACTACCCTACTTTGATAGCTCTCAATATTGCCCAGTGATATCGTTAAAAAACTGGTTAAATATATCAAAAATAACCTCAGGTCCTATATTCAGAAGATTTTTGAAGGGGTCAAAGTTATCAGAAAATAGATTAACAGATCAAACTGTAGCTATACTTATTAAAGAGTATTTAAATTTAGCTGGAATAAACAGTAAAAATTATTCAGGTCATAGCTTAAGATCAGGCTTTGCAACATCTGCAGCTGAGTCAGGAGTGGAAGAAAGAAATATAATGGCAATGACAGGTCATAAGTCTACAGAAATGGTAAGAAGATATATTAAAGAAGCAAATTTATTTAAGAATAATGCATTAAATAAAATAAAATTATAATTTAATTTATATTTCTATTTTGTTTAAATCAAAATTAGAAAAAAAATAATCAGTTTTATTAAATCTATTATCTGAAATTAAATTGTAATTAATACTTTTAAAAAATGAAAATACTTTATCAATATTCTTATCTTTGATTTCTATTTGACAAAAAACATTGTTTTTAGTTAATAAGTTTACAGCACCATTTAAAACTTTATCTTCAAAACCTTCAGTATCAATTTTAATAACAATATTTTTTTTTTCTAAATAATGAAGGTTATCTAACAAATTCATCTTACATTTTTCTTTTATAACAGCATTTTTTTCACCAATTTCATAGTTTGGAGAGTAATCCTCAGTAGCACCTAACTCAACAATAGATTCTTCATCTCCAATAGCAAGACGAAATGTTTGAATGTTTTCAATATTATTAATCTTTATAGAATTGTTAAGTCTTTGAATATTTCTATCTATTGGGTCGTATGAAAAAATTTTTAAATTTTCAAATTTATTAGATAGTCTTAAAGAATAAATTCCCCAACAAGATCCAATATCAAAAAAATAATTAATTTTTTTATTCTTAATTATATTGCAAATTGGTTGAAAAAGTTCATTTTCGTACGTTTTATGAAAGAAAAAACGACGATCGATCAAATGTCTTAAATCAAGATCGTAGTTAATTCCATCTATAGAAATTTTTTTATTATATTTGTTAAATAAAAAAATATATTTTTTATATAATGATGGAATTAATCTTTTAAAAATAGGCAATTTAATTAATTGTGAAAACATAAAAATTTAGAACAATTTTGTATTAAGCCCTAATGAAACATCAACGAATAATTTACTAATTTTAGTTTCGTTAAAAAGTTTAAAATATTTTTTCTTGCCATTCTCAGCAATTTTTTTTCTCAGTTTATCATTACCTGAGTAAAATTTAATTTTATCAGATAAATCGTTTATATTATCGTAAAAAATAATTTCATTATTATTAAAAAAATCACTCAATTGAACTTTTCTATCAACAAAAGTTAGTAATCCGTTACCAACAATAGAAGCGATTCTATTACTGGAATAGTATTTAGTTGGCCTTCCACGACTTAAATTTAAAGCCATTTTTGAATTAATAAGAGACTTATTAAACTCATCAGCCCAAATGGGTTCCTTATTGGCAAAACCATAGAAATCATATTTTATGTTGGGTATTTTTTTTACTAATCTATCTAAAAATTTAATTCTCTCATCTTCAGTCCCCTTTTTAAGAATGGCTCTATTCACACCATGGCTCATTGCATAAAAAAGATCTTTTTTTGGATTCATATTAAAAACATCAAAGCGTTCAATATTTTTATCTACTGGAACAAAGAAAAAATGAAAATTATCAGTTTTGATTTCTTTTTTAATAACAGATGGATCTGTTGTTACAAAATTATGATCAACAAAAGAAGCATATTTACTTATGTTTGAAATATTTTTTTTTGAATAATCAAGACCGGGCATAACAGGATCCTCATTCCATTGTGAGATAATTAGATTTTTATTTAAGTTTCTTATTTCAAGAATAGTATCTAAGTCAATATTATTACTATGACCAAAAAATAAAAGATCTGGCTTATAATTTTTACATGTTTCAATTAAATAATTTTGAAAATTAACCCTACTATTTTGTAATAAATTAATTGTTTTATTATTTTTTATAAAATCGCGATCACTAAGTTCCAAAACATCATGACCATTTCTAATAAAACCATTTGTAAATTTTTTACCTAAAGAAATATTAAATAATCTATGATTAAGCTTTTGTCCTTGATTGTAAAGATTTAAAATTTTTATGTTATTTTTCAAATGATTAATTGCGTATTGAGGAAAAATACTTTCACGTATTGTGTCAATAATTTTTGTATTAGATGAAATTATGTGTTTAACATTTTTTCTACTATTCATTTGTATCTGTTTTCTTTTTTTATTATTAAGAATTAATTTTTTGATTTCTTTATACAGATTATTCTCATCAAGTTTTTTAAGTATAATAGCCTGGTCTGTAGTTTCTATTAAACCACCTTTGTTAGAAATGATTGTAGCACAACCATTAGATGACGCTTCTAAAGCAGTTCTACCAAATGGTTCATCCCATCTAGATGGTACAACGGCGATTTCAGATTTACTTAATATATCTATAGTTTTTTTATGATTCAAAAAACCTAATTCTTTATGTTGATTATGATCTATATAAATAGATCTACGCTCTTCATCACCAACAGATAAAGATTTCCAATCTGGAAACTCATCAAGAATTTTTTGTATAGATTTTTGAAAAATATCATAACCTTTAGAGTGATTAAGCCTTCCAACAAATGTAATATATTTATCTTTCTTTTTAGCTTTATTTTTATTCACACTTGGATAAATGATTTCTGTCTTAGCCCTAAGCTTAAGATCTAAATCTAAAAAAAATCTATCACTCACCCACTTACTTACAAAAATTATTTTTTCAACATTTTTTAAGATAAACAACCTATCTTCAACAGTTTTAGATCCATTCATGGATAATGGATCATTGTGAAAATAAAAGATGAATCTATTTTGAATTCGTTTTACTAAATAAGATAAAATTAAGGGCCTATTATGAATTTCAATTAAATCAATTTTTTTTTTTTTAAATTGTTCGATTAGATTTTTGGCATATTCTCTTGTAGTACTTTGAAATTTTGATTTTAAAGTTTTAAGATCTATGTTTATATAATTTTTTGTTAAATAATTTTTGGATTTAGTATTGCCATAAATAAAATTACTATTTTTAAATTTAGACTTTTTAAAAAATTCCGAAACCCAAAGCGATGCTGCAGAAGCTTTTTCAAAAGAATAGTTTTCTTTGTAGGGTAAAACGGTAGCAATATTAATTTTTTTTTTCAAATTCATTTAATAATTTAGTTCTTTCTTTTCTATCTTTTTTAAGCGTATATTCAAATGAAAGAGCTTTATTTTTTGAATAAAATCTTTTTTTATAAACAAGTTCCCATTTATAACCTTTTGTTGATTTAGCACCTTTATTATTATTATGGCTGTTCAGTCTTTTGTTGAAATTATTTGTATACCCAACGTATGATTTATTTAAGAAGCCTTTTACAGTTTTAATCAAATAAACATAATAAACCATAAATTGATATTTTTGGCGGTCCCTGGGGGAATCGAACCCCCCTTTGCAGGATGAAAACCAGCTGTCCTAACCGATAGACGAAGGGACCATGTTGAGATCTTTTATTTTAAAAGTCAATATTTATCAAGCTCAATTAAGCTATAGGATAAGGTCTCTAATAGTTAATTGAAGTTTTTTTTTATTATTCCAGATATTTTCATTGATCTGACCTATTACATCAATGTTATTTTTATAACTCATTAAATATTCACAAACTTTAGTATTAATACAGTTAAAAGAAATTGATTTAATTGAAAATCCTGTTTTTGATTTTAGTATCAAAGATACGTGCTTATTATTTAATATTACGGACTTAATTATTTTTAAATCTCTTAATAAAAAAGTTGGCACTGGGTTTCCTGTGCCAAAAGGTTCTAATTTCTTTATATCATCATAAAAATCTTGATTAAATGCTAGAGATGAAATCTCTGACTCATATAAAAATTTATTACTATTTAAAATATTCAATTTTAAAAAGTCCTCTAATATATAATTTTCAAAATTTTTAAGTTTTTCTTTATTTAATGTAAATCCTGCAGCCATATTATGACCACCACCATTTAAAATTATCTTTTGGTCTAGTGAATTTTTAATTACACGGCCAATATTATAGTTGTAAACTGATCTAGCAGAACCTTTTAATAGTTCATTAGAAGCAGTAATAACAATAGAGGGTTTATTAAAGTAATCCTTTAATCTCGCTGCAATAATCCCTATTAAACCCTCATTAATATTTGGATTGTAGTAAATAATTACATCCTTATTTTCTTTTTCAATCTTTTTAAAGTCAATTTCTTCTAATATTAAATTTTCAATTTCTTTTCTTTTATCATTTAGTTTAATTAGGGATTTAGATCTATCATTTACAACTAGATCATTATTAGAAGATAATAATTCTGTGGCATATTGAGACTTACCCAATCTTCCACCAGCATTTAATATAGGACCAATTAAATAACCCAGATCATTAATATCAATTTTATTTTTTTTTTCATTTAATTTAAATAAAGTATTAAGAGGTAAATTTTTTGTTATATCAAAATTTTTAAGAGCATTTAAAGCAATTAATCTGTTTAGCTTTCTTAAAGGCATAACATCACACACAGTAGCTAATAAAACGTATATCAAATAGTCAGATATATTTATTTCAGTTTCGATTTTCTTAATCAATAAATCTAAAAAAAAATAAGAAAGAGAGGTTGCACACAAATAATCATATTCTCTATAACCATTATCTTTCTTTGGGTTTATAATTGAGTTTGCATTGGGAAAGGGTTTGTTAATTTCGTGATGATCAATAATTAAAGATTTTATTTCATTATCATTTAAAAAATCTATTGCTTCATTAGATGTTGAACCACAATCCACCATTATAATTAGTTTTGGTTTTTCTAAGATCAGTTTTTTGAACAGTTTTTTGGTAGCTCCATAACCATCTTTTTCCCTATCAGGAATATAGTAAAAAAATGGATGATTTATATCTTCAAAAAATTTAATAAATAAAGATGTAGCAGCAGAGCCATCAACATCATAATCACCTAAAATGCATATTTTTTCATTATTATTGATAGAATTTACAACAAGGTTAATAGATTGACTGAAATCTTTATTATTTAAAAAAACGTTGTTTAAATCTAAATCTGTATTGATTGTTGCTATTTCATCATTATCAAATTTTCTTGAAATAATTAATCTAGATAAAATTTCACTAAAATTATATTCTTGTTTTAATTTATCAACAATGTTTTGATTAATTTTTTTTTGTTCCCACTTCTTACCTGAGACAGAAATCATTCTGAAATAAGATTTGTTCTCTTTAAGATTTTTGTAAATTTTAAACTTTTATGTGTAACTAATGTTTCGGTTGTATATCTGTTATTATTGATTTTTACACCAGCTAACATCTCACTTGTAGTGATTCCTGTAGAGCAGAATATAGAGTCTCCTCTTATAATTTCATTTAATTCATATTTTTTATTTAAATCAGTTATTCCCATATTGTTTGCATCTTTAATATCCTTGTCGTTATCAAATATAAATCTGCCTTGAAAATGGCAGTCAAAAGCATCAAGGGCTGATGCTGCCAATACACCTTCTGGACCGCCGCCAATACCCAAAAATAAATCAACATTATATTTTGGATTTGTCACATACAATGCACCAAGAACATCACCATCAGTAATTAATTTAATATTTATATTTAGTTGCTTTAATTCATCAATTATTTTTTTGTGTCTTGGTCTATCCATTACACAAGCTGTCAGTGATGAAATATCTTTGTTTAGAAAGTCTGCAAGATTTGTTACATTTTTCTTTAATGGAAAATCTAGATCAACTAATCCTTTTTCAATTGGTCCAGTTGCAATTTTATCCATATAAGTTTCTGGTGCATTAAAAAGATTTCCCTTTTCAGCAATAGCAATAACAGAAGTTGCACCAGGCAAATTATTTGCTGCAAAATTTGTACCCTCTAAAGGGTCAACAGCAATATCAAAATAGGGTCCATTTTTATTTCCAAGTTTTTCACCTGTATAAAGCATGGGTGCCTCATCGAGTGAACCTTCGCCAATAACAACTTCACCATTCATATCTATTTTATTTAATTCTGATCGCATTGCGTCAACAGCTGCTTGATCTGCTGCAATCTTGTCTTTTTTTCCAACCAAATAAGAAGAAGCTAGTGCTGCTTTTTCAGAAACTTTTAAAATTTGATCAACATATTTTTTATCGATAGCCATTAATCTTTTTGAGTGATTGATTCAGTGGTATTAATTTTAGATTCAAATTCTTTTAATCTTTTATAAACACTGGCTAATTCTATAATTGTAGGCCATGATCTAAAAATATATTGCATAGATCCCTCTACTCTTCCAAAAGCTCTTATAATTTGTTGCATTACCCCTAATGTCACAACGCCAGCAACTATTGCTGGAGCTAAAAAAACATAAGCTGACAGAACATTTGCTTGTAAATAAGTTATACGACCCAGATTAAAGTAAAAATATCTTAAGTAAGATTTAAAATGAATTTTTCTTACATCATTAAATAATTCATCAAGGTTCTTTGGTCTTATTGTTATATCATCTTCAGCTATAACTAGTAATTTTCTATAAGAAGCCTCATTCTTTTGAAGATCATACTCAACACCAACTAATCTTAAAATTGAACCTAATACAATTAAGAAAAGAGTTCCACCTACAGTCCATATAAATGCACCTGTAACCAAACCATAATTCCAATCCCCAAAAAATAAAATAGGTATTCCAATACTTAAACCAAATAATATAGGGGTGAACTCAACAAGCATCATTATTGCTTCTATAAAGCTAGTACCAAGTCCTTCCATAATTCTTGAAAACTTTATTGTGTCTTCCTGAACCCTTTGTGAAGCCCCTTCAATAGTTCGGGCCTTATCATAGACACTGTGATACCAATCAATCATTGCAGTTCTCCATCTGAATAAATAATGTGAGGTAAAGAAAGCAACAACCGTAGCTAAAGCCACATAAATACCCGCTAATGTAATAAATGATAACAAGCTTGCCCAGTACTCTCCAATTGTGATTGAGTTCGGGGCTGCTAAGGCTTTTTGTATCATGTCATAGAACTGACCAAACCATTCATTTATTTTAACATCAATTTGTACCTGAACCCAAAGCGATGAAAGAATAATAAATGAACCAACCCATGACCATAATCGCCATTCTTTTTGAGTGAAAAATTTAAACATTATTATTTTAAAAAATTATCTGCGTAAGATTTTTTAACAGTTTTTCTTTTTTGAGGTTCAATGATTTCAAAGTCAATTTTATTTTTTTTTGCATATTCTATTGCTAATTCTTTAGAGGAAAATTCTAAATTTAATTCTGAAAGAGTATTAGAGTTAGTTTCCCAACCCATTAAAGGATTAATTCCTGTATCTTCAGTTTCAAATTCAATTAACCATTTGTCTGATTTACCTAAACCAGACTGCATTGAATTTTTAGTGGGTATATAAATCTTTGCTTTTTTCATAAAATGGTCGGGGCGGCAGGATTTGAACCTGCGACCCTCTGGTCCCAAACCAGATGCGCTACCAGGCTGCGCTACGCCCCGATTGAGGTACTAATACATTAGATATTGATAATTTCAAAGAATAAAGAACATCAAAAATAAGGCTTTTTTACAAGAATCAGATATACATCATTTATGATCATCACTTGCAATAATTGTAATAAAAAATTCGATGTAGACTCAAGTTTAATTCCCGACATGGGTCGTTTATTGCAGTGTGCTAGCTGTGATCATAAATGGTTTTTTAAAAAAGTAGTTCCTGAAAACACAGTAAGTTCAACTGATGAAGATATTAGTAATGATAATGTTAATATTTTTGAACAAAATAATTCACCGATCAATGATGTAGAAAGTGTATCAGATGCGTCTAATGACGAAGTAGAAGTTAACTTAGAAGAAAAAACTAAAGAAAAAATTGAGATAAATAAAGGTGAAAGCACACAAGTAAATACACAGCCAAAAAAACAAAAAAATTTTAAAATATTAAATATTTTTGTTGTATCAATTATTTCATTCGTAGCTTTTATAATTATTGTGGACACGTTTAAATATCCTATAGGGAAAATTGTCCCAAATATCGAATTTATACTTTATAATCTGTATGAAAGTATTAAAGATATCTCATTATTTATTAGAGATTTAATATAAAATTATGATTAAAAATCTTTCAAAGCCTTTTAAATGGTTTTTTCAATTAGAAGCAGCAAGTGGTCTTGTATTATTAATTGCAGCAATTATTGCTCTGGTAATAAGTAATTCTAGTTTAAGTAATTTATATTTTGATACATTAAACCAATACCTATTTATAGGTATTAATGATTT
>ENA-OQVM01005208-OQVM01005208.1-marine-metagenome-genome-assembly--contig:-NODE-5208-length-12646-cov-5.113931_pt1 | contig 12646 bp, 12 predicted proteins | sample MGYA00237776_ERZ505498 | MGnify/ENA primary metagenome ERZ505498 (study PRJEB26159, sample SAMN06265151) | marine metagenome | isolation source: Helgoland LTER site | place: Germany:Helgoland, sampling... | reverse complement strand
ATAATAGACAAACTATGCATGTAGAGCCGAAGGCAGAGAACTGACGGACGCGGGTTCAACTCCCGCCACCTCCACCAAATTAGCGTCTCATCATAAAGTCCGATAACATCCAGTAGTAACTGAGGGTGTTTTTGAGGGTATTTTTTTTGGCACCGCAATTAGCCTAGTCAAAATACCCCCAACATAGGACAAGTCAAAGATGAACCTCACAGATAAGGCAATTCGGAACTAAAAGCCCAAGGCAAAGAACTACAAAGTATACGGGGGTGGCATGCGGGTAAATTCGAGGCTTATAATGTGATTCACCGCACGTTCTCAGGTCACCAAAACGGATAAGGGACCTCCAATCAGTTAACGGTCCCCAAAGCCTGCAACGCCACAACCCTAATAACGATAAGGTGAAGAAAAAGATGGATGTTTCATCACTCAAAATACTGGTGGTCGATGACGAGGCCTTTGTACTTAAACTCACGGTCAGAATATTATCTAAGCTTGGCCTTGATGACGTGGTTACAGCGAGCAACGGCTTAGTTGCACTGGATGAAATAGACAACGCGGCACTACCATTTGATGTGATAATCTGCGATCTCAACATGCCCGAAATGGATGGTATAGCCTTTATGAGGCACGCCGCCGATAAAGATGTTAGCGCCGGCATGATTTTGTTAAGCGGTGAAGATGAACGCATGCTAGAAACCGCAAAAGATCTGGCCGCAGCCCACAACCTAAACATCTTGGGTGTAATTCCCAAACCGTTAAAGCCCGACGCCCTAAGTAACCTTCTCAACACATTCCAACCCGCGACAGCCGCTGAACAAAGTAACTGGCATCAGGAAGGTATTTCGGAAACCGAACTGATTAATGGGATGGATTCAGACCAGCTTCTTTTGGTATACCAACCCAAAGTCAATATCGCTACCGGTGAGGTGACCGGGGTTGAAACACTAGCGCGATGGATGCACCCGGAGAGAGGCCTCCTGGGCCCCGGGACATTTATTCCCCTCGCCGAGCAAACCGGACATATCGACGCGCTAACCTGCGCCATTTACAAAAAGGCCATGCAGCAAGCGGGCGACTGGCTAGCCCAAGGCATTACTATGAAAGTGTCGGTCAACATATCGGTCAATTCCTTCACGCTCCCAGATTTTACGGACTTTCTCATTGAAACTGCACAGAACGAAGGCATGGATCTAGCCAACGTAGTGCTAGAAGTCACTGAGACTCAGGTTATGGACAACGCCCTAGGCATATTGGAAACGCTAATGCGACTGCGTATGAAACGGTTTGCGCTGTCAATCGACGACTTTGGTACCGGTAATGCCTCGATGGAGCAGCTGAAGCGCATCCCCTTCAGTGAGCTGAAAATTGATCGCGCCTTTGTTTACGGTGCGGCCCAGAACGCCGGTGCGAGAGCCATACTCGAGTCAAGTGTGACGCTGGCTAAAAGCTTGAAAATGGATATCGTCGCCGAGGGTGCAGAAAATCGCGAGGATTGGGATCTCCTAGCGTCTTTGGGTGTCCATACCGTGCAGGGATTTTATTGCGCAAAGCCCATGAAAAATGAAGACCTTCTCGCTTTTTTAGACACTTGGACAGGGCCTCATTAAATGCATTGCCTTCCAAAAAAAGACCCAACAAACCGCCGGGTTTCATTTGTTGAAAGAATGAAACTCAGCCAATGCCTCTACCAGACAACTGCACATAAAGCGTAAGGAATTTCACTATGAGTACTCCCGAAAATACAGATCAAAATGATGCTTTAGTTGCTGCCATCCAAAAGTCCCAGGGCATCATTGAGTTCAATATGGACGGCACTATTATCACTGCCAATGAAACTTTCCTGAACCTAATGGGTTACTCACTGTCGGAAATACAGGGCAAACACCACCGCCTATTTTGCTCAGAAACTTACAGTGAGAGCGCCGAGTACAAGGCTTTCTGGGACAAGATGAACCAGGGTGAATTCGACACCGGTGAATACATCCGCTTCGGAAAAAACGGTGATGCCGTGTATATCCGAGCTTCCTACAACCCCATTCTTAACAACGATGGGCAGCCTTTTAAGGTTATTAAGATCGCATCTGATGTCACGGCACTGAAGTTGGAAACTGCTGAAGCACAGGGGAAAGTGACGGCGATTGACCTGTCCCAAGGCACAATTGAATTTGATATGGACGGTACCGTTATTACCGCCAATGAAACGTTCCTCAATATCATTGGCTATTCATTAGATGAAGTTAAGGGCAAGCATCACCGCATGTTCTGTGATGATGCTTACTCAGAAAGTGCTGAATACGCAGATTTTTGGGCCAACCTACGATCAGGGAGTTTCCAGCGCGACGAGTTCAAACGTATTGGGAAAAATGGGCGTGAGCTCCATATGCGTGCCACCTACAACCCCATCTTTAACCTGAAGAATGAGCCGGTTAGGGTGCTAAAAATTGCCGATGACGTGTCCAAGCAAAGGCGCATGGAACATGAACGGGAAAAGCAGCAAGCACTGATCATGGAAATGTCCACGCCGGTCATGCAACTATGGGACAACATACTTCTGTTACCTGTAGTGGGTTTGGTGGACTCCAAGCGGGTTCAGTTGATTATGGAAACCGCCTTACAAAAAATCTTGGATTATCAGGCCAAGCTGCTCATCTTAGACATTCAGGGCGTACCCGCTGTTGACAGTGCCGTTGCCAACCATCTTATTCAAATAACCAAAGCAACTCGGCTTATGGGATGCACCTCGATTGTCACGGGCATCTCCCCCGAGATATCACAAGCATTGGTTAACTTAGGTATCGACCTGGGTGATATTCAGACCCAAGCAACACTCAAAGACGGGGTGAGTTTTTCCCTAGCTAATTTGGGAATGAAGCTTCAACAGATCAACGTAGACGCCTGAAAAGCTGTGAATTAGGACCTTACTCATGAGCCGTTCGTCACAGCCACATCGAATTACCATGCATGAAACACAAGGCTGCCTGATTGTCCCTGTTCAAGAGGAACTGTCTCAGGGAGCGGCGCAAAGTATTCAGCAGCAAATTCTCAATAGAATTCATGAAAAGCCCGTTCACGGGGTCGTGATTGATCTCGCAGGGGTGCAGATCATTGATAGCGCACTATGGACTATTTTTATTAACACGACCCGAATGATTGAAGTGATGGGTGTGCCTTCGGTCTTGACCGGACTCAACCCTGGGGCAGTTGCCTCAATCATTGATTTACAGTTGGACTGTGACGCAATCGCCACGGCGATGCACCTTGAGGATGCCTTACAAATACTCACTCAAAACACACAGATTGCTTCTGAAGCAGACACAAACACCGGCGAACAGCTGGAAGCAGACGCTGCCCCAGCGATGGGCACAGTATTAGCCTCATTAGAGACTTAAGTACTTTCTGGAGAAGTTTTTTCGAGCGGGATTAAAAAAATAGTGAGAAATGCCGTAAAACTCCAAATCTCAGAGACGTCCGACGTTGCGTATGCGGCCTTAGATGCGAAGAACTTTGCCCGGGATTTAGGATTCTCGATCGCTGATGAGTACACCATAGCAACGGCTGTGAGTGAGCTCGCACAAAACATCGTTAAATACGCCGATTTCGGCCACCTCAGCTTTAAGACAATACAACAAGGTTCTGATGTTGGCATAGAAGTCTTGGCCAAGGACTCGGGCCCTGGCATTGAGAATATTAACCACGCCATGACAGACAATTTTAGCACCGGGGGAACAATGGGTGTTGGCCTGCCGGGCACCAAGAGACTCATGGACGACTTTCACGTTAATAGCGCTCCCGGCCAGGGTACCGAAGTGATTGTTAAAAAATGGCGCTAACCTCCACTCTAGACATTGAGCACTGCATTGCAGAAAAACCTCTGGAGTCTGTCAATGGCGATCAAGCTTTCCTGACTCGAAGCGACAATTCGGTTTTTTTCGGCATCGTCGATGGGGCCGGTCACGGTCAAGATGCCCATGACATCGCCGTCAGTGCCTGCGCTTTCCTTGAAGAAAACAGCAGCCTTGAGTTACCGACACTGATGCAAGATCTCCATGCTCACCTCCAGGGCGGCCGAGGCGGAGTAGCCATTATCGGGAGGATTGATCTCAATAACGCGCAGCTCAGTTGCGTTGGCGTGGGTAATATCGAAATGCGCATGTTTGGTTCTCAGACAAAGCGGTTAGTACTGACGGCTGGCGTGCTGGGCTACGATATCAGAACACCCAAAGTCCAGATCCTACCGTTACAGGCGGGTGACGTATTCGTGATGCATAGCGATGGCATTTCCTCATTCTTTGATCTCGGTGATTACCCCAACCTGCCCTGGGACAACCCCGATAAAATTGCAAACACACTTATTGAACAGTTTGGTAAGCGCAATGACGACGCCACTGCGCTTGTTATCCGAATCATGTGAAGCAAAATGAGGCTTTTTAATGTCGACCTACGCCCTCAAACAGCGGCCGAATAGCCCAAGGAAACAACATGCTTGAGCTGGGTAAACTTTTAATCCGCAACGACAATGGCATTTTACATTGCCGGAATAAAATTCGAGCTCTGGCCATGGAGTTTGGTTTCAGTGCCATTCAAGCCACACGGGTAGCAACGGCCTCTTCTGAAATATGCCACCAAATTCTAGACGAAAAGCCTAAGACCTCGGTCAAAATATCGGTCGATGAAATTGATGATCATCTCGGACTCGCCCTCAACTTTGATGGTTCAAGCTCCGCGCTTTTGACGGAAGATTATGCGCTCATGTTTGACGAAGTTAGATTAGATGAAGGCAACATCGCTGGTTCCAGTTTCTACGCTTTTAGACACTTCCCCCCGGCTAGCCCGCCACTCACAGAGTCGCTTTTGAGCACCCAAAAAGCCATTATTTCTGAGCTCAGCGCAGAAGAGCTGATGGCAGAGTTGCAAGAAGCGAAGGATGAGGCTGAAGTGGCAGCACAAGCCAAAAGCGAATTTCTGGCCAATATGAGTCACGAAATCAGGACGCCAATGAACGGCGTCGTTGGCATGATAGAACTGCTCAACCTGACCAAGCTCGATGCTGAGCAGCATGAAATGTTGCAAACCATCAGCGACTCTGGCCAATCACTGCTGACCATCATTAACGACATTTTAGATTTTTCTAAGTCAGAAGCAGGAAAACTTGAGATTGAAGAAGTCGATACGACTTTGGTGACATTTCTTGAGACGACTGCCCAAACTCTGGCACCCAGCGCACTCAAGAAAGACGTGCAAATCATTATTCACGTTGACGCAGACGTTCCCAGACAACTGATGTTAGACCCCGTTCGAACCGGTCAAATTCTGATTAATCTAGTGAGTAACGCTGTTAAATTTTCAGATGGAGGGGAGGTGCTGATCAAGGCGGAATGCCTAGCACCAACACACGACACCAAAACCACCCTGCGCCTCAGTGTCGTTGACCAAGGTATTGGTATATCTGAAACCGCGCAAAGTAATCTGTTTCAAGACTTTAGCCAAGCCGATTCATCAACGACGCGTAAGTATGGCGGCACGGGGCTGGGACTGGCTATTTCCAAGCGGCTCACCGAGCTGATGGGGGGCACTATCGGCGTTACAAGTAGCCCTGGAGAAGGGTCTACTTTCTATTGCGAAATTCCTTTTACGGTAATCACCAACGACGAAGCTCAACCTCGACACAATCTTGAAGGTTTACGAGTATTGATAGTAACCCCCAGCACTAACTATCAGGCAACGTGCATCAGTTATCTGAGCGCCATGGGTGCTTCGGTCGCTGCATTGGACACACCGCAAGATGGGCTTCAGTACTGCATCGATTGCCAGGCCTCGGCTGCGGCTGTTGATGTCGTAATCATTCCCAGTGTCAAAAACCAAACTGATATACCCAACGCCCTGACCCTATTCTCAGATGCGCAGCTTGCTGCACTGCCCAAACTGATCATCGGTGTAGATCCAAGACAACCTGGGTCAGCCTTACCGGTAGACAGCAACGCAACCACCCTTGATATAAACCCATTACGCCAAGACAATTTATTTCGCACCTTGGCGGCTGTAACCGGCAGAGCGGCCACAGAGGCTCAGTCTAAACCCCTTGAAACCGATATCCCTGCCAAAGTTGCGCCGTCGCCTGAAGCGGCGTTGGCCCAAGGAAAATTGATCCTTTTAGCCGAAGATAATCCAACCAATCAAAACGTTATACGGCGGCAATTGAATCGTCTGGGGTACGCTTGCGAAATTGCGGATGACGGCCAGGCAGCCTTTGAACTGTGGCGCGAGAAATCCTACGCCCTTCTGCTCACCGATTGCCATATGCCGCGCTGGGATGGTTTTGAATTAACAGCCGCCATTCGCAGTCATGAGGCCCAGACTTCTGACCACTTACCGATTATTGCCATTACGGCAAATGCACTGCACGGAGAGGCTGAGCGCTGCATTGAAAAGGGCATGGACGACTTTATGACCAAACCCGTCGAGATGACCGTACTGCTGTCTAAGCTGGAGCGCTGGATGGGCGATGGCGGAATTGCACAAGACGTCAATGACGGCCTGGTCGTAACTCAGGAAGAGCCCCACAGTGCCAAAACCGCGCCGGTGGACGACAACACGGCTGTTAACCCACAAGTGTTGATGGAAATGTTCGGTGACGACGAGGAAACCTGCACTGAAATATTGAAAGACTTCCTCGATCCATCCTGGGTAATTGTTGAAGAAATTCATGCAGGCCATACCGCGCGGTCATCAGAATCGGTGCAGCAGGCAAGCCATAAGCTTAAGTCCGCAGCATTTAGCATAGGCGCTGAAGGTTTGGGCGAGCAATGTCGACTCATTGAAGCGGCGGCAAAAGCCGATGATTGGCAGACTATTGATGAGGTTGTACCGGCCATTGGTGGGTCAATGAAACTGGTCGCCGCCTACATCGATCAGCTATAACCTAACGGCAAACCCGCTGCTCCAATGGCCCTGCTCTACCGTTAACGGAGAACTCCAACCTGGGCAATTCAAATTAGGGGGCAAAAAAGCCCTCATTTGACGCTATGAACCGTGGCAAGGGAGGTTTACAGACAGCACTCAACTAGCCAAATCATGGCTAGTTGAGTGAGACTTGGAACAAAATGGTGGGTCGTGCTGGGTTCGAACCAGCGACCAATTGGTTAAAAGCCAACTGCTCTACCGACTGAGCTAACGACCCAAAAAGAATGCGCTATCACTGCGAGGTGCGTATCGTACTTATTCTCAAAAAAAGTGCAAGCTAACTATGACACCTCAGCCACTACGACCCTTTCACCTTGCCCTTCCCTGCAAAGACTTGGCCAGTACTCAGGCCTTCTATTGCGACGTTTTAGGGTGCAGCCTAGGCCGAACCAGTGAAACTTGGATTGACCTAAATTTATACGGACACCAACTGGTTTTTCATGACTGTGGCGGTGAAACCCTTCCAGAGCGGCATAACCCTGTAGATCGACACGCTATTCCCGTACCGCATTTCGGCATCGTCCTCACACCTTCAAGCTGGGAGGCCCTCGCAGCCCGTCTCAGGGGCAAGGTTAACTGGATCTTAGAGCCTGACATTCGCTTCGAAAATACGCCCGGTGAACAGCGGACACTGTTTTTTAGAGATCCCAACGACTACGCGCTGGAGTTTAAGAGTTTTGCTGATGACCGGTTTCTTTTTGAGCCTTTCGACGACTGAAGCAGCCCGCAGTAGACCACAACTAACGAACTCTAACCGTCACAAGGCCCCACAAAACCACCTGTGAACTGGCCTCACAGGTAGCGGGTAGGATCGTTAACACCGGCATCCAAAAAGCCCTGTGCTCTCAGCCTACAGCTATCACAGCGCCCGCAAGCCATGCCGGCGTCAGTGGCCTGGTAACAGGACACCGTGTGCCCATAGTCGACGCCCAGCGCTAGGCCACGAGTAATGATTTCTGCTTTGGTCATATCAATGATCGGTGTGCAAATCTTGATCGGGTCTCCCTCGACACCCGCTTTAGTAGCAACTGCCGTTAAAGCACCGAAGGCCTCAATAAATGCGGGCCGGCAATCGGGGTAACCCGAATAATCGACCGCGTTGACCCCTATATAAATCTCCGAGGCACCAATAACCTCTGCCCAGCCTAGGGCAATGGATAAAAACACCGTATTACGCGCTGGAACATAGGTGACAGGAATACCCTCTGTGGGCTCAACGGGCACATCAATCGTGTCGTCAGTGAGAGCAGATCCACCAATACCCCTGAGATCGAGACTCACGGTTTTGTGAACCGTACCTTCAATGCTCGCTGCTACCCGGGCAGCTGCGATCAACTCAGCGCGATGGCGTTGGCCGTAGTCGAAGCTCAAGGCATAGCACTGCCGCCCTGCATCATGGGCCATAGCCAGCACGGTGGCCGAGTCCAAACCGCCCGAAGTTAGTACTACCGCTTTCATCAGCTTACATCCCTCAATGGCCCGGGGCATCGTTCCAGAGCAACTTGTGCAACTGCAGCTGAAATCGTGCGGGAACCCGGTCGTGCAGGAGCCACTGCGCTAGCTCTTGGGGGGCCAGTATTCCATGAGTGGGGGAAAACAAAACATCTCCCACCCGGTCTGATAACCTCAGCTCATCCAATTTAAAACAGGCCCAGTCATAGTCCCGGCGACTACTGATCACAAACTTTACCTGATCATGAAGGGTCAACTCAGCGATGTTGTCCCAGAGGTTTCTATGGGACTCGCCTGAATCTGGGGCCTTGAGGTCCATAACCCTGCTCACGCGTTTATCAACATCGGCTATCGGCAATGCGCCGCTAGTCTCCAGCGATACCTCGTACCCTTCTTCACACAACCGGTTCAGCAGCACCAGACATTCAGGCTGTGCCAAGGGCTCGCCTCCCGTCACGCACACACGCAAGCAGCCAAAGCTCTCAATCTGCGTGAGGATCTGGTCCAGCGATAAAATTTCTCCGCCAGAAAAGGCATACTCGGTGTCACACCAGACACATCTCAATGGACATCCGGTCAACCGCACAAATACAGTAGGCAGCCCTACGCTGCGGGCTTCCCCTTGCAAGGAGTGAAAAATCTCCGTGATGCGAAGTGTTGGATCCAACGAGGCCGTCATACTGAGCGCTTAAAAATTCTCGTCCAAAAAATCTCGAGATAGCTGTGCCGCGGGATGACCAGAGTATTGCCGAATCACTTGGTCTAGATACTCGCGGGAACGCTCCCGATTACCCTTCAGGAAATGTACCTTACCCAGTTTGTAAAGTGCGTCCGGCACCTTCGCATTCTCAGGATACTGATCGAGTAACAGTTTAAAATTTTGTCTCGCAAGTTCTGGCTCAGGTGGCTCGACTACGAGATAGAGCTCTCCCAGCCAGTAGTGTGCATTAGGCGCGTAAGCACCGAGAGGATAACGACCCAAGAACTCCTGAAAAGCCTCAACAGCCGCGGCAAAATTACGTGATTTCACATAATCATAAGCCGCTTGATAAGCCGACTCCTCTGCGGGATCAGCCACTGCAGGCGCCGTCACAGGCCTCATGGGTATGTCCGTCATGGTGTTTGGCGCATTCGTTGGTGCCCCCCCGCCAAAGGTCAGACCGGCAGTATCTCCAGAAGTTATGTCAGGGGCCCTAGCTTTAGCCAGCTCAGCAAGCCGTCGATCAAGATCGATGTACCGCTCTAAGCTTTGCTCCTTGAGGCGCCTGATTTGAGCAGTCTGTTCCTCAACGACACCGTTTAGGCGGCGCACCTCTTCCTGCAACTGTTGAACCTGAATCACCAGCTCCCCAGCATTGGCCGAGGCGTTTTCAGGGCTCAGGTTGCCCTCAACAGGAACCGCTGTCGTTGTGAAACCCGAGTAGGGCTTTACGCCACCTTGCACTGAGGGCTGCACTGAGGGCTGCGCGACTGGCGTTACTGCGGTCGTCGCACCCATACTGCGAGAAGCAGCGGCATTTTCTCGCTCGGCCTCAACATCAATATAATCCTGAGCTGAAACCCTGGTAACCGCCATAAGAATCGGCACTAAAACAAAAAAGCCGGCTATGACAACCGGCTTGGACTGACTATTTTTCAATGGAGGCTGGCCTTATTTGAGCTCGACACGGCGATTTTGTGACCAGTTCGCTTCACTAGAACCAAACGCCACTGGATTTTCTTCGCCGTAACTAATGCCTTCGATACGGTAGCTAGGCACGCCATTGGCAACCATGTAATCGCGAACGGCATTAGCTCTGCGCTCACCCAGCGCCAAATTGTACTCGCGGGTACCACGCTCATCTGTATGGCCTTCAAGGCGCACACTATCGTCGTTTGTTAGCAACACTGCGATATGCGCATCAACCGCCATCCGGCCCGCATCGGTCAAAGAAGAGCTGTCAAAATCGAAGTAGAAGACTGTACCGGCCGACATCGCCGCATCTTGCAACTGCTGTTGCTCTGCAGCCGCAGCGGCTTCAGCTTGCGCCTGTGCCTCTTTAGCTGCGCTCTCGGCTGCTGCTGTCGCAGCCGCTTGTTCTGCCGCGGCGGCTTCAGCGGCCGCGGCCTCAGCTGCTGCGCTATCGTTTGTCTCGCTGCCTGAACAAGCGACTAATAATAAGGAACCGAAAAGGATACTGGCAAATTTACCGGCTACTGGGAATGCTTTCATGAGTCCGTCCTGTTTAAAAATTGGTTGGATAAACCGCAACCGTTAATGTATCGCATCCTTCAGCAAATTGCTGGTTCATTGCCAAATTTTATGTCAATTCGAGTTTCAAAACGCCAAAATTTACGCCTTGAGGACCGTTATTTTGAGATTGTTCACCTATTCAAGGCAGATACGGCGACCAAGCCGGCTCCTGAACCTCACCGTCTCGGGCGGGCAGATTAAAGCTAACACCACCATCAACGGCCACAGCACCCAAAATACTCTTCCCGTTTCGCTTAGTTGCGTAAAGAACAATCGAACCATTGGGTGCGATTGTTGGGCTCTCATCCAAGCTCGTTGTCGTTAACACGGTCAATCGCTCGGTCACCAGGTCGTGAACCGCAATGTGATAGGCGCCATCCTGCTGATGAACTAACGCCACGTTACGGCCATCCTGAGCAACCCGCGCCCTCGCGTTGTAGCGCCCCTCGAAGGTTACCCGTGTGGTGTTACCACTTTTCAGATCATAGCGATAAATTTGAGGTCGCCCACCGCGATCAGAGGTGAACAAAAGAGACTGCCCGTCAGGCATCCACGTTGGCTCTGTGTCAATGGCGTAATGCTTGGTGAGGCGGGTAAGACGCTTGGACGCAAGATTCATCAAATAAATATCTGGGCTGCCATCTTTACTCAGCACCATCGCCATAGAATTGCCGTCGGGGGAGAAAACTGGGGAGTTATTGAGGCCCTTATAATTTGTCAGCTGCTCCCGAGCACCGGTTCGCAAGTTTTGTCGGTAAATAGCGGGGCGCGATGTCTCAAAGGAAACGTAAGCCACCTCTTGGCCATCCGGTGACCACGAAGGCCCAAGAATAGGTTCTCGACTCTCCAAAAGCACAATGGGTCTGGCGCCATCTGAGTCGGCGAGCGTCAGTCGGTAAAAGTCCTTCCCCGAGGGATTACGCGTTACCGAGACATAGAGTAAACGTGTCGCAAATGCGCCCGGTATACCCGTAAGCGTTTCGTATACCTCGTCGGCTATTTTGTGCGCCAACATTCTTACTTCCGAGGCTTTTCCTGTGACCACCCCCTCCTCAACAGACTGTTCTCGAGTGCTGTCAAACAGCTGCCAGCTCAGCTTTAAATTACCTGCCGCCGCCAATTCATAGCGCCCAATCAAGACATAGTCGCTGTTAATTGCACGCCAATCGCGAAAATAGAGGTCTGACCCGCGGGTGGGATAACTGAGCATGTCGCGTCGACTCACGGGGGAAAACTGGCCGCTGCGAGCGAGATCTGAATCGATAATACGGGCGACATCTTCTGGAGAGGCGCCGGGCCCTGACCAGCCAAAGGGCACCACAGCAATTGGCGTTGGATTGTCGACACCGCGGGTGATCTCTATTTGGAGCTGGGCTAACGCAGGTAATGTCACTGCACACAGCGTAAAAACAGCAACTCGTAATAAGTAGAACATCAGTACCTCAGGTCTTCTGGACGGAAAATTAATTGGAAACGACGAAAATCACGTTCGAATACAGCACGTTCTAACGATTTTACCTCGGAAAAGCGCCCCACTTTTTCTACCGCATTCACCGCGCTGCTATCAAAGGCAAGATTACCGCTCGACTCCAGCACCGTCACCCCCACAACATCGCCGGTTGGCACTAGCGCTATCTCAAGAATAGCGACCATATTGTTACGGGCCGACGGGGGGCGAGTCCAGCGACCAATCACTGCCTGTTTAATGACCGCTGCTACTTGATCACTCACAGACCCCACGCTGCCTTTTTGGGTCAGCTGTTCGGAAGCCAAGACTGACTCAATATCATTAAGAGTTTCCTGACTCAATTGCTCTTGTGTGCGCTCGGGTTTAGGTACCTCTTTGGGAGTTTCAGGTTCAATAATGGGTTCAGGAACCACCGGTTCCGGGGCCGGTGCGGTAGCAGGTTTGGGCTTGGGCTTGGGCTTGGGCTTGGGCTTGGGTTTGGGTTTGGGTTTGGGCTTTGATTTGGGCTTTAAGCTATCGGCTGAAACCAAAGT
>ENA-OQVM01005207-OQVM01005207.1-marine-metagenome-genome-assembly--contig:-NODE-5207-length-12653-cov-4.187023_pt1 | contig 12653 bp, 7 predicted proteins | sample MGYA00237776_ERZ505498 | MGnify/ENA primary metagenome ERZ505498 (study PRJEB26159, sample SAMN06265151) | marine metagenome | isolation source: Helgoland LTER site | place: Germany:Helgoland, sampling... | reverse complement strand
GTGCCTGGCTTAACTGGAAACACGACATCACCATCTCTTTCAAGGTTGCTAAGCACAGACAGTGCGGCGGCTGTTAAGGGAACCATTCGGCCATGACCATTCTTGGTCTTTTGAAGTTCTGCAAAGCCTCTATCGAGATCGACCCTGCTCCACTTGAGTGAGAACAATTCACCAAGCCTCATGGCAGTTTCCAGAGCTAGAAGTATCATGGGCTTTGTATATGGATTGTTGCACTCAGCAGAGATCAATTGCTCCAGCTCATCGCGGCTCAGACGGCGCAACCTCTGGTCAGGCTCCCTCTTGATATGAAAGCTCTTTAACGGGTTGTCGACCGTAACACCCCACTCATCAATAGCCATCGAGACTACAGTGCGAAGAAGCCCGAACTCCCGCACAAGAGTGTTGCGCTTTACTTGCCGAAGACGCTGATCACGATAGCTGCAAAGATCAGAGCTGCTGATCTCAGCCAGCCTTCTTAATGCAATTGGGTGCCGGCAAATCACGCCGAGCCTCAAAGCTTCGATATCACCCGACTGACGAATTGGTATCACGTCGCTAATAAACCGTTCGATTACATCGCCAAGGGTTGTCCGCTCGTCCCTGTTCTTTGGCAATTGCGCTAATGCGAAGGCTTGCTCCCTCACCCAGACTTGCGCTTCTGCTTTTGTTTTAAAGGTTGCAGAAGACGCCCTGCCCCCGCATAGGCGAACCTGCGCCTGGTATGTTTCTCCACGTTTTCTGATGCTGCTCATGTCTGCTCTCCTGTGACAAAACGTGTGACAAGAGACCGACAGCCTCACCCAAGGCCTGGCCAGATCATGTATAATCTATTGATTTAATGAAGATATCCAAAGATGCACTCGTAGCTCAGCTGGATAGAGCGCTGCCCTCCGAAGGCAGAGGTCACAGGTTCGAATCCTGTCGAGTGCACCATTTTTCATATATATATATCAACAGATTAATACGCCTCTGATTTTGCGCAATCGCGCCGGTAGCAATGGTGTTACTACAGACAAATGTGATTAAACAAATAATTTGATAAAAAGTTATCAACGGCTTTAGAATTTGCTAGTCCTAAGATATGAGGGTTTCAAGCAAAGAAAAGTGAGTCTAAAATAAGTTAACGTCATAGATGCTTTTATACAATGATCGAGAAAATAAATTCTAAAAGGCTCTAAGATAGAGCTTGTGTATCAGGATATGATGTGTCGTTTGTTTGGAGTGCTGGAGCAATAAATGAAATTTACGATACATGGCGTTAGAGGCTCAGTTCCAACACCAGGAATTGAGTTTGTGAAATATGGTGGAAACACCAGCTGCTTTGAAATTGAAACTTGTGAAAGCCAAATATTTTGTGATGCTGGCACTGGTTTTCGATCGGCAAAACTTTTAAATGATAAAAAAAATGTTTGGGTATTTTTGACTCATTTTCACCATGATCACATACAGGGCTTTCCTTTTAATCATGGTTTATTTTCTGAGGGTCAGCAAATTTCCGTTTCTAGCGCATTGCATGACAAAAAGACTACTAGCGCAATTTTAAAACAGTGTTTTTCTGAACACTTTTTCCCAGTAAACATTTTTGCATCTTTGAATCATTTGTCGGTCGAGAGCTTTGATGTTGCAACAGACGGTTTGAAACAGGACGTTGATGTAAGTTTTATTGAATTAGATCACCCTGGAGGTGCAGTCGGGTACTCGTTTGTTAAAGAAAATAAAAAAGTAGTCATATTACTTGATAACGAATTTCAGGAGCCTCAGCTCGGTGGACTGCTAGAGTTTTGCAAAGATGGAGATTTACTGATCTGGGATGGGATGTTTACCAAAGACGAATTGCTGAACAAAAGAGGTTGGGGGCATTCTTCTATAGAACAGGCAGAAGAATTCACTGAGCTCTCCAGCGTTAAAAAAACTGTGATTTGTCACCATGCCCCGTACCGATCTGATGCAGATATTGATTTGCTAAAGTCAAGAATATCATCAGACCGGGTCAGCTTTGGTTGCGAGAAAATGTCATTTTACATTTAAATTTCATAGATAAGGACAGGTACGAGTTTTGTGAAGATTATTTGTATTTGTCCTTAACTTTCATGATTTCTAAGAAAACAGCATTTGAAATTTGATCTGCAACAGTGTCACTTACCAGAGCTATTTGACTTAACGGACCGCCGGTGTTGCCAGACCATAGAGTTTTGCCACCAGGCGCTTTTAAAACAATATCAACATCAAAATTTGGTGTATTTGCGGTAATGCTACCAATTAGCTGGTAATCGTCTTCACTCGGATTTTGCTGGATTAATGAATCAATCCAATCTTTTTGATCTAAATATTTTGCCAGGTCATTGGTCAAATCGTGTCCAAAAGTTGCAACTGCGTCGCCTGCCCCGGTGAACGGCTTGATTGCAATTGCTGGTCCATTATTCTCCCTGTCCATGCCTTTTGAGCCAACATTAAGCCTGCCGGTGCTCCAGACCTCCACCGGAGTGGCAATATTTTTGAGAGTTTGCTTACCGCAGTTGTTGAAAACTTGGGCTTGATTTTGGTCTAGACACAAATATGCAGAGGTAGAGATGGCAACATCACCTTGCTCCGCAATTGATTCCAGTCTTGCCGCAATATTAACTGTGTCACCGTAGACATCAGGTGGTGGCCCTTCTTCGTGCTCAACGTCACCAAGATGGATTCCAACCCTCAGCGAAAGCTGACCCTGGCTTTTAGAAATAGCCTGCCATTCCATAGCGCAGTTTACGGCGTTTGACGCACTGTTAAACTCTATCAGCCATCCGTCACCTAATGACTTTATCATGTTGCCGTTATGTTTTTCCAGCGTTGGACGTATTACTTCTTTTGTAAAATTACGCAGCTTTTCAAGGGTCCCAGGTTCATCTTGGGCCATCATTTTGGAGTAACCAACAATATCAGCTAGAAATATTACCCCTAAACTACGCATGCTTCGTCTCCCAAATTTTGCCCAAATGACTATCTAATAATGCTAAGTTACCTTCGATTTTATGACCGTCTCTGGGCATAAAATAAAATTTTCTGCTTTTAATCATTATCAGTTTTATCAATTTTTACAAAGATTTTTTGAGTATGAATAAAACTTCTGCAAGAAATACTTGGTACAGTCTTACACATACTCGAGGGGATTGGATACTTGTAAAACGACATCTAAAATTGAATGATAAAATGCAAAAAAATTATTTTGTGTTCCTGTAAACCCCGAATAGGCTAAGCTTTTTTCGAAATTTGCAAAGTGACCGGATAAGCTGTGGAAACAGGAATAGAAAATCAAAGTCAAACAGAAATAACGCACTTAAAGGCAACAATAGTTGTGCTCAGGGAGCAACTTGAAGCGCTGTCTTTTGATAAAGACAAAGCTGTTCAGGGGGCAGTTTTGCTTTCTTCTGATGAAATACAACAATTGAAAGATGTGGCGAGCCGTCTTCGGAATGAACTGGAGAATCTGCGATTTGAGAAAGATGCTGCTGTACAGCGGGCGGTGCAGAGTTCTGCAGATGAAATTCAGCAACTGAAAAACACTACCTCCAGTCTCAGAACTGAACTGGAGAATTTACGACTCGAGAAAGATGCTGCTGTACAGAAGGCAGTACAGAGTTCTGCAGATGAAATTCTGCAATTGAAAAACACGATAACAAGTCTTCGGTCTGGGATGGGGAATTAAAAATAGAGTGAGTACAGAAACGTACGAAATCTTGCTCGAGAGCAATACCTTAAATCCTTCAGTAAATTTCTTCATAAGAGGGTAATATTATGTTGGAAAATATAAGTGCTACAATGGATCTTGAAGAACTTAAAAAGCAGTTTGAAAAATTAGAAAAGAAATCCCGGCGTACAGAATTGCTTCTATCTGTAAACCGAAAGGTCTCAGGGTTAACAGACCTGAACACTATATTGTTCAACATTATCGATGAAGTTGTCTCTGAACTCGGTGCTGAGAGGGGAAGCCTCTTCTTGAACGACACGTCTACTAATGAGCTGTATTCACGCGTTGCGCAGGGAGAGTCGACGAGAGAAATTCGATTTTTGAATACTTCTGGTATTGCCGGCTATGTTTTTCACTCTAAAAAAGGTGAAATAATTCATGACGTAACAAGCGACCAAAGGTTTAATAAATCTATAGATGAACAAACAGGTTTTGAAACAAGAAGCATCATTTGTGTGCCAATCTTGACCGTCCAAAGCGGGGTAATTGGTGTTGTTCAGGTGCTTAATAAGAGGAAAGGTCGCTTCACAAAAAGTGATCTGGAAATGGTTCACGCTATTACAGAACAGGCATCTGCAACTTTGCAAAATGCCCAAGTTTTAGAACGACAAGCTCTAGCTCGCGAGAAAGAAAAATTATTTATTGACCTGGTTTCGGATGTTACTGCAGAAATTGAATTGGGTTCGTTGCTCCAGCGTGTGATGGTTGAGGCAACAAAAATGTTAAATGCAGACCGAGCTACTCTTTTCCTTCATGATCCTAAAAATAGTGAATTATTCTCTAGGATAGCAATGGGAGATAATGTAGGGGAAATTCGCCTTCCTGATAATGTTGGGATAGCTGGTTCAGTTTTTCAGTCAAAAGAGACAATAAACATACCACACGCGTATGCAGACCTTCGGTTTAATCCGGCATTTGATAAAAAGACAGGATATTTCACCAGGTCTATTCTTTGTGTCCCCATAATGAACAAAGATGGAATTTGCATTGGCTGCACCCAGGTTCTTAATAAGAGCGGGGGTGGTTTTACTGACGAGGATGAGTCCCGTTTGAAAGCTTTCACCCAGCAAGTTGCAATCGCTCTTGAAAATGCACAACTATTTGAGGAAGTGGCAAAGGAAAGGACCTACAGCGACAGTATGCTTGCTAGCATGTCAAATGCTGTTGTTACGATCAATGAGGAAGGAAAAATAGCGACCTGCAACAAAGCGGGTTTGAAGATTTTTAGAGTTAGCATGTCAGGGATTGTTGGCAAAACCGTGGAAGATTTTTTTTCAGGGAGCCGGGCGTGGATGCTGGAGAAGTTTAATCAATGTAATGAATTAAAAGAAAACATTGATTTGATGGATGTTACATTCGAAGTTGGAACCGAAGAAGAACGTAATATTGATATTGTCTCATCAAATGTAAGTTTTTTGCCATTAGAAAACAATGACTCGGAGGGAAGAACAGATCAAAAATCTCAGCACCTTGGAACACTTGTTGTGATTGAAGATATCTCAGATGAGAAAAGAATGAAGTCAACAATGTCACGATACATTGATCCTGGGATTGCTGATCAACTGATGGCGGATGGAACAGACATAATGGGTGGCCAGGAAACCCTTGCTACGGTGCTCTTTTCTGATGTGCGAAGTTTCACCACCATAACTGAGACTTTAGGCGCCCAGGGAACCGTCACCTTATTGAATGAATACTTTGATATAATGGTTGAAGCAATTAGTGAACAAGGAGGGATGGTCGATAAGTTTATTGGCGACGCTATAATGGCCGGTTTTGGAATTCCATTGGCTCATGATGATGATGAGGATAGGGGTGTGCGCGCTGGCATTAATATGATCAAGCGCCTGTGGGATTGGAATAGCCTGCGGGAAAGTGATGGGAAGCCTCCAGTAGAGATGGGCCTTGGTTTGAATACTGACAAAGTTGTGTCCGGAAACATCGGCTCCAGCAAGCGGATGGATTATACCATGATTGGTGATGGCGTTAATTTAGCAGCCAGACTTGAGAGCGCTTGTAAATCCTATTCTGCAAGGATTTTGATTAGCGATTTTACATATCAGAGGCTCAAAGGAACCTACCAAATAAGGTACATAGATGACGTTATAGTGAAGGGTAAAACAACACCGGTTGGTGTGCGTGAGGTGCTCGACTATCACACGCCAGAGACGTTTCCAAACCTCATGGACAATGTGAATCATTTTAATGAGGGGCGTTCATCGTTTAAAAGTGGTAATTGGAGCAAAGCCATCAAATCCTTTGACGAGTGTTTGAAGTGTAATCCGAATGATGGGTTGTCAAAAACATATTTGGAAAGATGTGAAATTATGCGAGAAAAAAATCCAGAAGACTGGGATGGAATTTGGGTTATGACGTCTAAATAACTTTGCAGTTTAATTTTCTAGCTCAATTTTTTTGATAAAAAAAGTAAAAGAAGTAATTGATTATCCTTGTTAATTCATGGTTAAATATCGAAATATTTTTTACTGTTTACGGAACTGGGGATAGAGCGTGAAACACATGCAATTTGGTGGCAGAGTGATCGCTCTAACCTTTGCATTTGCTTTGGCCACTTGGTCTGGCTCAGCGGCAAGCCTGTCGTTGGAAGAAGTGCTAATCCAGAGCCTCAAAAACTCAAATAAAATTGCCTCGTCAAGGGATAGCTGGATCGTTGCAAGGGAGTCTGTTTTTGCAAGTAATGCCACTAAGGAATCGTCCTTAAAATATTCGGGAAGTGGGTCGTTGAGCGAAACGGATAGTGGTAGTGGGTACACTGGCTCAGACTCTTATTCTAACAAAATTACTTTTTCAAAAAATATTTTTGACGGCGGGCAGTCCCGCGAGAACTTTAAACTCGCAGAAATTCAACTGGAGCGGGCAACTGCCAGCTATAGAAATACTGAACAAGGGGTGATGCTTGAGGCAGTCCAATCATATTTGGACTTATCTCAATCTTATCAAAAAGTTGAATTACAGAACAATAATATAACTAGGCTTGAAAAACATGTTGCCGCAGCCAAGGTCAATCTTGTGGAGGGAATCGGAACGCCGACAAGCTTAGCTGAAGCTGAAGCCCGTTATGCAAGGGCCCAAGCAGATAGAGCCTTATTCACCACTAGTTTGGAAAACGCAAAGGACCTGTTTTCTAAACTCACACTCATGCAGGCGAATATTGATCTTGGAGAAGCCCAGTTACTGGGGATTGAAATAACTCTTCCGCAGGATCGACAAGGAGCTGAAGAGTTGGCTTTAAAAAACAGCCCTAATGTGATTATTGCTAGATTAGCTGAGAGAGCTGCGAGTCAGGAATTGAATTTGGCTCAAGCCAAGCAAAACCCCACCCTAGGGTTTAGCCTTTCTGCTACACAAAGCAATTCCTCAGACTCGATTTCAGCATCAATTTCGGTTTCATCGCCTCTTTACTCGACTAATTCCACAATATCCAGTGCGCGAAAAAAGGTCGCTTTACATTCTCGGTCGATGAGAGATCTAAAAGAGGCCATAGGTAATGCTAAAATTGAAGCAAGATCGGCGTTCCGCGATTATGAAGGTGCAAAAATCACACTGAATGCTGTGGTAGCTGAAGTCAAAGCTTCTCGTTTGGTATTAGATGGAGTGGCAAAAGAATTGAAATATGGTTTGAAAACCACGTTGGATCTGCTTGATGCCGAGAAAGCCTTTAACGACGCTGAGCTTCGCCTTGTTCAAGCGAGACATGACATCGCCTTACGAGAGATTAAGTTGATAGCGGCGACGGGCGGCTTAACAGCAAATCAGCTTGGAATCGGGCATGTGTTACATAAGCTGTCTGATAGCCCGCGGCCAGAAAATCCGCTTAAAAACCCTCTTAGTTTTTGGTAAGGCAGCCCCCTTCAAAAGAGTTTCTTCAGCAGACCGTGAGCCCTTAAATTGCTGCAATCTCACGGCTCCCGGAATGAAGTTTCGAGTGTTTTAATGACTGGGAACATCAAGAAAGTCATCACTGTACGCTTCCCGGACTTAATGTTGCCGGCAACACTCATGCTTGGCATTAGTTTGAAACCTTCTGGCAATTCAACGAGATTGTTTTCAACTATTTCAATTTCAGCCCGGTAAACGCTGTTCTTTTCTCCAAAAACATCCTCATCAACAGTGTCTTTTGATAATAGGGTAACGGTTCCCAGCAACTCGCCATGTTTTTGCGATGGGAGAGAATCAAGCATAATTTTGACCGTCGCTCCTTCATAAACATGGGTAATGTCAGCTGGATCGATATCGACTTCGACGTGGAAGTTCAAATCATTTGGCACCAAAGTAGCAATAATGTCTCCAGGCTTGATCACCGTGCCTTCGAATTGATCTTCAAGCTTGAGAACAGTTCCATCGATAGGAGAAGTTAGGCTTACATCTTCAACCTGACGTGTGAGTTTGATTACTTTTTCTCTCAAGCTTTGTTGCTTCAATGTCAGATCTTTTAATGTTGAGTTTTTCTCACTCAACTTTCCTGAAATAAATTTTTTGTGCTCTAATTTGGCCTTCATCAAATCTAAGGAATTTTCCTTAAGTTCAAGAGCATTCTCATCTCTATCAATGTCTGTATTTTTTATATCAGAAACTAGTTTTCTCTCACGTTGCTCCAGACTATTCAATTCAGTAGTGAGGCTCTGTATTTCTTCAAAAGTAGAAGCAATTTGAGAAGTTAAATATTTATCAAAATTAATTTTTGTTTTCTCGAGGTCATGAACCTTTTTTTCGTATTCTGCCTTTGGAAGTATCTTTGCAGCTAATAAACCTTTAGAACGGTCAACGTCCTTTTGTGACAGAGTCATTTGCCCGTTTAGATCTGACAGTGAGGTTTGGATTTCAGCTGTTTTACTATTGAAGTATTCTAAAGCTGGACTGTTTTCATCGAATGAATATGGCTTGTTCTGCAAAAAAGCGAGAAGCTGCCGCTTCACATTTAGCCTTTGTCTCTTTGTTTTGATATCTGGGCGGACTGCTTTTTTCAATTCGTCGCGGAGTATTTCACTTTTCAGGATTGCACGATCTAGTTTAATATTTGTGCGCTCTAGCTTTAACTCTAGTCCTGAAATCTTTGCTTCATGATCCTGTTTTTGCATTTGTATTTCACTGACCTGGCCTTCAAAGACTGCTAACTGAAGTTTGTCGGCGGGCGCTTCAAACTCTTTGTCTAAAATAAAATTTAATTCTGCTTTTGTTCGAGCGATGTCTTTATTAGTAGCGGCAAATTCATCGTTTGTGTTGCGGAAATCAGATGCTATCAAAGTCTCATCAAATTCAGCTAGCGCTTGGCCTTTAACGACGCTGTCACCTTCCTTCACAAGTATCGTTTTGACCACTGATGAATGATTAGATTGAACTTCAACATTTGGAATTGATGTTAGGATTTTTCCACGTGTTGAGACTGTTACGTCTATTTCGGCAAAACTGGCCCAAACACCAAAAGATAAAACCATGGCTATTATAACCATACCGGCTCCCGCCAGAGGTTTCTTTGGCGAAATCTTTGCAAACTCATCCAAGTCATCATTGAATTCGCGCAGGATTTTCTTTGTGTAGACGTCCACATCGTCTGATTTTTCAGAGGAGTTATTATTCGTACTATCGGTTTCGGGCACGTCAGCAAAAGCGTCTCTATTTAAACGTTCATTCGCATTCCTCACATAGCTAGCTAATCTTCGCATCATGTCTAGTGAGGCAGTTGGTGAGCTTGAGAGATGTTTCTTGAGCTGTTCTTCTGAAACAACTTTTAAAACACACTCTGTTTTAGCACGAGCAGATGCGCTTCGGGCGCTACTATCAATGATAGCCATTTCACCAAAAAGGGCACCCTTTTCAAGTTCGGCTAAGACCGACTGTTGGTCACCCATAAATTTTACAAGTTCAACTGTGCCGCTATTAATTATATAAGCGTGCTGTCCAAATTCACCTTCGCGAAAAATATAATCACCAGGCAAGAGGTTTAGAATTTCTTCTTTGCTCATGACATCACACTCTTAATCGAAGTCTCGTAGTCTTGTGCAAATTTGGGACTTATAACGCGGAGTTGTTTTTTCATCAGATCTTTAGCTGGACCATCTTGCTCGAGGATTGCTGCGGTTGGACCATACTGGGCGAGCTCAGTTCCATCAAAAAACATTAACTTTTTACACAGTGTAAGATTATGAAGATCCCGTGAAACTAAGATCATAGTTCTGCTCTTGGATATTTTGTCAAACGTAGCTTTAAACCTTAAGATGCTGTCAGTATCCATATCTGAAAAGATATCATCCAAGATAAGCACCTTTGGGTTTCTAATCATTGCTCTTGCTAAAGAGAGTTTAATTTTGAAGTCCGCGTTCCAAATTCCCTGTAAATCGTCCATCTGTGTTTCAAGTGAAACATTCAATTTCCGCATTTGCTCTGTTGCATTTGCAGTCTCGCATGCCCATAAAATTCGATCATTATTTGCATTTGGAAGAATTCTCTGGAAATTGTCTCGCAACGACCCCGGGAAAAAATGGTTGGTCTTGTCGACAAGAGCTATATTTGAACGTAGATGTCTAATATTGAAAGTTGAAACGTCATTACCATCAAGCAAAATAGAACCAGAAGAGGTGGGAAAGAGGCCTTGTAACAAATGTCCCACCGAGCTTGCTGTGTCAGTGTTATCTTGCGAGTAACAGATGCCAACAGTTTCATGTACATCGATTGAAAAAGAGACATTCTCCATAATTGGTGTTTTTTGATCTCTTATAAAAGAGACGTCCTGAAAGCTGATAGAGCCTATGATATCATGAAAATTTCCTGCTGTGCGATTCTCAGCAGTTAGTGAGCTAGCTGATGCCAAACTATCGAGTAGTTGCGAGAGTTTTTTCATTTCTCCTGGAAATTCAACCAACGATTGTGCAGGCCTAAAAATTTTCCCAATAAGCATATTCACACCAATGAGAACGCCAGCAGACAAGCTGCCGTCAAACACCATCAAAACACCGACAAACAACACTACGACCGTTAGTATGTTGTTCAATAATGTGCCAAATTCGCTAATAAATGCGCTGCTTGATAAATTACGATCATTCGCGCGTAGAAAATTACCTTCTGCAGTTTTCCATTCATTAATGACGTCACGCTCAAGGCCAAGTCTTTTAATATCTATGAAGTTTTCACCGACAGAGGTGAGTACTTGTTGGCGCTCACTGGAGCTCGATGAGTAATCTTGAGAGACGGATTGGTTTCGACGCTCGTGAAGTGCTTTTATGATGCAATTTAAGAGAGATACAGCGACCACTATTGCTCCGAGTATTGGGCTGTATACAATTAAAATCGGGACAAATAGCAACACCGCCACAAGATCCGTTATGATGCCAAGGAATTTTGTTATTATTATTGATCGAATATTATTTAGGCTTTGCCCTAAATTGGGGAATTGGCGACTTTGTTCTTTGAATGTTGAGACTGGCAGGCTCATGATTTGGTTGAAAATAAGCATACCGTACTTAGCTTCAATCTTGGCGGATGCGAGGTTAATAATTGCTGACTTGTAATAGGTTAAAAGAAAGTTGAAGACGTGCGCAATTAACACTCCAGTTGCAACAACATAAAGAGTTGCGTAGCTCTCATAGTTGACGACCTTGTCGAGAACTATCATTAAAAATACAATGGGAGCTAATGCAAAAATATTTATAAAAATAATGATTAAGACAAGCTGCGCACAAACCCATTTATCTTCTAAAATATCATCAAAAATTGCCCCCACGCTAACTTCACCAGACGCTTGTCTTAATCGCCGTGATTTCTTGAAGATTAACCCGGTGCCGTTCCAAACAGAGTTGAATTCAGCAATACCAATACTTTCAGCTTTAGGGTTGGAGGCCTTGGGATCAATAATTGTAACTGTTTTGCTTTGATCGGAACCTTCAGAAAGTTTAAGAACAATCACATAACGCCCATTTTTGAGCTGTGCGAGTACAGGTTGTTTTTTTACAGCCGCAGAGAGACCGTTAGAGTTGGTTTTTAGTGCTCGGCATACAAGCGAATGATTGCCACTTAGTCTTTTTATTTCTTTGAAAGTAAGTTCACGTTTATCAATATCACTAAAATTGCTAAACTGTTGTTCGCCTAATTCAACTCCGAGCCGTCTTGCAATTATTTGGAATCCAATGGCGCCAGATAACATAGTTACGTATCCTTAAAATAGAGACCAGCGCCAGTTTGATTAAATTGGCGCTGGATAATTTAGTTAGCCTATGTCATCAGAGGGCGCATCATCAGCAGGCGCATCAGCCGCCGCTGCATCAGCAGCGTCAGCAGCTGTATTAGCTGCATCCATACCTTCGGCCATGTTTGCTGCCGCAGCGCCATCCATTGCTGCCATTGCACCATCAAATGCTGGAGCGCCGCCCATCGGATCACCACCCGTCGGATCACCACCCATCGGAGCTCCGCCACCAAATGCGTCACCCATCGGGTCACCGCCCATTGGAGGCATGCCATCGCCGCCCATTGGAGCCATGCCATCAAGAGCACTTCCGCCTGCTGCGGCGCCATCACCCCAGCCTCCAGCATCTATGCCTGCTATAGCCTCTGGTGGTATGTGAGCCATCATACCGGCATCCATACCTTCCATACACTCTGGCGGCATATGTGTCATGTGATCACCACTCATACCGTCCATACAGTGTGGAGGCATATGACCCATCATGTCAGCATTCATGCCAGCCATTGCTTCTGGCGGCATATTGCCTATCATGCCGGCATCCATACCTTCCATGCACTCGGGCGGCATATGACCCATCATGTCGGCATCCATGCCTGCCATAGCCTCTGGTGGCATGTGAGCCATCATACCGGCATCCATACCTTCCATGCACTCTGGCGGCATATGTGTCATGTGATCACCACTCATACCGTCCATACAGTGTGGAGGCATATGACCCATCATGTC
>ENA-OQVM01005205-OQVM01005205.1-marine-metagenome-genome-assembly--contig:-NODE-5205-length-12656-cov-4.615709_pt1 | contig 12656 bp, 7 predicted proteins | sample MGYA00237776_ERZ505498 | MGnify/ENA primary metagenome ERZ505498 (study PRJEB26159, sample SAMN06265151) | marine metagenome | isolation source: Helgoland LTER site | place: Germany:Helgoland, sampling... | reverse complement strand
TCAAGCCACGTAGCAAATCATTTTTAACGAAATCTCCGACGAGCCTAGCTAGTTACCGTGAGCCTCTGCACATCGCTAAGGGAGCACAAGTTACAGAAAAAACAGGAGCAGGCTACACGCTTTCTGCAAGCCAAGTCTCTACTGACGGCCTGGAGGATGGCGAGTTTATGATCGATCGCGGAGGGATGGTGGCGCTCACGTTTAGTGAGCCAGTGGATCTTCAAATCAGCGCGGCCAATATTCCCTATGGCAAAGGCCGAACTTGGAATTCTGATGAAGACTTTGGTCGGTTTTCCATCGTCGGAGGGGAACTATCCAAGCTCGATGACCCAAACCAAGAGCTGATGATTGAGCCCTTATCAGAAACGTCCTTCCAGTGGGCATTCACAAAACCAAACCATGACAAGTACTGCACCCCGTCCCTGCAAACATATCGGGTCGAGCTCAAGGGCATCCGGGAATTAGAACTCACAAAGGAGGCATCATCACAAGGGCGCGCGGCCTTCAAGTTTCAAGTGATTAGTCCGCGCCGCAAATAATTTCACAAACAAAATTCTTATCAAAAAAACACCAAAAAAAACACCATGAAAACAACAAACAATAAACCACTACTGACTCTGGCGTGTCTCGTTGCCACGGCTACAGCTCTTCCAGCAGCCATCATTTCGACGGCGGTCTTCGTTGATGATTTCAGCACGGACACATCTGCCGATTATGTATTTACCGACACGTTTAACTCTGGCGGCTCGTATACCGTTTCTGGCGGCACACTCAATGTAACCAGTGCTTCGAACAATACCGCAGATGTCTTTTACGACACGGCTATCTTTGAGATTGGACAAACCGTCAGTGTCGATATTACGGGCGCTAAAGATACCTATTTGAGTGTCTCCACTACGACACGTGCGGCCAATACGGCTGGTGAGGATGGGATCAGATTGAATTGGAGGGCTGGCGGCACGTTCCAAGCGAAAAATTACACCAATGGAAGCGCTTTGTCCCCCATCACTTTTGATAGCTCATTCGACGTGGATGCAGGCTCAGTCACACTCTATCTCTATCGTGCCTCAGACAATGAATTCGCTGCTGCCTTTGATGGTGGCAGTGGCTTCACCTGGCTCAACACCACCGGTGGCACAGAGAGAGAGGACTTCACTGTGGGTGACACAGGTAATGGGGCTTTGTATGTTGGAGTAGAGACCTATAATCCTGGAACACGCAACTTCGACAACCTCACCCTTTCTGTTCCCGAGCCATCATCCACCGCCCTACTCGGCCTTGGTGGACTTGCGCTTGTGCTGCGCCGCAAGCGGTAAACGCATACTGAACACCCTCCCGAACTTCATCTTCGGGCTGACTAAAAATTCTACTAGCCCCCGAGCCACAGCTCGGGGGCTTTTGCTTAGCTTAAAAGCCCCTTTTACTAGCGGACGATTTCGAGGAACTCGATATCGAAAACAAGCATCCCACCTGGGCGACCACTGCCGGGAACAGCTGGGCCGTAGGCAAGGTCTTCCGGGATCCAGAAGCGGCGTTTCTCGCCGGTGACCATCAATTGCACTCCTTCGGTCCAACCTCTGATCACGCCGTTAAGCGGGAACTGAGTGGGTTCTCCGCGCGTTACCGAGCTATCAAACATTTCTCCATCCGTCGTCCAACCCGAGTAGTGCACTTTCACAGTGTCGCTTGCCTCGGGCTTGTCTTCACCCTTTCCTTCGCTAAGCACTTTAAAGGCAAGTCCGCTGTCAGTCTTCTGGGCATCAGCAGGAACCTCGGCCACATCTTCGGGAACCGCTGGCGCTGGAGGTGCTTGCTTGAAGGAAACGAGTTCAAGATCCGCGACGATGAATCCACCGGGAGCCTGGGGCTCGGGCAACCATGCCTGGCGCTGCTCTGCGGTAATCATCTCGGAAATAATCTCGGCGAGTGCTGACGGCATTTTATCGAACGGCATACTTGGTGGGGATTGCTCTTTGCGTGTATCCTGCATGATTTCTCCTTCCATCGTCTTGGCGGTAAAATGAAAGGTAACGACATGATCCGCTCCCGGCTTTTCACCAGAACCTTCTTTGATGATTTTGTAGGCAACTCCCCCAGCGGTTTTCTCTGTATCCTCAGGAGGCTTCGGCGCTGCTTTGATCGCGAGAAGCTCCACATCAAAGCAAAGCATCCCACCTGGGCGACCGCTACCAGCAACGACTGGACCGTAGGCAAGGTCTTCCGGAATCCAGAAACGACGTTGCTCTCCGACCACCATCAGTTGCAGACCTTCAGTCCAACCGGCAATCACCTGACCGAGCGGGAAACTGGCTGATTCACCCCGCTCTACCGAGCTGTCGAACATTTCTCCGTCCGTGGTCCAGCCGGAGTAGTGAACGCTCACCGTGTCAGCGGCGGTTGGTTTTTCATCGCCGGTTCCGGCTTGAAGGACTTTCCATGCGAGACCGCTCTCGGTCTTCGTGGAATCGGCAGGGGCGGCGGCGACATCAGCAGGTGTTTCTGGCATATTGTTTTTAGGTTAAGACGTTGATTGTGGACAGAGCATCCATGCCACAACCCATCTGTCAACCACCCACAAGGCTAAATGCCAGGAGATGATTCCAACAAAAAGGGGTAAATCCCGGAAATGCTAGCAGAGAAAATGCGATACGGTAGAGTGATCATGACGCATTTCTACGCCCGCCCCCTTTTCCGCCCCATTTTTCAGGAGTGAAAGGCTTGATGACCAATGCTTTCGTCAAGAAACCGCTGGAACAACTCTTCGCCGCGAGCACTCGAAAAGCTATTTTCTATCCATTTAATTAGGCACCAGAACGACGTTCAGCCGCTGCTTTGGATTTTCGCCATCTGCTGCTGAAATTATGTGTGAACGACTCTCAAAGCCGTCGGCATCCACTTCGATGCGGCCGCCCGATTTAGGTAACAATAGGCTGACGGAGCCCGTCCTCTCCCCGACGACTTGGTTAAACCACATTCGCTTCCACTTGTTGCCTTCGCGCCAAACCCGCTTGGAATCCACGAGGAAATTATCGGCGTCAAAGGCACGCACCCACAATGCCTTATCGGAATCGGTGGAAATGTTGCGTTCCGATGCTCCTTGTTCATTGATGAAGTTGATGGTCAGCAATTGCGTTTCCTCTGGTATCGCCTGAGGAAGTTGAATCCGAATCTGGTGCGGGCCAGCCGGGCGAAGATCATGCTCTTCTTCAGTTAGGCCGTCTCCCCAATCTCGACTTATCATCAGAGTAATGGTCTCTGCCGGCATGCCATATATATATAGCTTTCCATTGGCGTCGGCAGAGGCTCGGGTTCTACCTGAATTGCCGGTCCAAATCGTTAAAGATTCACCACTTTGGTTGTTAACTGCAATTTCGACGCCCGCCGCGGCTTTGCCTCGCACATCCACAACTTCCACATCCACGCGCCGCTCTTCCAGCAGTGAAAAATTGACCTCATATTCGCCGGCCAGGTACTCAACCGCTTCTGATGCCGTCTTGGCATAGCCTTCAGGGTCACAAGCCAAGCTATAGGAGGTCGCCTCAATTAAATTTTTGGATTCAAAGTAGCCATTCTCATTGCTCAAAACCTCCTCCACGCTATGAATAGTATAGCCCGAACGCGTTCGCTCAACTTGGCCTATATCAACCTTCACCCCTTTGAGAGGTTCACCAGAAACTCGATCTGTGACTCGACCACGTATTGTCACCACCGAGCCATGAAATTCACCAGCTTGCAAAATCACAGCCTCTGCGCCTGCCTGCGCTTTGACCAAAGCTGCAGGCTTAGATACATAATTAAACCAAAGACCGTCGGGCTCATACGTAAGTAGATACTCCCCTTGAGGGAGGTGGTCAAAACGGAAACGCCCCTCGTCATCGCTCTTCAACCACTCGAAAGCACCATACTCCAGCGGATGGTCAGTCCGCGGACTGATATGTCCGAACAAGGTCCTCACCCTCGAGGAGTTATCTGTGATCACGATATTTGGTCCACGCCTTAGGCGAATATTTCCGTTCGGGATTGGCTTGCCCTTTGTGTCGACAAGCGATCCCTGAATGCTGAATGCCCTTTTTACCTCAAGTTCAATCAGCTTATCGGACTGCTTAAAATCCAATTCAACATGGTTTGGAGCGTAGCCGTCTTTCCATGCCACACAAAAATGAGGATAAAAGTATTCTTCTTCGACCGGCCCCAAGCGAAATTTACCGTCCGGTCCACTGGTTGCCTCCGCATTGCTCGGCGCAGCGTATATCTTGGCCCCGGCTAAGGGTTGCCCTTCCGGGGTTCGGATGATTCCTTGAAAATATTCGCCCTTCTCTTTCTTCAATTCAAATGGCAAAATGATAGGAGATTGATCGGGCCTGGCTGTGACTGACTTGGAAAGTTTGTAGCCGTCTTTCCTTCCTTCTATTTCGTATTCCGCCTTCCCCTTGGGCATCAACAGTTGGAACGCGCCTTTTTTATCCGAGACCGTTATCCTTCGAAAGATTGACTCGATCATCACTCCCCGAACTGCGCTGTTTCGTATGCTCTGGGAATGATACGTTGGCCTGACGATGATCTCGACCTCGGTTAAAGGCGCGCCGTCAAAAATGGTTTCACCGAACAAATTAATGGTCGGAAACACCTCAAGGACTTGCTCCGAAATTTCACTGGGTGCCTCGGATAACAAAACAAGGGCATCCTTGGCCTGATAGCCCTCTGCCTGGGGGACCAAGCGATATTCGTCTGAACCGACCTCGGCAATGAACTTCCCAGTCGCGTCGCAAGAAACTTCAAATATGGGTTTCTGGGTCTCCAAATTCTGCCGCCTATAAAACACCTGCACCACGGCACCAGGGATGCCTTTGCCATCCACAACGATCTGACCTCGCACCACTCTGGTGTTTTCATCATTGTCGGTGACTTTACCATAATAGGCGAATCCTGCGAAAATCATGCAGGCAGCGACCAGTAACATCATGATTTTTTTCATCAATACTTCTTTGTGTTGTTGTTTGTTCTGAGGAAAAAGGGGAAGGATCACCTCTCTTATCCATTCATTAAGAGATACTCAACAGGCTCGCCCGAAAGCTCAAGGGGAAAGATAGAAAATACCCCAAAAGATCGTATCCATATCATCAGTAATATGCACCGCCACCATTACACAACTCTCCGCCGATTTTTCATCACCTTCGTTTTGCCCCTGATGCTCTGCATGACGGCGTCTGGACAAAGTGAGCAGAAGCCAGCTGAAGCGAAGTGGGTCACCATCTCCAGCCCGGCTGAATTTGCCAGGATCAAAACCAAAACGGCAGGCAACTGGATTTTGCAGGACGGCGTCATTTCGCTGATACCGCGTCCCGGGGAAGAAGGCTGGCAGCGCTTTGGCTCCTACCTCTGGCTTGCCGAGGATTACGGCGACTTTGAATGTGAGTTTGAATATCAACATGAGGCAGGCGGCAACTCCGGTTTCTACTTCCGCGTGGCCGATCCCAAAAACCCGGTCAAAACCGGGGTGGAACTGCAATTGCTCGACTGCCATGCCAAGCCACAACTCGGCTGGCACGATCTGGGTGGGCTAATCAAGTTCACCAAGGGGGGGCATAAGAACCCGCTCAAGAAAGCCACCAAACCGGTGGGAGAGTGGAACACGGTTCTCATCAGCCTAAAGAACAAGAAGCTCAAGGTCACCATCAATGGCATCACCGTGCAGGACCGCCCACACGACCCGGAACTAACAGCCGCGGGCAAGATCGGGTTCCAAGACCACGGGCTCCCCTTTCACATCCGCAATTTCAAGATCCGGAGTGTTGGGGCAATTGAATAATCGTTGCTACAGAACGTAAATCATTTCGTCGCAAATAAACAATGGGATTGGTGCGCACCCGTGCGTATCCTCATGAACATCACTCATGAACTCTTTTCGAAGTCACGGCATTGCGGCACTCATGGCACTCACCATGGTCTGCCTGCAGCCGGCATTCTCTGCTGATGATCGGCCCAATATCGTTTTCTTCATTGCCGATGACATCTCCCAGGATGACATCGGCTGCTATGGCCACCCTGTGATCAAGACACCGCATATCGATGCACTTGCTAGAGACGGCATGCGCTTTGACAATGCCTACCTTACCATCAGTAGCTGTAGCCCATCCCGGTGCAGCATCATCACCGGTCGCTATCCTCACAACACAGGGGCGCCTGAACTCCATACCAAGCTTCCTGATGAACAAGTCCGCTTCCCTGAGCTTCTACGTGAAGCGGGTTACTACACCGTTCTCTCGGGAAAGAACCATATGTTCGGCAACAAGGATCGTGCCTTTGATCGTATTACTGGCGGAGGAGGTCCCGGTAAAGAGGAAGATTGGGTCGGCCATGTCAAAGAGCGCCCCAGGGACAAGCCCTTCTTCTTTTGGTTTGCCTCAACGGATGCCCACCGCCCATGGAGCATTGGCAATGAAGCCCCCAAGTATGCTGTTAAGGACGTGATCGTACCTCCCTATCTGGTGGACACCGCAATCACCCGTGAGGATCTCACCGGCTATTACCATGAGATCAGCCGTTTTGATCACTATGTGGGTCTGGTAACTGCCGAGCTACAAAAACAGGGTGTCCTTGAAAACACCCTCATCTTCGTAGCTGCGGACAACGGCCGCCCCTTTCCCCGCTGTAAGTCACGCCTCTACGATAGCGGGATCAAGACCCCCTGGGTGGTTCATTTTCCCAAGGTCATTCAGGATCCATCCACTACCGAAAGCCTGGTGAGCAGCATCGATCTCAGTGCCACCTGTCTGGAGCTCGCAGGTATCGAGCAGCCGGACTGCATTCAGGGCAGAAGCTTCCTGCCTATGCTCAAAAACCCGAAGACAAAGGTCAGGGAGGTGGTTTTTGCCGAGCAGAACTGGCATGTCTACCGGAACCACTCGCGCATGGTCCGCTTTGGCGACTTTGTCTATATCCGCAACAACTATCCCAAGCAACAGAACCTCTGCCTGGAATCCCATGATTGGCCGGCAGGCGAGGAACTCTGGCAAGCCCATGCCGCCGGCACAACCACGGCCAGGCAACAACAAATCTTTGCCAATCCCTGCCCGGAGGAAGAGCTCTATCATGTGCTAGATGACCCGCATCAATTGGTTAATCTGGCCGGCAATCCGCAACATGCTGCAACACTCGCCCAAGCTCGCCAACTGCTTGAGGCATGGACCGCGCAAACCGGAGACTCCATTCCCGCAAACCCCACCCCCAACCGGAACGACCCGCCACGCATCGAAGGCGGGAAAATCCTGCTCGCTGGAAAGGCAAAAACAAAGAATCCTCACGCCGAGATGCCGGGAGCATCCAACAACGCAAGCAAGATCAATCACCCGGGGCCCATCCTCATCCATCAGCCCTAAGCCACTTTGAAATCATGAATACCTGCCTTCACAAAGTATCCACCATCATGCTCACTAGCCTACTTCTGGCTGCAGCCTCGCCTGGCCAAAGTGGAGACAAGAAGGAAAAGAACAAGCACCTCAAAATCACCATCAATGGCATCACCGTGCAGGACCGCCCACACGATCCGGAACTAGCAGGCATGGGCAAGATCGGTTTCCAAAACCACGGGCTCCCCTTTCACATCAGAAAACTACGCATCTCCAGCCTCTCCAGTAAGCTGCAACCGAGCAAGAGATTATAGCTACTCTGCTTGGTTGATATCCTCGTTGTAGACTTTGCCGTCTACACTGTAGTGGGTCGCTTGCAAGGTAGGCTTGCTGTTTTCTCTGCTGACAGTGACACCCAGAAAGCCCCCCTTGACCTTGAGGTACTGGTGCTCGGGTTCGACCCTTCCGCTTTTCCAGCCGCCGGCGTGCTTGTCTGAGGTGGCACCGCAGGAGAATTCCTTGATTCCGGTTTTGTCATCGATGGAGACGTATTGCCAGTGGCGGTCGCCGCAGATGATGTAAGCGTTTTTCTGGGAGGCGAGGAAGTTGCGGATTTCGTCACCTTCATGAGTGAAGCCCTTGTTAGCGTGGTTGTCATTTTTACTACCGCGGTCGGGCCCGACGAATGCGGTGGGGGAGATGAGCACACGGAAGGTTGCGTCTGATTCTTTAAAAGTGCGCAAAAACCACTCCTTTTGTTCTTTGCCCCAAATGGTTTTCTCGGGGCCATCCGGCATGGTGTTCGGGCTGCGGAAATCACGTCCCTCGACCAACCAGATTTGCAGGTCCTTGCCCCAGCGGATGGTGCGGTAGTTGTCTTTTTTGACCGGGAATTGCTCGCGGAACAGATCCAGCCCCTGCTGCCAGGTGAGCTCACCGTAGTTGACTCCCGGCCAGGCGTCATTGCAGGTGGTGTCGTGGTCGTCCTTGATGAAGTAGCTCGCCACATTGTTGTGGAAATGGGACAGGTTAGACAGGCCGTAGAGGCGGTTCCACTTGAAGCGGGCGAGTTCCACATTGGTGGCATAGGGCTCGGGCTTGTCGTAATACTCGATGTCACCAGTGTGGACAAAGAAGTCTGGATCAAGGGTGAGCATGCTGGGGTAAATCTTGTGCCCGTCCGGGCTATCCCGGCGCGAGTAATCCTGGCAGGAAACTACCACAAAGGAAACGGGTGCTTCCTGTTCCGGGGCAGGGGCGGTGCGGAATTTTCCTTCGATGGTCTGGGCCGGTTTGCCCTTCTGGTCACGGCTTTCAACTTTGATGGTGTACCCGGTGCCGGGCTCGAGGTCACGAATCTGGTATTGCAGGGTGAAGTCCTTTTCAGGATCCACGGTCATCCAATCAGTGCTGCCTTTTTGCTCACCACTGCTCGCCCATGAGATGCGCACGCTGCCCGCAGCTCCGGGCACGGCACCCTGCATGTCGCCGAGTGTTTTGCCCTTCGGCAACTGTTCCGCCGTATTGGGAAGGCCAGACTTTTTAGACCGGATAAACGCGGCCCCTGCTTTGTTCGCCTGCTCGTTGAGTGTGAGGCGCGTCCAGATGAAGGCGGAGTTCTGGTCCACCTCGCCGATCTTGATGCCATTGGCCTGGAAGACCTGTGCGTGGCTCACCCCGGTGAGTGGGATCAGGCCCAACAAGGCGGCCAGAAAGAGACGGTGATGCATGGTTACCAAGCTGAAGCTTAAGGCTGCAGGGGTTTAATGATGAAATTCCGGTAGAAGATTTCCTGTCCCTCACTTTGCAGGCCTATGCCGCCCTCAGTGAGAGGTTCTCCTGGCTCCTTGGTGCCGGGCTTGGGAGTGGTGAGCCCGGTGATGAGATTGACCGATTCGCCGTTGTGGATGATTTCCACGGACTCACTGCCACGCACGATGGCCTCGAGGGTGTTCCATTCTCCCCTTGGATTGTTGTTGGGTTTTTTTGCCTCAGGGTAGCGAGCGAGGATGGTGCGGTTGCTAAAAGGGGAGGCGTCATGCGCCGCGCCACCTTTGTCCTCGGGTAAGTAGGTTTTATTATCCTTGTCGATAAAGCTGGAGGCAAAGGGGCCAAGCTTGCTGGCGAGCCAGATGCTGCCAGGAGCCTTTGCCAGCATGTTGATCTCCACGGAAAGGGGGCGGTTGTCCTTTACACATTTGGAATGGAGGTCGACGTGGGTCATCAAACCCGCGTTCATGCTGCCGCCCTCTGCACCCCAGCGGTAGTCAACTTTGACGTGGTAGTAGCTGTGGGGCACCTTGGTGACGATCAGGCCGTTGGTGCCCTTGCGGACGTGGATCTGTTTAGGCTCAGCGACAAAAACATCCTGGCTGTGCACGTCATCGATGTAGCCTTGGCCGCGGAAGTAGATGCGGAAATCATCGAGTTTACCACGGTAAAGCGGCTGCCAGTCGTCCTTAGCCGCGCTAGCAGTTTTCTCAGGCGTAGCAGTGCTGGATGAGTCCGGCTCGGCTTGGATTGTTGTGGTTGTTAGACTTGTTAGAGATACGGCAGCGATGCCAACGAGCGTAGTGAGATATTTTTTGATCATGGTTCGGTTCGTTTGGAGTTAGTCTAGCTTTTTGATGATGAGATTACGAAACCAGGCGGGATCTTGGTGATCTTGCAACAGGATCGGGCCTTCCCAGTTGCCGAAGCCCTCGTTGTTTTTGTATTGGCGCTTGCTATACTTGCTCTTTTGGAAGCGCTCTTTCCAGTCATCACTGCCGTACTCGATCTCGACGACCTTGACGCCATTGAGCCAGTGCTCGATGTGGTTTCCTTTGGCGACGATGCGGGCCTTGTTCCACTCGCCAACAGGTTTGATTGGTTTGTCCGAGGGAGCCGCAATGATCTCGTACATCGAGGCAGCTAGGTGATTGTCGATTTTGCGGTCAGGGTGATTTTCGTCATCGAGCACCTGATATTCCAAACCGAGGCTACCTTTAGTGCGGTATTTAACACCACTATTTCCAGCCTTGGAAATTTTCCACTCAAAGCTGAGCTCAAAGTTTTTGTAGCTTGCCTTGGTGATGATGTCTCCACCCTTGGCGTGGCGGTGGATAACGCCATCCTCAATCTTCCAGCCTTTTTCAACAGGGGCTCCTTTGGCGGTGGTCCAGGCAGAAAAATCACCGGCGGCAAAAAGATCAGTCGTCTCGTCATTAGGGGCAGCAGCGGAGGTTTTTTGTTCGCTGCGCAATTCAGCCTCGGTCCAGGGAGCTACCCGGTCGGCATTTTTTTCTCGGTAGGATTTGATCTGATCGGGTGAGATTTGATCTGACTTGTTACCCCAAGCGTTACGCACATAAGTGAGGGTATCGGCAAGTTGCTGGTCAGTGAGGAAGCCGTGCCCGGGCATGATAGGTGGAATGTTTTTGGCAGGCTTGCCATTGATGTTGATGGGGCCTGAGAGGCCATGCACGGCAACGCCCATCAGTATCTTGGGCTCGCCGTTGACCCAGTCGCTTTTAACCAGACTGGGCGCGATATTGGCCATGCCTTCGCCGTGCGGCTGGTGGCAAGCGGAGCAAAATTGCCCGTAGGTTTTCATTCCGGAAGCGTATGCTTTGTTCAATGCCGCGTTTTGTTTGACCCACTTAGGAACCTTGTCTTTATAAACTGAGCTGTTGCGTTTGGGGTAGCCTTTGCTGATGAGGGTTTGTGCGTATTTTGCGATTGCCTCCGTCTTGCTTTGGCTGAGTTTTTCGCCGGCCTCCTTGAGCTCAGTAGGAAAGGCAGCACTATCACCATAGGCCTCGCCCGCGAGACGCAGGGCGGTCAGACTTACAAACCAATCTGCGGAGGAAAGATTACTGCTGATGACCTCCTTGCTCAGGGAGTCGAGTCCTGCGAGAGCCCACATGGCGTGCGGCCTTGCCTTGGCGTTGCCCGCAGTAGCTAGCTTGATCAAGTCGGGCACGAGGTCGGTTTGCTGTTCTTCAACAATACGTTTCTGGGAATGAATCCGCCACCACAGGTGAGGATGGGATAGACCTTCAACGAGCCCCTTGGGTGCTGCCACAGGCTTGTGGTCCTCTGGCACCACTCGCCAGATACGGCCTTTGCCGATGTGCTTGTCGAGTTCACGTTCCTCGGACTGGCGGCGTAGATAACTGGTTAGGAAAAGCTTATCCTGAATAATACCTCGGTTCATATCAACAATGTAGAGGCAGCCATCCGGGCCGATGCTACCATTGACCGGGCGGAAGCGTTCATCGGTACTGGCGAGGAACTCGCGCTGGCTCCAATTTTCATCGGGGTAGAGCATGTGTTGATACTTCGAGGATGCTGGCATCGGCGCTTTCGGCACAAACGCGCCGACAGTATTGGTGCCAGGGCTGAAACTGAAGATCGTCCCCTGCCAGTCTTCACCATAAGCACCGTCACTGTGCACGGCCAAACCACTGACGGAGGTGATCCTCTTGATTCGCCCGTCTTCCTGAATGGTTCCCGGTTTGTAGGCGCGGTTGATCGCCGTGTTAGGACGAATAGCATACACTGCGTTGGTTGGGGATTCCGCCTTGCCATACTGCTGGTCGTAGATTTCCGAGTCGGATTGAAACCAGACACTGTTTGAGTTGTAGTAGAGGCGGCCGTAAGCATCAGCGGCCATGCCCCACTGGCCACGGGACTTGGTCGGCATCTCGATGAGCTGACCGTCCCTCCATTGCAGGCGGCGCTGAGACTTGGAGTTATACATCCAGTTATCGATCGCATAGTGTAGCCCGTTTTCAGCGTGCTCGATGTTGTTAGGTGCAGCGGTAGCAAAGTCGATCACAGGCGTGCGCTTGTCAGCCACCAGATCGCCGTCCGTGTCCTCGGCAAAGATGAGCTTGCCCGTTCCCAGGGCGACCAAGGCACCGCCCTTAACGATGGAAACACTGCGCGGGTTGACGATGTTGTCCAGGAAGGTGGTTGCCTTATCCATGCGGCCGTCACCATCGGTATCTTCCAGCACCTGAACTCGGCTGATGGCATCGTGTTCGCCGGTGCCGTCAGCATTCATCATGTAGGACTGGAACTCACACACCCAGAGGCGCCCCTCGAGGTCGAACTCGGCAAACACCGGGTCCTTGATCATCGGCGAGGTAGCGACCAGCTCAACTCGGAAGCCGGGTGCCACCTTGAATCCCTTGGCGGTTTCTTCGGGGGTGAGGAAAGGAGCCGGATGGGGCGCCCATTTGCGCCAGTTGACGGAATCAAGCAGGTCCTTATTTTTTTCTTTTTTATCACCGCTCTGAGCCGACGCGGTGAAAGGCATGA
>ENA-OQVM01005203-OQVM01005203.1-marine-metagenome-genome-assembly--contig:-NODE-5203-length-12661-cov-13.198268_pt1 | contig 12661 bp, 18 predicted proteins | sample MGYA00237776_ERZ505498 | MGnify/ENA primary metagenome ERZ505498 (study PRJEB26159, sample SAMN06265151) | marine metagenome | isolation source: Helgoland LTER site | place: Germany:Helgoland, sampling... | reverse complement strand
ACGATATCGAGTGGTTAAATTTGCTCAAGTGGTTCTTCTCTCATTCTTATGAGTTTGAAACCCAAACCTTCAAGCAAATCATTCTTTGCAATGTCGTTTTCCATCTTGTCGTGATGATAGTAAACACCGTCATATTCGATACCAACACCGATACTGCTGATAAAAACATCTATCTCAACACCTTGTTCATCGAGGATTTGAATAATATTCATACCAAAAGGCATTGTAATTAAACTTGGAGCAGTACGAATAGGAAATGCCAATATAAAAGCTATTTTACCCACCATATTTAATTATAACTTCGATTGATAAAGACAATATTCTCGCCGTGATTGTAGTGGTCGAATTCAAATTTTTTCATCGTTTTAAAAACTATTTCAGAACATCCCTCTTTCATTCTGTCATGCAATTCAATAATAATTATTCTTGTTTTTGGAATCCAATTTTCAAAATTGTATTGAAAAATATCTTTTTCACTTCCTTCTATATCGATTTTAAAAATATCGATATGTTCTAATTTGAACATTTTCATTATTGTATCAACTGTATATCCCTTAATTGATTTTTCTCCTTTTCTAGTTTCTTTATCTACCATGTAGCCTCGAGAACCCCAGCTTTCATCAAATATTTGAACGTTTTCATTTTCAAACCATATTGCACCGTTTAAAGGTCTAACTCCCTTATAGTCAGTTGTATTTTTTTTCAACCATTTAAAATTTTCTTCGTCCGGTTCAATGCTTATGATGTTTGCATTTTTAAATTTATTTCATACAAGTTATATTTGAATTTATACTGTGTTATTGTATCTTTGAAGATTGTAAATTCTGGTATAAGTATTGATTTAATACTATTCTTTAATATTTGAATTTTATTTGTGGTATTATTAATAATTAATTTTTTATTTTCTCTTAATTCTATTGTTTTTAATATATCATCATTTTTAAACAATGTGTTTATTTTATTAATAACCTTTGAAGCTAAAATTTCATATAAATAATTTTTATTATCATTTAATAGTATATTTATTGTAAAAATTATCTATATTCATATAGGTGATTAATTCTTAATCTTTAAGTTTATTGTCTCCATCTATTTCCACAATTTATGCAACTAATAAATGTAGTCATCGGTTCATCTGCCGAACGTGTTTGCATTTGATAATAGTTGCATTCTTTTGATTTGCATTTACGACATGTAAACGAATCTGTTGCCGCTGCCAACTTTGTTTCATATTTTGATTTATCGCGTTTGATTTTTCTCTGAATTAATTCATCCCATTTTTCTGGTGCTATTTCTTGATGAGTCATAAAAACAAAGACATCAGGTTTTAGCTTACCTGAATTTATATCATCACATAATTTTTTATTTGAATTAAGGTTGTGATGTATTGTTTTGAAGCGATTTGTATAAATTTGTACAAAATATGGATTATTCCATTTTCGCAGTTCTTTATTATTTGTTGCTTCTTTTAGAGCATAATTATAGATACCCTTTTCAATATTTATTCTAGTTTTATCATTGTTTACTAATTTAGTAAAAGTATTTGAAATATTTTTGCGAAATGTTTCGTGATCTTCGATAACTCTCATGGTCATTATTATTAATTATTATCTAGTGCATATTTTTATATCAATTTTTAAAAATATCTAAACATCGTATTATTATATAATATAATAATAATATAAGAATAATATAAGAATATGCAAAACGATATTTATTTAAAAAATTTAATTTCTGTTCCACGTTCAGGACAGCATATGACAGAAAAGGCACTCAGATTTTACTATAAATTATTACAAAAAGATTTTGCGTATTGCGAATACTACACTTGCTGTAAATGTCGACCTTGCAAAAAATGTCCTTTAGCATATCAAAAAAATCATGATTTTGATATAGGAACCGATAATGAAATTAAAATAAATCATATTGAAAAATATATATTTTTTTACCGCGATAATATTTTACAACAAATGGAATCACATTATCGACTAACTCTTGCAGATTCAAAAAAAATACCACATACTAATTTAAAAATAGATTATAATAATGAAATTAAAAAGATTAATTTTAAAAAATTTATTATACAAAATGCTAGTTATTATAAAAAAATATACTCAAAATATTTAAATTATAAAGAAAAAAATATATTGCATATTGAATACGATAATTACATAAAAAATTTCACAAGTGCGTTTAAAACAATTTTGCAATTTTTTGATTTACCTATAAATGAAGATTATATTCAATACGTCAAAAATAATATTCAACCTGAATTATTCCATAAAATTTCAAGCGAAGATAATTATTATATCGAGTTAAATATTTTTATTCAAGAACAAATCAATAAAATTGATTAAAATATTAATAATATAAAAATTATATTATTAATGAAAAATAAATTAAAATCCGTTAATTATTTTTATGAAACACAATATTCATCGCATACTTGTAATGGTATAATGAATATATACAAGGAAGTGAAAAATAGATTTAGATGTAATAATTGTCTTGAAAATCAAGTTGATGATAAAATTAAAGTAACAGATACATATTATCCTACGTTTACTATTATCCGTGAAAACATATGTCTTTCATGTTGGTTGGATTCTATGAAATCTTAATTTTCATCATCGTCGTCTGAATATATATAACATTCTTCGCTTAGTTCAGATTCCATATCTAATATATCCAGGTCGTCTTCGTCAAAATCTTCGTCATCATCATCATCTATTTCTTCTTCGTCATCAACCACAAAATCATCTTTAAGATAACCTTGTTTGGTTTTCATTTCGTCTGGAACATCAGCTAATTCGTCCTCTTCTTCTTCGTCTTCCGAACCTAAATCTTCAAATCCACCAAATAACTTTTCATAAATTTTGTTCCATTTTTCAAGAGTTAAGTCTACATATTTATTTTCTTCTTGTGATTCCATAATTAATAACATATTTCCAAAAAATAAATCACTATCTACAGGAGGTGGCAAATCATATTTATTTTCACTATTTGCACGTCCAGTTTTTTTTCCATACAAATAAATTTTGTTTTTATCTTCATCGATTAACCATGATGCTTGGCAAAAAAAATCCTTGCTACTCTTAAAACCACATTTCTTATAGAAATCTTCTATTTTTACATCCTTCATTTTTGTCTCGCTCAAGTTAGCATTTTTTTCAATAATAACACATTTCAATGACATCTTAAATTGTTATTATCAATAGGTTTAAATACTTTATACATATAATATTTAGTAATGAAATTATACGATAAAAACTTAGTTATACAACATATCAATATTGATAAATTAAAAGAATTTCTAATTAAAACCCGTTATATTAGCTATATATTAAGTAGTGAAGGAATGTTTCGAATATACGATAATAAAGACCTACATAAAATAAATATTCACGATGGCAAATTAGAACATTTAGATAATTACGTAAATCAACATAATTATGTTATAGACCACACAATTGTAAAAAAAGTAAAAAATGTTATCAGTCATATTCCAAATCAACATATAAAAAATGATTACAAGGTATCATATTATTCTTTAAGAACAAAATCACCTATTATGTTAGTAGTCGAACAAAATTTAGACAACTCAGTTTACGATGTATATTTTATGTTACGCGAGACATATGCAGCTTATAGTAATGCTGATATTCATAATCCATTTATTATAGAAGATATTGGTAATTTTAGTGATTTAATGAAACAATAGATTTAAAAATATATTTTTTTTTTCATATAATAATAATGTTATATACAATTCAAATTATATTTTATTCATTTATAATAATTTTTATTTGTCATTATCTGTATTTATTTTATGCTGATAATTTTATTGATAAAACACATCACAATATAATACCATCAGTAAGTGAAAATAATCATAAAAAAATACAGATATACGATAATTTAAAAAACATAGATAAAAAAATGAATCAATTTAACGAACAAGATTCACAATCCATGAAAAATGAATTACAAAATTTTTTAAAATCTCAAATTGCACCATCAAATGAAGATTCATTAAATAATCATCAACAATTAGAAGATGTTACGCAACATGTAGGGACAACAAACATAGATGATATACCTATAACAGCTTAAAGACATATTGTGTATTCATATTATGTCTTATATAGATCAAAGTAACATGAAAAGATTTCCTACTATTGAACTTTCGTATGGTCAGATAGATCATACAAAAGTTCCCTTTGATAATTATTCAATTATACCTTGTGGAAAAAAATTTTACACTTGGTTTACTTATGAAAAAGGAGAATGTGTTTGTTTTTTAATTGACCCAAAAAGTAATATTATTATTGAAAAATGTACATCTGTATTTGATAGCAATTTGTGTTTGAATACTATTTTGTATGGAACTATTATTCGATATGAAAATAATCGATTTTTCGTAGTAGAAGATATTTGTTATTATAAAAATAAAAATACCATAACTATGCGTAATGGCGATAAATTAAAACAATTAAGTTATATGTTTCAATATGAACTTCAAATGACACCTTATTTTTCTAACATGATTACATTTTGCATGCCTATTATAAAAAAATCATTGAATGAAGCCATTGAAGCATCACGTGTTCTGACTTATAATGTTTATGCTATTCAGTGTAGTCAGTTTAAAAATAACCGACGCTACAACAAAGTAATATATAATAAAAATAAAGAAGAAGTTGTCACAGCTATATTAAAAATTATTCCTCAAATACAATGTGACATGTATGAAGTATTTGGGTATTCGGATGGTAAAATTGTTTCACTTGGAAACGCATCAGTTCCTAGTTATAATACAAGTGTTATGTTAAACAAACTATTTCGTAATATTAAAGAAAATGCAAATTTGGATGCATTAGAAGAAAGTGATGATGAAGATGAATTTGAAAATATATGTGATGACAAATTTGTAGATTTAGAAAAAACGTATAATATGGAATGCGTTTATAACAAACGCACACATAAGTGGATTCCTAAAAAAGTAGTAAACACTCATAATTTAACAAATGTAAAACATTTAACATATAATTTGAACAAAAAATTCAAAAATAAAAAATATTAGCTTATATTATATGGGAAACGTAATGGGAGGTAAAAAAACAGCAAAGAGAGTTCGCGTAAGAAAATCTAAAAAAGGAACCAAAAAAGCTAGGGGTAAATCAGCCAAGAAAGCTTCTGGCAAAAAATCGAAAAAAACAAAAGGAACTAAAAAAAACAAACGTAAAATGAAAGGAGGTTTCGGATTCCGTTTTTCACCTGGTGTAGTTCAGGGTGCCTCTTCCAGTGCATTAGCTAACCCTATGCCACATGCATCTTACAACAATTGTGCGAGCAAATAAATTTAATAATATATTATGAATCGATTATAATATATTGTATAACAAAAAATACATTATTCTTGAATAATTAAATTAAACATTTACCACCACTAATCGAATCACTATTCACACATACCTCCTTCTTTTTTTTTGCACTCATACGTTTATCGAGAAATGTCTCATATTTATCCATTAAAGCATTTTCATGATTGGCTCTATTAATTGTATAATTTTGTTTGTTATAAAACCGCCTACGCTGTAGAAACTGCCTTTTAAATACATCATGACTATCTACAATATCGACTACTAATGGCTGTTCGTGTTTTTGACGCAAAATGCGACCAACAGATTGAATAATATCTGTTTTAGGCGTTGCTAATATTAGCGTTGTCAATGTTTTTATATCTAATCCTTCAGATGCCATCGAATAAGTAGCAATAACTATTTGTTTTGTTTCACTTATTTTCAAATCGGCTTCTTTCATTCCTCCAACATAGTATCCAACACTTGTACCATTCTCTTTTAATGCATCATGAATATAAGTCAACAGATTTTTATTGTGGGCTAAAACCATAATTTGCTCATTTGTTTCTGTTTGCAATAAAACATGAATCAGCGAAACAATAAAATCACTTCTTGGTTGAAAACTACATAAGGTAGTAATCATAGAACTATATTGTACATTTCCACGCATATCCAATTTTACTTTATTATATTGAGGTGCATCATGACTATAGTCAATTACATTTACCAACACATCCAATGAACTAGTATCTCGTTTTTCTGTATGAATCACATCGCCCAAATACATTTTGAATACTTTAGATAAACCATCTTTTCGATTCATTGTGGCAGATAATCCCAATGTATAATGCGTAACAACTTTACCGAATGCTTGTGAAAATACTTCTGCACCCATGTGATGCACTTCATCAATAATCGTTAAACCAAAACATTGAAACATTGTTGGCGCATAATCTTTGCTGCACAATGTTTGTAGCATCGCCAAAACAATGTCTTTATTTTCAATATCCAATATTTTTCCTTGAATTTTACCTACTCGTGCATCTGGTATAAATTCTTCAATCCGCTCAATCCATTGATTCATTAAAAATTCTTTGTGAACAATAATAATCGTCTTTACATTTAGTTTGCTCAAAATATTCAATGCCATCACAGTTTTACCCATACCTGTATCTATTTCAAGTAACCCTCCTTTTGCGTCTCGTTCAACACTAGATATGTATTTAGAAACAATATTGTCTTGATAAGGCCGCAACTCACCTTTAAACGTTAGTTTAGGGTCGCATGTTTCATATTTTGATAGGTTATTTTCGATATTATTTTGAAAATTTTGCAAGCCATAAAATTTGGGCAAATAATATTTAGTTCCTGATTCTCTATAAATAGGAAAAGGATTTACTTTTTGATTTGTTAATTTAGGAACATAAGGTTTAACGCATAAATCTGTTTTTATTTTCGTTTCTTCTTCTTCTGTTAATGTATTTTTAAATATTGTATAACCTCGATTTCCAATATAACTACTCATATTATTAATTAAATATGATTAATATATTTAATTAATTTTCAATTTTCCTTTTATAAAAAAAAATGTACTGATATGTATATGGACTTATTTCGTAAAATGAAGAAAAATGACTTACTATTAGTTGCTTTATTTGCTGTTTATTTAATCACTAACATGCATTTACCTGAAGGATTAAATGAATTAATCGACAATAGCATTGGTAATATTGTTATTATTTTAGGAGCATTAATACTATTTTTAAATAGTAATTCTGTTGTTGGTATTTTAGGATTTTTAGTAGCTTATGAATTAATACGTCGTGCATCTACATCAACTGGAACTGATGCCATTGTAAAATATATAGACACAGAAGAAAAAAAAATGAATAAAATGAAAAGTTATCAACCACCAGTACCTGATGTAACTCTTGAAGAAGAAGTCATTGATAATATGGTTGAATTTACAGATAGTGATTTACCTCCTTCTAATGTAAAACCTGTATTAGAACAATCACATAATGCCGAACAACTTTAAAAATATGGAATGCATATTCACTAATTATTTACAATAAATATTCTATGATTTTATTGTAAATGATAATAATTATCTAATTAAATAATAATAATGTCTTCCGTAGAAAATTGGTATTATAAAAGACCAAAACAATATTATCCCGATTGTGTTAACATGTTTGGTAAACCTACCGCAAAATCCAATACAAAATATGGTTTTGCTTTGTGGAAAACACGCGGTTTATTCAATGAACATATTTTACGCGACGAAGACGTTTTACATTGCGTTCCTCGCCCCCATCATGATTATTTTTATAGTAGTATTCGATTTTATATTCCAAAAAATAAAGTTATAGATGTATTGAAAATTACTGGTTCTATAAATTATGATGGTTTGAAGAAAATGATGACAGCGCGTTGTGGTGGTATTGGAGCGAATTATGCAACATTGTATTTAGGTATGCTGGTTGCTTCTGGAAAGTTAACAATTGAACAGGTAAAATCAAATGATTTGTATCCAAAATTAATTCGCGGTGAAGAATTAACTCATGATGAAATGAAAAGTAAAATGTATAAAATGAAATTAGCAAATAAGAAAAAATATTCAAAGGAATTAAAACTGGATTTTGCACCATATGCTTTTACAAAATGCTATAAATCTAAACATCGTAAAAATAGTACTCGTAAAAAACGTTCAACAAAAAAAAATAAAAAAAAATAATACACTCTATAAAGGTTGCATCCTATCAGTTATTAACTAATTTTTTTAGCAAATCATATGTATCATGTTTACTATTTACTTTATGACCTTTTACTGATTTATGATGTATAAGACCATAATCATTACCACCTTCTTCATATTTATCACCGAAAAAATGTATTTCTTTGTATTGTGATAAACTAGATAGTACTTGAATTTTATCCCATTCACAGGGATAAATAGCTATACCTACCGAACCTCCTTCTAATACACTTACTTTGTCTTCAATATTCAAAGATTTTGCTATTTGATTTAATAATATAAGCAATTGTTCACGAATTTTATATGTTTTATCATATTCTTTAAAATATTCACGCTCACTTTCATTTGCAGACATGCCAATGAGCGATATGTATATTATACCGGTGCGTAAATCTATAAAATTTCCTGTAATGGTGTATTCTACTTTGGATAAAAAATCCAATGCTTTTTTGATTAATATATTAATATAATGATATAATTCATGGTTGCGAATATTTTTTTCATATACTTTTTCCAATGCTAATTTATCATTTATCATATTTTTATAATATACGCACCCACATTCACTGAAATAATGTTCAAATGAAATTTCGCTTTTCATTTGATTTAATATTTTATCGATGCTTCCTCCACCTGCAATTCCAATATGATAGCCATTTTTTTTTAATTCTTTTAAAACTGAAACCATATAACTATCTATTTCTTTACCAGAATCTACCAAAGTTCCATCGACATCAAATAATAATAATTTATCCATATTCATATTATTATTATTATTTTAAATTGTTAAATGTATCTAATATTCATCATCACATGAATCTTCTTCATCACAAGCATTTCCACAAAGAAATTGTCCAGTCCCTTTCATTTGAACTATATCATTATCCTTTCCACATAGATCACATTGAGCACTTTTATTATTTGGTTCTTCTTCAATAAATAAAATATCTCCTAATCCATCATCATTAAAATAACCATCACATAGACAACATTTTGCCCATTGTCGTCCACGTCCATATCCATAATTTTCTTCTGTATCTTCTTCAAAATCCCAGCCAGGTGGGTATCTTTCACAATCCATATTTTCACATAATTTAAGCTTTTCGATTTGTTTTGTTTCTTCTATTGCTTGATGTGCGCCAATACTCGCATTTTCAACTTCCAAATTGTTATTTTTGATTTCGTTCATTATTATGATATTCTATAATAGTAAAGATATATTTATATCAATTTATTATATTTTGTGTGAATATAAATGTCAAATGGTGTAAATAAAATGTTTTTTATTTTCTTAATGCTTCATGATTGATATTGCTATAAGTACGATTTAAAATAGAACAATCTTCGCTAATTTTATTCACTTTTTTTACCATACTCTCTTTAACATGTTCTTCTATATTGTTATTCCAAAGAATATCCTTATGCAATCTAGCTATTTTATTATTTGGATGTAAAGTTTCCATATATACGTTTTGCACTTTTATAAAACGATAGGTTTCTAATAGAATATTGTACAAAACTTCACCATTATATGGTATTTTGCTTATTTTATGATTGCCGATATTCAATAAGTCGTAAGCCTTTTTTGTTTCACCATTTATATTAATTTTATGTGAACGTGTTACAATTATATCTTTGGAAGGCACATTCTTTCGAAATGCGTTCTTTTTTATTTGTATGAGATGATTAATATTGTTGTTGATTGTTTTAGTAATACCTGTTACTTCTATATTATCAATTGTATCATTCGTTGTAATATCCTGTATTTTTTTCAAACCAGCATCTGTTTGTATCATCGTATCTTTTACAAAACAAATGTTACTTACTGGTTTAGTGCCTTCATAACTTGTATCATCATGTGTATGGTGATAATGGTGTGTATCGTGTCTACTAGCATCTTCGTAATATACTTCGTTTGGAATATTTTCACTCGCCTCGTCTGTTTTTTCTTTTTCAGCATTTCTATATTTATCTTCAATAGGATCGTCATAAGGTTCTAAAAATTCGTTATTATTTTCTTCTTCCTCTTCTTCTTCTTCTTCTTCTTCTTCTTCTTCTTCTTCTTCTTCTATATCATACTCTTCGATTTCTTCAATATTATCATCGATTGATGGAAAAATCGATTCTTCTTCAAAATTGTCATCATCATTATTTGGTTCATCAAAAAAATTGTCATCATCATTATTTGGTTCGTTATTAGATGTGTTTTCTGGTGGGCTCACAAAATCATCATCATCATCATCTACGGGTGGTTCTACGGGTGGTTCTACGGGTGGTTCTACAGGTGGTTCTACAGGTGGTTGCATTAAAGAACTAGTTAACACAGGCATTGCATAATAACCAATAAAATCTTCATATTCGTAATCAACTAATTTTGGTTCTGTTTCGTTTATTGGAAAGTAAAAATAACTAATACTTTTTTTTAACATTTGTGATTTTTCATCAAATTTTGTTTGATTAAATACAAAGCGAACCTCTTCTATTTTATTTTTTTCTTCAATAGCATTATAAATATCTATCACTTGCTCATGAGCCGCTAATTTTTCAGCTAAATAGCGTGATGAAAATTGATCTCCAAAACCATAAATATTAATAATTGGTGTATCTAAATCTAAATTATAGTAATCTTGAAAGTTAACCTTTGCTTTTGTTCTGAAAATTGTATAATTTTCATTTAAATAATCAAAACTACCTAATTTATATAAATCGTTATCTAAATCAAATATTTTATCCAAACTAAGCTCTACAATATCAGGAAATAAACCATCATTGTCTGTATTATCTTCAAAAAAATAATAGAAATTTTCGGTTAATTCTATTTTATACATACCTTCTTCATAACGCACGGGTGGGTATAAATTATCTTTGGCTTCAAATAAAACACTATTATTGTCTAAATTTGGCAAGTTCTTTACGGTATACTCTTGAGTGGTTAGAAATATTATTTCCCTTTGTGAATCACTTTTTGCTTCAAGCATTGTATTGTTTAATTCATATACTTCCAATGAATCATTTTCAATTGTAATAAAGTATTCTTTAAAACCCTTTTTTGTTTTATAGTAAATATAATTTTCATTATTTTCATTTTTTTTATCTAAAACACCAATACGAAATAAACATGCATCTTCTTTTTCACTAACATAATTTATAACATCATTTTGAATACTTACATATGATTTTTCAAACATATCTTCATCACGATATATATAAAATTCATAACTCATTATAATATATTATATTATAAGAAATTATTATATAATTTTAACTAAATTCTTTTGTTGTATAATAAACCAAAAATAAAAATTGTACCAATGGTAAATGGTATAATATGGTCACTCATACTTAATTCATTACCAGGATTTATCATATAATTATCACTTATATTAGAAAATCCTTCTTTTTTTTGTTTACCTTCTTTCACCGGTTGACATGATATATAAATATCGTCACTTTCGCGACTATGACTTTTTAAACCGCTTAAAAATAATTCGGGACCACTACGGGTTGGAATATTATGTTCTTTTATCATTTTTTTCATTTTATCTAAAATAGGTTTTTTTATTGTATTGAAAGTGTTTGTATGAAATACTACTAAATTATAATTTCCATTGCAAGGAGGAAAAGGTAAAGTAGCTTCGTAAAAAAAATACGACAATTTAGGAACAATATTATTCATATTGTAATTTGAAACGTTTAATGACGCTCTATTTCCTACTTTAGGAGCTAATTTTTCTGTATCATTTATTATTTTTTCCATCATTTTAGAACATTCACTGGTAATTTCACTTTGCATTAAAGGAATACAAACTAATAAATTGCTTCCGCTTCCATTATGCGAAATGATTATTTCAGCTGGCGCACGTTCTCCATTATAAGTATGTAACGAAGGACTATATATGCGTACTTTATAAACTTCATGTGCAATTTCATTAAATGTAACAGGTGCTTTTGAAGAATTGTCATAATCTAGTTCTAAATATGTTTCAGACCTAAATATGTTACAACTACTTCCGTGGTAATCAAACTTTAAATCGCATTTATTAGTACATGAACCAGCTACACTTTGTTTTGAAATATTAATAGGTGCGGTGCTATTTTTACATTCAGTGCTCATTATATTATATAATTATTTTAAAGTTTAGTAAATTAAAATAATTGTATTTATAAATATATATATGGGAATAACTAAAAGAAACAAAACACCAAAAAAACGTTCCAGTAGAAAAAAGATAAAAAACAATAAAAAATCATCTGCTAATAAAAAAGGAGGATTTTTATCATCTTTTTTTAGTGGGAAATCTGAAGATGAAGTAGACAATGAAGCGAACCAAATTATAACCGAAGAATATGAATCTGCTGGAGGTGATATCAATTCACTTTTCGATTCATTAAAAGGTGGCGAAGATGATAGCAAAGAAAATAAAGCAAATGAAGAAAATAAAGAAGGTGAAACTGATAAACCCGAAGAAAATAAAGAAGGTGAAACTGATAAACCCGAAGAAAATAAAGAAGGTGAAACTGATAAACCCGAAGAAAATAA
>ENA-OQVM01005197-OQVM01005197.1-marine-metagenome-genome-assembly--contig:-NODE-5197-length-12676-cov-9.102707_pt1 | contig 12676 bp, 10 predicted proteins | sample MGYA00237776_ERZ505498 | MGnify/ENA primary metagenome ERZ505498 (study PRJEB26159, sample SAMN06265151) | marine metagenome | isolation source: Helgoland LTER site | place: Germany:Helgoland, sampling... | reverse complement strand
CTCGATCTGCTACGCGACCTCGTGCGCGAATTCGGGATGGGATTGCTTCTCATTTCCCACGACCTTGCTGTCGTTGCTGATGTCGCCGACAAAATTGTGGTGATGCAGAAAGGCCGGATCGTGGAAGCTGGCGAGACTAAGTACCTGTTCGCCCACATGCAGCACCCCTACACCAAAGCCCTTTTCGAGGCTTCGACCCATGCGGTTTCCCTGCCTGAAACCGTACAATCCACGCCGATGCTGACTGTGCAGAACGTCAATCGTGATTATCCCGCGGCACGCAAAACACTGCTTGGCCCTCGGCCCTTGTTCCGCGCGTTGCATGACATCAGCTTTCAAATCAACCAAGGCGAACGCGTCGGCCTTGTCGGAGAGAGTGGATGCGGAAAATCGACACTAACACGGGCTATTTTGGGGTTAGAAGATGTACAAGGCGGCGAAATCCATCTCGATGATGAGCCTGTTTTCACCGGCAAACATCCCAATCTTGATGTCCGGCGCAAGATGCAGGTCGTTTTTCAGGACCCCTACAGCAGCTTCAACCCCCGCCACCGCGTCGACCGCCTGATTACAGAACCGTTTCACCTGCTGGAACGCGCCCCAACAGGACAGGCGCGGGCCGATGCGATTGCCAGAGCATTAACTGACGTTGGCCTGTCACCTAGTGACGCCAACAAATACATCCACGAATTCTCGGGCGGGCAACGTCAACGGATCGCCATTGCGCGGGCGCTGATTATCGAACCTGAATTGATCATTTTTGACGAGGCTGTTTCCGCGCTTGATGTCTCTGTCCGCGCCCAAGTGCTTGATCTGATCGCGGACCTCTGCCGCCAACGGCCCCTTGCTTATCTCTTCATCAGTCATGACCTGTCCGTCGTCCGCTCAGTGACCGACCGCGTGATGGTCATGCAGGCTGGAAGAATCGTCGAACAGGGTGAAACAGAGACTGTTTTTTCCTCTCCACAGCACGCTTACACCCAAACACTGATCGCCGCGGCACCACAGCTGCCAGAACTGGGACTGACCGGATAAGAAAGTCATTGCAGCGCCAGCAACGTCGACTACGCTACTCTGAAACGAGGGAGGCATCATGCGACTATCAGGGAAAACAGCCATCGTGACAGGGGGCGGCTCTGGCTTTGGCGCTGGGATTGTGCGGAAATTTGCATCAGAAGGAGCGCAGGTTTTCGTCGTTGATATCAATCTGGATGGGGCAAAAGCCATCGCTGATGAGGTCGGCGGAATCGCCATCGCCTGCGATGTTGCCAAGGCTGAATCAGTGTCTAACCTTGCCCAAAACGTCCTATCACGGGGTCCGCTTGATATCCTAGTGAACAACGCGGGCATCACGCATTTGCCCAGCGCCATGGAAGACGTGACCGAGGACGACTTTGACCGCGTCTTTTACGTGAACATGAAGTCGGTCTATCTGACGGCAAAGGCGTTTGTTCCGCATTTCAAAGACCGCAAAAGCGGCGCAATCTTGAATGTGGCGTCAACCGCCGGCGTGTCACCCCGCCCACGATTGAACTGGTACAATGCTTCAAAGGGTTGGATGATCACAGCAACTAAAACGATGGCGGTTGAGCTTGCCGCCGAAGGGATTCGTGTCAATGCGATCAACCCCGTGGCAGGGGATACGCCCTTGCTCAAATCTTTCATGGGAGAAGACACACCCGAAATCAGGGCGAAATTCCTATCCACCATCCCACTGGGCCGCTTTTCCACGCCCGAGGACATGGGCAATGCGGCCTGTTTCCTTTGCTCGGATGAGGCCAGCATGGTGACAGGCGTCGCGATGGAGGTGGACGGTGGCCGCTGCATCTAAGGGACCGCGCAATCTGATCACGGATGTGGCGGGGCTCAAAGTGGGCAACGCGCAGGACGATCATATCAAGACAGGGACGACTGTGCTGGCGGGCGACAAACCCTTTACCGCCAGCGTGCATGTTATGGGCGGCGCGCCAGGTACCAAGGAAACTGATCTACTCGCCCCCGACAAAACCGTGGAGCAGGTCGATGCGCTTGTGCTTTCTGGTGGGTCAGCATTCGGGCTGGATGCTTGTTCAGGTGTTATGGACGGGCTGCGCGCCATAGGGCGTGGGTTTCAAATCGGCGCGATGCGCATTCCGATCGTACCCGGGGCGATCGTTTTTGACTTGATCAATGGCGGGACAAAAGACTGGGATGAAAACCCCTATCGCGCGCTGGGGCGAGAAGCGTTGGAAGGCGCATCCGAACAGTTTGAGATCGGAACTGCTGGCGCCGGCACAGGTGCAATGGCCGCAATGCAAAAGGGCGGGCTTGGGTCGGCTTCTTTGGTATTGCCCGATGGCACAACCGTCGGGGCACTGGTTGTCGTCAACGCTTTAGGCAGTGTGACAACGCCCGGCGACAAACATTTTTGGGCCGCCGCGTTTGAGATGGATGGTGAATTCGGTGGCGCCGGCTCTGATACACATACTGGCCTTGTCACGCCCGAGCTTAGCCGCAAAGAAGAGGCGATGATGCTGCAGGCCATGCAAGGGGCAAACACAACTATTGCTATCGTCGCCACTGATGCGCCGCTGAGCAAAACGCAATGCCACCGTCTGGCCGTGACCGCACATGACGGCATGGCACGGGCGATTGTACCGTCGCATACGCCGCTAGACGGTGATTTGGTGTTTGGCGTGGCCACAGGTGAAGGCACGCCTGTCGACCAGACCCAATTCCGCGACATTGCTGCGGCAGGGGCCGTCTGCCTGAGCCGCGCCATTGCGCGCGGTGTCTATGAGGCCATTAAGGCCCCCGGCGATATCATCCCCACTTACCGCGATTTGAATAGTTAGGGCGCAAAAGCCCCGTCATACATGTCAGCGGGAATAGTCCCTCCGGTCGCCACAAGCGCGCCCAGACGCCCAATCTCATCTGCACATTTCACAGCAGCATCTTAGACTTGGTCAGTCATGACAATTCCCAACTCGTCAGAAAGCTCCAATACCCAACCAAGCCTTGTGGCAAATGAAAGCAGCGACTTGGGCCACGATTGGTCAACGACGACGCGGTTGGATACCCATCGTCCAAACCCTGCGCCGCGCGATGGCCAAGAGCAGTGCCGCCACCACAAGAACGGAAAGTGCCGACTTCGTAAGTGTCTCCATCGTACCGATAATCTGCACTGCATGCACAACCGTTCCGACGACGGCCAAACTGACCAAAACTGTATGCCCCCAGCGCCATACTCGCAAAGGCAGGCGCACCCTCCAAAAGGCCAGCAGAGCCGCGCCAAAAACAGCCCATATCGCCAACGCACCCCAAATCGCAAACGGTGTCGGCGACCGGAATAGAAGCACGTCAATCACATCTGGCGGGCTGGTCATCCAAAGACCCACCACATGGACCACGACTGCCAAGACGAGGGCCATGCCGCCGTAGCGGTGAACCCTGCGACTCATGTGCGGTGAAAGGCCTGGGATTGCGCTAATCGCCAGGAGCGGCTGCAAGAGCAACATGGCCATCGCGATAATGCCAGCAAATCCTGCGATGATGTAAATGGGCTCGCGCCATTGCAACAGTGGGCTGTTAGCCGCTGCCGCAATAGGCGCAAGGATCGCAGAGACGAGACCGCCCCAAATCAGAATGTGGCGTAGGCGCTTAGACAGGCGCAAGCACGAATTCTACGTTCAGGGTGGTTTCATTTAGGCTCGCCAGCAGGGGGCGCAGGAACACCGTTTTGAATCCTGCGCTGTCATAGGCTAGATGCCCATGCGCTTGCCCGAAGGCGGGCACAATCTGCGGCATTTCCAACCTGAAAACGCCATTGGCATCCGTCAACGTCGCGCCGTGGCTGTGCGGGTCACGCTCATGCCCCTCAGTAGTATGCGCCCACATCTGAATGCGCTGATCCGGCAAGGGCGCACCATCACCGGCGCGGCGTACGGTCCCGGTCATCCAAAACCCACCACCGCCAATTCGGCCTACAATCGGGGCATCTGGTCGATAGTTATTCGCACCGCCGCGCATTGTAGGCGTCGGGGCCAAGCCTGCCGCTTGTGCAGGATGTATAAGGCCGGTCGCTGGCATAAGAACGGCCGCGCCACCTAAGGCAAGCGCTGTCCGCCGCGTCATCGGTGATGTCTTCATGTGAAATCTCCGTGAAAGCTGTTTCTTTGCAGCAAACATAGCATACTGGCTTGGAATTTCGAGTTGGCGGGCGAGGTAGACGCCACAAAGCCTGTCACACATGTGTGACTGTCCTCTTGCTCCAACGCAAATACCCCGAAGCCTGTACAGCCCCGGGGTATGAATGCCCCAAGCAGGGGCTTTTCGTGATGACGCAGATTAGTTCAGCGCTGCATCCGTGATCACGCTTGTCCAAGCACCCTCAGGCTGCGCTGAAATCACCGGATCAGAACCGCCGGCAAGAAGTGTATCCACTGTCCGCTGGAAATCTGCAGGATCAAGCGAACCGTCGGACCCCGCGGTCAGCTTAGCAATTTCGCCCATCATGCGGATCTGTGCAGCCTCACCCTGTGCACCGGTTTCGTCGTTGTCCAAAACGATACCAGCCGCGGCCTCTGGGTTCTCTTCAGCCCACTTCCAGCCCTTCATGGATGCGCGCACAAAGCGGACCATCTTGTCGACAAAGACCGGATCTTCGAGGTTCTCTTCCAGCGCATAGATACCGTCTTCTAGCGTCGCAACACCTTGGTCTTCGTACTTAAACGTCACCAGCTCATCCTCAGAAACACCCGCATCCAGCACCTGACCATATTCGTTATAGGTCATCGTCGAAATACAGTCGGCTTCGCGGTTCAGCAGCGGATCAACGTTGAAGCCTTGCTTCAGAACGGTCACGCCATCGTCGCCCCCATCCGTCGGAATACCCGCTTGGCTCATCCAGCTCAGGAAGGGGTATTCGTTGCCAAAGAACCAGACACCAATCGTTTTGCCGCGGAAATCCTCGACGCTTTCAATGCCAGTGTCTTTCCAGCATGTCAGCATCAGACCAGAGGTCTTGAACGGCTGCGCGATGTTCACAACAGGCAGACCCTTTTCGCGGGCGGCCAGCGCAGAAGGCATCCAGTTCAGCATCACATCGGCGCCGCCACCGGCCAAAACCTGTGGTGGAGCAATATCAGGACCACCGGACAAGATCGTGACATTCAGCCCTTCTTCCTCATAAAACCCCTGATCCAAGGCCACATAGTACCCTGCAAACTGGGACTGGGTGACCCACTGCAACTGCAATGTCACGTCATTGGCATGTGCGTCGGCATGTGCCATTCCGCCGAACCCCGCAGCGAATGCTGCCGCCATCATTAACTTCTTCATATCATGACCTCCTAGTCAGTTTGTTTCGCCCTCTTGGTGGGGCTCATTTCTCTATTTGCGTTGCGATGGGTGCCAAAAGGTCACCCGCCCCTCAATCCAAGCCATCAATCCGTAGAACGCGCTTCCCGCCAGTGCCGCGACGACAATCTCTGCCCATACCATATCAAGCGCAAGCTGGCCCACCGATGTCGATATCCGAAAGCCCATGCCCACCGTGGGGGAGCCAAAGAATTCAGCAACAATGGCACCAATCAACGCCAAAGTAGTCGCAATCTTAAGTCCGTTAAAGATAAACGGCATCGCTGCAGGCAGGCGAAGCTTAAAGAGCGTCGACCAGTATCCCGCACCATAGGTGCGCATTAGGTCACGCTGCATATTTGTCGTATCTCGCAAGCCCGCAACGGTATTCACAAGGATCGGAAAGAAGACCATCACGGCCACAACCGCTGCCTTCGACTGCCAATCACTGCCCAACCAGCGCACAAAAATCGGTGCGGTGCCGACAATTGGCAGGGCTGCCATAAAGCCGCCAACGGGCAAAATGCCCTTTGTCAAAAACTCTGACCGATCCGCGAGGATCGCCACGGCAAAAGCCGCAATCATCCCAATGATATACCCCGTCATCGCGCCTTTGATAATTGTCTGCTCAAAGTCGGCCCAAAGCGTTGGCAGCTCACCGGAAAAGCGGCTCGCAATCATTGTTGGCGGGGGCAGAATTATGGGGCTCACTTCCAGTAAGCGCACCAACAGCTCCCACATGATCAATAAGGTCAGACCAAAGATAGCTGGGACCAGAAGCTTGACCAGCCTGCTCTGTGCGGCGGCACTATTGGCCAGCCGCGCATTCACAAACCACCCCGCACCCCAAACGGCCAGCGCACTTATGATCGCGGTCCCGGTCATGTCGCTTGCATTCCCATGCGGCGGAGGGTCCAGCGTTCCATCACACTAAAGAAACCAACAAGAGCAGCCGCAGTGAGTGCTGCTGCAAACAACGCTGCCCACGTCACCATCGGTTGCCCATACTGATCACCTACAAGCATCCGCGCCCCAAATCCGGCGCGCGCACCCGTGGGCAACTCGGCAACAATCGCGCCGACCAAAGACGCAGAAATCCCGATCTTCAGCGATGCAAAAAGATATGGCACCGATGCAGGCAAGCGCAGTTTCCAGAACCCCTGCGCAGAGCTGGCGTAATAAGTGCGCAGCAGATCCAGTTGCATTGCATCAGGGCTACGCAACCCCTTCACCATTCCAACAACAACAGGAAAGAAACTCAGATAGGCACTAATCACCGCTTTCGGGAACAACCCCTGAATACCAATGGACCCTAACATCACGATAATCATCGGGGCCAGCGCCAAGATTGGAATGGTCTGACTGGCAATCGCCCAAGGCATCACACTCATATCCATCGCGCGGTTATAAACGATGCCAACAGCCAGCAGAATGCCCAGCCCCGTACCAATGGCAAAGCCCAGCAGGGTGGCCGACAACGTCACCCATCCATGATAGACCAACGACCGACGCGACGTGACATTCTTCATCACAATCGTGTCCCACATCTCAACCGCTACCTGATGCGGTGACGGCAAACGCGGACGATCCAGCGTATAGGTCATGCCAAACAAATGCGTGTTGCGCAGGGCCAACCCGATGCCCGAATACTCTTGCCGTGCAACAGGCGTATCAGGAGCCACAGCAATATCCTGCCGCTGCGCCAAATCTGCGGTCAAATGCATATTCATCGGCACAACAGAGACGATCCAGAACAAAAGGATCGACCCGACAACAGTCAGCACAGGCAACAATGACTTCACACCTGCCCCCAGACTTTCTTCGTCCACTCAAACTTCCGCCGGAGGCAATCCTCAGTCATCAACATGCCCCGCCCGCAGACCGTCTCGCACCCTGTGCGCAATCGCAATAAACTCCGCGCTATCGCGAATATCCAGTGGCCGCTCTTTGGGCAGCGGGCTATCGATCACATCCGTAATCCGCCCCGGTCTTGGCGACATCACCACAATCTTGGTCGACAAATACACCGCCTCGGGGATCGAGTGGGTCACAAACCCAATCGTCTTCTCGGTCCGCGCCCACAGTTGCAACAACTGCTCATTGAGGTGATCGCGCACGATCTCGTCCAGCGCACCAAAGGGTTCGTCCATCAGCAAGATATCGGCATCAAAAGCCAACGCGCGGGCAATCGACGCCCGCTGCTGCATGCCCCCAGACAACTGCCAAGGGAACTTCTTCTCAAACCCTGCCAAATCAACCAGTTCAAGAACCCGCGCCACCCGTTCTGCTTGCTCAGCCTTAGAAAACCCCATGATCTCCAACGGCAACTTTACGTTGCCGCCGATCGTGCGCCAAGGATAAAGCCCCGCCGCCTGAAACACATAGCCATAAGCGCGCGCCATCCGCGCCTCTTCGGGGGTCATCCCGTTGACGCTCAGCGTTCCACCTGTGGGCTGTTCCAGCCCGGCGATACAGCGCAAAAACGTGGTTTTGCCGCAGCCCGAGGGGCCGATAAACGACACGAACTCGCCCTTGTTAATTTCAAGGTTCACGTCCTTGAGCGCATGGACAGGGCCATCATTGGTTTCAAACGTCAGGTTCAGGCCCTGCGCATTGATCGTCGTTTCAGCAGCCACACTTCACCCCGCCATCTCGTCCGTAAGCCGAGACATCATTCATTGTCTTTCTTCAAACGCCCGTCGCGGGAATACCCGTCCGCTCCACAGGCCGTGGCGCCGTCAGCTCTTTCCACTTGCTCAGCGCCTTATTTGTCGGCGTATTCGCCTCACGCTTCACAAACTTGCCGTGGCCTTCTTGCGTTCGCACTTCGCCGTCATGGATCGCGACATGCCCGCGCGTCAGAGTGAAGCGCGGCAGGCCCTTGACCTTTTTGCCTTCAAACACGTTGTAATCAATGGCCGATTGCTGTGCAGATGCCTTGATGGTCTTAGATTTCTCGGGATCCCAAACCACCAGATCGGCATCGGCCCCCACCAGAACAGCGCCCTTTTTAGGATAGCAATTCAGCACTTTCGCAATGTTGGTCGAAGTCACAGCCACGAACTCATTCATCGTTAATCGCCCTGTGGCGACGCCATGCGTCCAAAGCATCGGCATGCGGTCTTCCAGACCACCGGTGCCATTTGGGATCTTGGTAAAATCACCCACGCCATAGCGCTTTTGCTCAGTCGTAAAGGCGCAGTGGTCCGTCGCAACAACGCTCAAAGACCCAGATTGCAAACCAGCCCACAGGCTATCTTGATGTTTCTTGTTGCGGAACGGCGGCGACATCACGCGACGCGCGGCATGGTCCCAGTCCTTGTCGAAGTATTCACTCTCATCCAGCGTCAAATGCTGGATCAGCGGCTCACCCCAAACGCGTTTGCCCTGCATGCGGGCACGGCGGATCGCCTCATGCGCCTCTTCACAGGACACATGCACGACATACAGCGGCACACCCGTCATATCGGCAATCATAATGGCGCGGTTCGCGGCCTCTCCCTCGACCTGCGGCGGACGGGAATAGGCATGCGCCTCTGGCCCGGTATTGCCTTCGGCCAGCAGCTTGGCAGACAGTTCCGCCACGACATCGCCGTTCTCGGCATGCACCATCGCGATGGCCCCCAGCGAGGCAAGACGCGAGAAGGACGCATACATCTCGTCGTCATTGACCATCAGGGCACCCTTATAGGCCATGAAGTGCTTGAAGGTGTTGATTCCGCGGTCTTTGACCACGCTTTCCATCTCGTTGAACACCTGCTCACCCCACCAGGTAACAGCCATGTGGAATGAATAATCGCAGTTCGCACGCCCTGATTTATTGTCCCACATCTGCAAAGCATCATGCAGGCCCTGACCGGGGGCAGGCAGCGCAAAATCGACAACCATCGTCGTGCCGCCCGACAGCGCTGCGCGCGTCCCGCTCTCAAAGTCATCGGTGGAATAAGTGCCCATGAAAGGCATTTCCAAATGCGTATGCGGATCAATGCCGCCCGGCATGACGTAGCAATCGGTCGCATCCAACTGCTCATCACCTGACAGGTTCGGCCCGATCTCGATGATCGTGCCATCATCGATGAGGACATCCGCCTTATAGGTCAAATCAGCCGTAACGATTGTTCCGTTCTTGATGACTTTGGTCATACTCTTGTCTCCCTGTCGGCCTTCACTCAGACCCTCATCTTCTCATGTTCTAAAATACCACGGGGGAGGTGCAGCGCACCGGGGGCAGAGCCCCTATCATCCCACGATCTCCGCCGTCTCGACCACCGCATGAAACAGCACATCCGTCCCAGCTGTTGCCCATTCCTGCGAAATCTCTTCCGCTTCATTATGGCTTAACCCGTCCACGCAAGGGCACATCACCATAGCGGTCGGATAGATATCGTTGATCCAACAGGCATCATGCCCTGCCCCAGATACGATGTCCATGTGGCTATAGCCCAAGCGCTCGGCCGCATCGCGGACCGCGTTCACGCAGCCCTCGTTAAATGCGGGCGGGTCGAACTGCCCGACAATCTCGCATGAGAAATCTACGCCGATCTCTTCGCACAGCTTGGGTGCACGTTCGTTGAATTCAGCCACCATGCCATTCAATTTATCCAGCAGATGCGTCCGCATATCGACGGTAAAGACCACCTTGCCGGGGATGATGTTGCGCGAGTTCGGATAGACATCAATATGCCCAATAGCGCCCACCGCATTGGGTTGATTCTTCATCGCAATCTCATGCACCAGTTCGGTCACCAACGCCAAACCACGGCCCGCATTCTTGCGCATATGCATCGGCGTCGATCCGGTGTGGCTTTCCTTGCCGGTCACCGTGCATTCGATCCAGCGCAAACCTTGACCATGGGTGACAACGCCAATGTCCTTACCTTCGGCTTCCAAAATCGGCCCCTGCTCAATATGCAATTCAAAGAACGCATGCATCTTCCGGTTTCCAACTTTCTCTTCACCTTTCCAGCCAATCCGCTCCAATTCATCGCCAAAGCGTTTACCGTCAGCATCCACACGGTCGTTCGCCCATTCCAGCGTATGCTTGCCCGCAAATACTCCAGAGGCCAGCATCGCAGGCGCATAGCGCGTGCCTTCTTCATTCGTCCAGTTCGTCACGACGATTGGGTGCTTGGTCTTGATATCCAGATCATTCATTGTGCGCAGAATTTCGAGACCGCCAAGGACACCCAAGACCCCGTCATACTTGCCGCCTGTCGGCTGCGTATCCAAATGCGAACCGACGTAAACCGGCAATGCATCGGGGTCGGTACCTTCGCGCCGCGCAAACATATTGCCAATCTCATCGACACCCATAGTACAGCCCGCGGCTTCACACCATGACTGAAACAAATGGCGGCCTTCGCTGTCTTCGTCCGTCAAGGTCTGGCGATTGTTACCACCAGCCACGCCGGGACCAATCTTGGCCATCTCCATCAGGCTGTCCCACAAACGCGCACCATTGATTTTTAGGTTTTCACCGGGGGCAGCCATGCGGGTCTCCTTCATCATCATTTGACCAAGTGGTCAAAACAACGCTAACAGAGGGAAAGCACCAGTCAAGTTCTCCGCTCGGATTACAGGCAGATGCGGAGTAAGTTGGCATTGAGGGGCCTCGTGGCCCAACTTTCGCCTGTATTTTAAGCGAAAGATTGGCATGACCAAACCGGCGACCCGTATCCAACAACGCAATCGTGCAGCGATTTTATCCGCCGGCTTGGATATTTTTTCGCAGTTCGGGTTTCGTGGCGCAACACTCGATCAAATCGCGGACGCCGCTGGACTGTCAAAGCCGAACCTTCTCTATTATTTTCCGTCGAAAGAGGCGATCCACACTGCCTTGCTGGAACGCCTCCTAGAGACATGGTTGGACCCATTGAAAGCCTTAGACGGCACGGGCGACCCAATTGGGGAGATCATGGGGTATGCGCAACGCAAACTTGCGATGAGCCGCGATTATCCGCGTGAAAGCAGGCTTTGGGCCAATGAAATTCTGCAAGGGGCGCCTCGGATTGAGGACATCCTGAAAGACGACCTGAAGGCGCTAGTTGACGAAAAAGCGCAAATCATCAAAGCATGGGCAGATGAAGGCAAGATCGCTGATATCGACCCACATCATCTGATCTTCTCAATCTGGGCATTTACACAGCATTACGCGGATTTTGATGTGCAAGTGCGGGCCGTCTTGGGCGACAAAGCCCCCTATGACGGAGCCTCTGTCTTTCTTGATACGCTCTATGCGAAATTGCTGCAGCCGTAGCTACTCTGCCGCAACAGCACCGGGATTGTTCGGGTGTGTCGTCCAGTTAGCGTATTCCTTTTCAACGACTTTGCCTGTGCGCGGATCAACCTCACCCGGTTGCATTGCTTCCATCGTGATGCAGTTCTCAACCGGGCAAACATCAACACAAAGGTTGCAGGCTACGCATTCCTCGTCGATCACCGTGAATGTGCGATCTTCTGACATCGCAATCGCCTGGTGGCTGGTATCTTCGCATGCGGCGTAGCAGCGACCGCATTTGATGCAGTCGTCCTGACTGATCTTGGCTTTCGCGACATAGTTCAGGTTCAGATACTGCCAGTCCGTCACATTCGGAACAGCACGCCCCACGACTTCTTCGACCGACTTATAGCCCTTTTCATCCATCCACTGGGATAGACCGCTTTTCATCTCTTCCACGATTTTGAAACCATAGGTCATCGCCGCCGTACAGACCTGCACGTTCCCACAACCCAAGCTGATAAATTCTGCCGCATCGCGCCATGTGGTGACGCCGCCGATACCGCTGATCGGCAGCCCGTGGGTTTCTGGGTTGCGCGCAATTTCGGACACCATCGACATGGCAATCGGTTTCACCGCTGGGCCGCAATAGCCGCCATGGGACCCTTTGCCATCAATGGATGGTTCCGGCGACATGGTATCAAGATTGACGGAGGTGATTGAATTGATCGTATTGATCAGGCTCACCGCATCCGCGCCACCACGCATTGCAGCCGCAGCGGGTTTGCGCACATCTGTGATGTTCGGCGTCAGTTTCACGATCACGGGCTTGTCGTAGTACTGCTTGCACCAGCGCGTCACCATTTCGATGTATTCAGGCACTTGACCGACGGCGGCACCCATTCCCCGTTCCGACATCCCATGCGGGCAGCCAAAGTTCAGCTCGATGCCGTCTGCACCAGTGGCCGCCACGCGGGGGAGGATGTCTTTCCATGCCTGTTCTTCACAAGGCACCATGATTGACACAATCATCGCGCGATCAGGGTAATCGGCTTTCACGCGGGTGATCTCTTCAAGGTTCACTTCCAAAGGACGGTCCGTGATCAGCTCGATGTTATTTAG
>ENA-OQVM01005192-OQVM01005192.1-marine-metagenome-genome-assembly--contig:-NODE-5192-length-12679-cov-7.208538_pt1 | contig 12679 bp, 8 predicted proteins | sample MGYA00237776_ERZ505498 | MGnify/ENA primary metagenome ERZ505498 (study PRJEB26159, sample SAMN06265151) | marine metagenome | isolation source: Helgoland LTER site | place: Germany:Helgoland, sampling... | reverse complement strand
TTAGAAGTACTGTAAATCGTTATAATATATTAATCTTTAACTGAAATGGGGCTTATTGCGAAGTCTCCCGTTACCTGCAAGCTGAAAAAACGACAATGAGACAATTAATCATAGGAATTCTATCAATCTTAACACTGAGCTGTCAAAGCCAAGAACTTGAATACAGAAGTGTTGAATACTATTTCGAACAAGTTGCTGAACTTGAACTCAATGGACTTATTGAACAAAAAATACTAATCGACTCGACTACGATTGCTGACAAGTACTTAGACAAAGAAACTAAGGGCTTGAACGAAGATGGGTTTATGAAATATTCAGAAATTAAGATGGACGTTTATATGTCGTTCTTCAAAGACTACTTATATCAGCAACACATTACATATGACGACAATGTTTATGTTCTGTATTTTACAATCGCAGGGTTTGATGACGTTGAATGGGATATTGTAAAATGGGACAAAAGTGATTGGAAAAATGATGATAAACTAAGTCGCGACAAGTTGAAGTCCGATTCTTCACTGACAAAAATATTTTGGAACTATGACGAAGGACCAAAGAATATGGAGAATATCAGATTATTTGTCGAAAATGACTATTTAGTTTTTGAACGTGGGAATTTATACCACTCACTTTACGACTTGAAATCGGATTCACTTTTGTTTAATGAAGAAAGTCCTTGGCACGCTTCAGACGGAGAAGATAAAGACAAAATGAATCAGTGGATTAAGACAAATCTTCACGATAAGATTGAAGAGAAATTAAATGAAAAAAGAAAATAAAGCCAGCAGGTAACAATGTATATAAAAAATAGGCGAAATAGTAATGAAATCAAGGCTTTTGGCTCGTTTCAAACTTTATGTTTAACCGAAACATTGGTGCTTCGAAACCGCCTACTTTTCATATACTAGACGTTGTACACCATTATGAGAAACATTCTGCTAATCATATTTATTTTAGGAAATTTAAGCTTTTCTGTTGGACAAAACAGTAATGTAGAATTACTAAATGAATACAATTTCTATATCGAGAAAAACATAGAAATGGGCAAATGGAGTAAAAAAATATATCTTAAAAACGGTCTTCCAGTAATTGAAGAAAGTTATTGGAAAAAAGAATTACGACATAGAACTGAATTTGAATATGATAAACATAATAATATAAAAAAAGAAACAGAAACTTTTGAAATTAATGAGGGTAAAGTCAATAATGTTTCTGACATTAAACTGAGATATGACAACGGATTACTTACTCACAGAGAATATAATTACGGTCTGAGAGAAAAATATTCTGACTTCAACAAGTTAGGAAAACCCAAAGTAATTGAAAGAATTGAGGAATCTGATTTCAAAATATGGCCGAATAAAGAACTAATAGAATACGATAATCAAGGCAATATTACTAAATCAACTGAATACAGCACTTACGAGGATTTGAACGGAAAAACTATTAACGAAATAGCTACAACTTATTATAAATACGACGACAAAAAAAATGTGATTGGAATTAATAGAGAATTTGAACCAAAACAAGAATTTCCAATTATAATTACAGGCGGACCATCTATGTACGAGTATGAATATTATAGATATAAATACAATAAAAATGGACTTTGGACAAAAAAATATAAAACTGTTAACGGAAAAGAATATTTAGTTGCTTTAAGGAAATATAAATAACGGTGTACAACATCGTATAAAAATAATTGCGGCTTAGTGCTTAATCAAAGGTCGTTGCGTGTTTGTAACATCTGATTTTCCTTCGGAAAATCCTCGCATACAAACCCGCAACTATTCTTATACAATCACGTTGCCATCAATTAAACTGAATACCTTTCGTTTCATCATTGAACAATCTAAAATAAAAGTAGTATGAAAAAGCCCTTTTTATTACTAACTCTTGTTTTACTAATGATACGCAAACGTTACATTTTAACTAATTCTTTAAACTTCATGAATCAGCAATTTTATTTGATGTGCAGTAGGTCAAAATCGCTCTAAGTAAAACTAATGTTTGATATTTCGAATGAATTATCTACAAAAAAGGAAGGTTTTCATTTATCTATGAGTCTTTTTCTATTGGGTTTGTCCAATAGAAACAGCGTGTCCAAAAACAATCTAAACAGTATAAATAATCATAAGGCATAAGTTTTTAATCAAATAGATTGTATCTTTAAAATCTCTGCAGAGTGAAACGAATGTTCGATATTTCGAAGGAATTATCTGCCACAACCCTCCTCTTTGGAGGTTTTTTTTAATCAAAACAGAAGCTAAAAAATTGGAACAGAAAAAGCATAAATCTGGTTTTATTTCTATTGTAGGGAATCCCAATGTTGGAAAGTCTACTCTTATGAATGCACTAGTAGGGAAGGAACTGTCGATAATAACAGCAAAAGCTCAGACAACACGCCATCGTATTTTGGGAATAATAAATGGAGATGATTTTCAAATGGTACTTTCGGACACCCCTGGAGTTATTAAGCCAGCCTATGAAATGCAAACTTCGATGATGAATTTTGTTAAGGAAGCACTTATTGATGGGGATGTTTTAGTCTATTTAGTGTCGCCAGAGGAAACCGAACTCAAAGACGAAAAGCTGTTTGAAAAAATAAAAAAAACAAAAGCACCTTTACTTATTCTAATCAATAAAATCGATCTCATTTCACAAGAGGCTCTGGAGGCTTCTGTATTGCATTGGCAAACTGAGTTCCCAAAGGCTACCGTATATCCGATTTCTGCACTTACAGGATTCTTTGTTCCTGAATTATTAGATATTCTAATTGGTCACCTACCTGAATCTCCGGCATATTTTCCAAAAGATCAATTGACCGACAAGCCCGAGCGATTTTTTGTCAATGAATCCATTCGAGAACAAATTCTAGAATTATACTCCAAAGAAATCCCATATGCTGTAGAAGTGGTTACGGAGGATTTTCTTGAAGATTCAAAAATTATTAAGATAAGATCCGTCATAATGGTGGAACGAGAAACTCAAAAGGGGATTATCATCGGCCATAAAGGAAGTGCCCTGAAGCGGGTAGGAATAGGAGCGAGAAAATCTTTAGAAGCCTTTTTTGGAAAACAAATACACCTTGAGCTGTATGTGAAGGTGTCTAAAAATTGGCGTACCAATTCGCAGCAACTAAAGCGTTTTGGGTATAACAATTAATTCAATTCAAACGCTTTTTTTATCTTTAGTAGATAATCAAAAAATCATCCCTTGAAAAAGCTAGTATCTCTTGCTATAGGCGTTCTTTTTTTTAGTTCTTGTACAAAAAAACAAACCCCCCCAAACATTGTTTTTATCATGTCTGATGATCATGCCTATCAGGCAATAAGTGCTTATGGTCATGGTCTAAATAACACTCCAAATATTGATCGTATTGCAAATGAAGGGGCCCGATTTGATAAAGGCTTTGTTACCAATTCTATATGTGCTCCAAGCCGAGCAGTAATGCTTACAGGAAAACATAGTTTTGTAAATGGTAAAGTAGATAACATCCAAGATTTTAACTGGGATCAAGATAATTTTGCCAAACAATTGCAGTCCGCAGGGTATCAAACCGCAATGGTGGGAAAGATTCATCTGAGAGGATTGCCTCAAGGATTTGATTATTCGGCCGTTCTCCCAGGGCAGGGACATTACTACAATCCTGATTTTCTGATTGATGGAATCAAAAAAAGAATAGAAGGGTATGTAACTACTATTACCACAAAATTAAGTTTGGATTGGCTTAAAAACAAAAGAGATCCCAACAAACCTTTCTTGCTATTGTATCACCAAAAAGCACCACACAGAAATTGGAAACCAGAAGAGAAGTACCTTACCTTATTTGATGATAAAACCTTTGAGCCACCCACAAACTTTTTTGATGATTACGCCAATAGAGGTACCGCTGCCAAAACTCAAGAAATGCTCATTGCAGCTTCAGAAGAGCAAATAGCGGTAGCACATGGAAACGGAGGCCATGGAAGATGGGGTCATGATTTCAAAATGCTGACCGATCCTTACGGTAACGATACCGGATTTGAAAATGAATTGGAACGCTTTTCCCCTGAGCAAAAAAAAGCTTGGCTCAATGCCTATACCCCTAAAAATGAGGCTATGAAAACTCAAAATCTAGAAGGAAATGAACTGGCTCTGTGGAAATTTAATCGCTATATAAAAGATTATTTACGCACCATTCAATCAGTAGATGACGGTGTTGGAGAGATTTTGGATTACTTGGATCAGGAAGGCTTAACAGAAAACACTATTGTAGTTTACACCTCAGATCAAGGTTTTTATTTAGGAGAACACGGGTGGTTTGATAAGCGGTTCATGTATGAAGAGTCACTGCGTACTCCCCTTCTGATGCGCTACCCAAAAGAAATTCCTGCGAATTCTAAAGTCGATGCACTGATTCAAAACTTAGATTTTGCCCCTACCTTTTTGGATTATGCAGAAGTACCTATTGCTAAAGATCTTCAGGGTGAATCCTTTCGTAATATTGTAAACCAAAAGACCACTAAAGGGCGTGATGCCATCTATTACACCTATTATGAATACCCCTCTGTACATATGGTAAAAAGACACTATGGTGTTCGAACCAATCGTTATAAATTAATTCATTTTTACTACGATATTGACGAATGGGAACTCTATGATCTTGAACAAGATCCATCAGAAATGAATAATTTATATGGAAAAAAAGAGTATAAAGCAGTACAAAAAAAGATGCATCTTCGTTTAACAGAATTGAGGGAAAAATACGGTGATTCTGATGCATTAGACCAAATGCACATCGAAAGGTATATATCCACAAGAAATTAAAATATTTATTACTATTAAGAATTTAGATTTACACGGAATTCGCCATAAAGAAGCTTTGGAAGCTGTCCACGAATTTTTAAGAATAGAAAAAGAAAAAGGTCCTTTTTCAGTTACCCTTATAACTGGAAACTCAACCGTTCTCCAAGATCGTATCTTCAAAGAAGTATTAGAACCCTCCCCGTTTACTTTTTTTATTCCTAGTTGGAATTTAGGTCAAATAATTGTAGAGTATATGAAGCTATAACCTTGTGATAAATAGTTTTTATTAACTTTATATTGAATAAGTATAAAATTAATTGAATGAACAATGAAGAAAGTCTAAAAAAAATCTTTGTAAATATCTATGAAGATAATTTTGAAAGATTGATTCGTTTTGCTTTCTCCATAACTAAAGAAAAGGGCTTGGCTGAGGATGCAGTTTCTCAAGTTTTTGCGAATTTATGGGCCAAAAAAGACGGTTTACATAAAATAAGAGAAATAAAATTTTATCTTAATACATCGGTAAGAAACCAAGCCATTAAAATAATGGCTAAAAACGCTAAACTACCTGCATTAAAAATAAGTAATAAATTGACAGATCATTATACCGTTGCAGATATAATTGATCCTGAAAATTTATTAATGGGAAAAGAATTAAAAGAAATACTCTCTAAAGTGTTTGGTAACTTACCTCCTCAAGCGAGTAAAGTTTATAGATTATCCCAAAATGAAAAATCAAATGAACAAATTTCAAAGGAAATGGGAATCTCAAAAAGAACGGTAGAAAATCATCATTACATCATATTAAAAAAACTCAAAGAAGCAATCAGTAAATATTTTAAGGCAGAAGATTGAATATTGATTTAAACAGAGGCAATTTTTTAGAATCAAATATTTAAAGCCCATTTCCTTTTATCTGAAAAACTTTTAAGTTGTATTATTTATGTTTTAAAATTGATGAGCAATTATTTTTTGTCAAACCTTAAAAGAATTTAACAGCTTCGACACTAAGCATATCTCAATAAAATAAACTTTTAAATGCTTTTTATTCATTAAAAACAATGAATTTATAATTTTTTCGTAAATATTAAATCTATACTAAGTATTTAGTAGAAAAAAAGACTCTATATAATTAACAGGTAAATTTAAATGGAAAAACTTCTTTATAAATATTTAAACGATAATCTAACTCAAGATGAAGTTAAAGAACTTCAAACATGGTTAGAAAATGATAAAAATAATCTTAGGGTTTTTGAGAATATCGTTGGAGATTGGAATTTGTCAAATAAATACATTGATGATTCCAAAGAAAAAGTCCTTTCTAAAATTTTAAGTGAAAACAAATCAATTGCTAAAGAGATATCTATGCATAGATTGTTATGGAGTAGGGCTACTAAAAAAATAGCCATAGCTGCAGCAGCTGTAATAGCATTGTTTGTCTTGAACTTGTATGATTTTGGTTTTGATAGTAATAAAAGCTTAATTGTTGAGCCTTTTCAGATGATTGAATCTGGTAAATCTAAGGCAACACTTACACTTGATAATGGTAAAAAAATAGATTTAGTAGAAGAGCAAAATCTCAATTTAAAATTGGATGGAACTACTATTGTTGGCGGAAGAAATTCAATCACTTACTTGAACAAACCTTCTGACTCAAAAAAACAAAAATACAATTCACTAAAAACACCTCGAGGAGGGGAATTTTTTATTACACTATCAGATAGTACCAAAGTCTGGTTAAATGCTGAATCCGAACTCAAATATCCTCTGGTTTTTTTAGGAGATAAAAGAACGGTTGAGTTGAAAGGTGAAGCTTTTTTTGAGGTGGCCCATAATCAAAATATACCATTTCAAGTTGTTACAAATGATCAAATTATTGAGGTATTGGGAACAACATTCAACATCTCGTCCTATCAAGATGATGCTGAAGTAATTACCACTCTTATCGAGGGAAAGGTTAAAGTAAATCAAAAATTTGGAGATAAAAAAAGTATTTTTCTATCTCCTAGTGAGCAGAGTATATTAAATAAGGAAAATCTTAAAATAGAGAGTTTTAAAATTGATCCAGCTCATTTCATAGCTTGGAAGTCAGGAAAATTTTATTTCCGCCAACAGAAATTGAAAGATATTACCAAAGTTTTATCCAGGTGGTATGATGTAGAAATCTTTTTTGTTAATTCTTATTTAGAAAATAAACGATTTACGGGAAGATTTAAAAGATATGAGAATTTTGATCATGTTAGATCAGTAATTGAATTAACTGAAGAAGTAACTCTTGTCAAAAAAGGAAGAATAATATTAGTCAAATGAAATAATTTTTAAATAACTAAAAAAAGGGAATGGTGGATCATTCCCTTTCAATTCTAGTTCAATGCCTATTAAAACAATGTTTAACTAAAAATCAAATTTATGAAAAACTATGATGCCCTGCATAACTACACGGCCAAAAATTTAATTAAGATTATGCGATTATCGTTTATGTTCTTTTTTATTTCAATTACACCAGCTATCAGTGCCTACTCTCAGACAGACTTAACAATTAAATTGGAAAATGTTGAAGTGGAAGAGGTCATTTTTGAAATTATGAATCAAAGTGATTATGATTTTTTTTATGGTGCTGATTTATTTAAAGGTTTACCTAAGGTAACAGTCAATTTTGAAAAAGTATTTCTTGATAAACTTTTGAAAGATATTTTACCAAAAAATTTCATTTTTGAAATTTTTGACAAGGAGGTTATAATCAAGAAAAAATCTAAAAATCTTTCACCTAATTCAATTGAGTTAAACCAAGAAGAACAAAAAAGAACAATCAACGGAACTATTTTTGACTCCGATGGTAACCCTCTCCCAGGGGCATCTATTTTGGAAGTTGGTACTGAAAATGGAACGACTTCAGATTTTGATGGAAAATTTACAATTCAATTGGAAAATGAAGATGCAGTGTTGAAAGCTTCATTTATTGGTTTTGAAACGACTGAGCTTATTGTAGGATCGTCTGATAATGTAAGTATTTACCTGAATGTTGAAGATTCGTTTTTGAATGAAGTTGTAATTACAGCATTGGGTATTTCTAGAGAGAAAAAATCGCTTGGATATGCTGTCACCGAAGTATCAGGTGAGAATGTAAACACTATTAAGGATAACAATCTTGCCAGTTCACTTTCAGGTAAGGTTGCAGGATTGCAAGTGTCAGGAGCTGGATCTTTAGGTTCTGGTTCAAGGATAACAATACGAGGTAACAACTCGCTAGGTGGAAATTCTCAGGCACTAATAGTTGTTGATGGTATGCCAATAAATTCGTCATTACCAATTGGTTCAGAGAATAATCAGAGAAATGCAGGGTCACAAGATAATGGTGGGCAACCAAGTTTCGAGCCTAGTATTGGTGCTGGAGGTATTTCTGATATTAATCCAGATGATGTTGAATCCATTTCTGTACTTAAAGGACCAAGTGCAGCCGCACTCTATGGATCAAGAGCTGGTAATGGAGTTATACTTATTACAACAAAAAAAGGTTCTCGCTCTAAAGGTTTAGGTGTAACGGTTAAAACAAACTTGTATGTAGACAATCCAATGTTTTTACCTGACTTTCAAAATCAATATGGTCAAGGTAATTTAGGTTCTGCAAATCTAGATCGTTCCGCTGGTGACTGGAGTTCTCTATCATGGGGAGGCAAATTAGATAATTCTCAACAACCATATTACGATGGGACAATTCAACCATATAGTGCTCAAACAAACAATGTTGGAGACTTTTTTAGATCAGGATTACGCTCAATCACCTCTGTCTCCGTAAGTAAAGGTTCTGAAACTGGCTCTATTCGGTTTTCCTACACTAATAACGCTACTGAGGGAATTATAGAAAATTCGGATTTAGACAGTCATAATTTTAATCTAAGGGCAGTCGCCAATCTTTCTGATAAACTAACTATTGATTCTAAAGCTACCTATTTTATCCAGAAGGTGACTAACAGAGCATCAACAACTGGAGCACAAGGTCTAATAAATTATGTATACAGTATGCCAAGAAATGTTGCAGTTAATGATTTACGTACTTATCAAATGGAAAACCCCTCAACACCAGATGATTTTAAAGTGATTTCTTATGGTGATCAAGAAGGAAATCCCTTCTGGCAATCACTTCACGATGAAAATAGTGTCCGTAGAAATAGATTTTTAGCCTTTACCAAAATAAATTATGAGTTTACAGATTGGCTAAATGCTTTTGTTCGCATTGGAGCTGATGTCACTCACGTTAGAGATAATAAAATTTATAAACCCGGGCACCACTTTATATTAAATGGTTCAATGGAACTTGGCGAAAGCACATCTAACGAGTTAAATACTGAATTTTTGATAACTGCAAATCATCAGTTTACAGATAAAATAAGCGTTTCAGCCAATGCTGGTGGTAATTTATCTAAAAGAAGTTCTGAAGGAATGTTGGTTAGAGGTGTTGATTTTAAAATTCCAACAAAGTTTTTCATATCAAACTTAAGATTGGTTAATGCACCTGAGCAATCTCCTCAAGCCATTAAAAAAGTAAACTCCTTGTACGGGGCTGTAAATATGTCATATGATAATTTCTTATATCTAGATGTATCTGCTCGTAATGATTGGTCATCTACTTTAAATGTTGATAATCGATCTTATTTATATAATTCTGCGAGTTTATCTGCGTTACTTAATAAATTTATTGACCCAGAGCAAAAATTTTTCAATCTCTTTAAAGTTCGTGCTAGTATAGCAGAGGTTGGTAATGATACAGATCCATATCAACTTAAACAAACATATAATGTTCCTGGTCAAGGTTACCTGGGGCTAACTACTTTAAGCAATCCGGCAGTTAAATTAAACTCAGCTTTAAAGCCTGAAACAGTAACTTCAAGTGAATTTGGATTAGAATTAAGCATGCTTAACAATAGACTAACTTTAGATGTAGCTGTTTATGAAATGGAAACTAAAGATTTAATCTTTGATGTTCCAGTCCCTGCAGCTACAGGTTATAGGTTTAATAGAGAAAATATTGGTTTGGTAACTAATAAAGGTTTAGAGATTGCACTTGGTGCAACTATTATATCTACAAATAATCTTTCCTGGAACACCTCACTTTTTTATTCAAAAAATGAAAATAGGATTGAAGAGTTAGTAGATGGACTAGACAGATTCGTCTACAATACTTCTACAGATGGTAATCTAGCTGTAACAGCAACCCAAGGTGGAAGCATGGGTGATCTGTATGGTCGAGTTTGGACTGGTGAAACTGATGCAGGTGGTTTACCACTAGGATCAGCAGGTCCAACTGAACTACTAGGAAATGCACAGCCTGATTTTTTAGCTGGATTTTCTAACACCATAAGTTATAAAGATTTGTCGATGAGTTTCTTAATTGACGCTCGTGTAGGTGGTCAAATATATTCACAAACATCCGCTGATTTAGACAGAAAAGGTGTTTCAGAAAGAAGCTTACAATACCGTGATACAGGAATAATTGTAGATGGCATTAATACAGGAACAGGTTCTTTGAATACCGAAAGCATTACAGGAGAAGAATACTGGACAGCTATGTCTGAAATTTCTGGTAACTATGTTTATGACCAAGATAATATTAGACTTAGAGAATTATCTATAGGTTATAATATACCTGATGTATCTTCTATTGGAATGCAAAGCGCAAATATTCAATTAGTGGGTAGAAACTTATTCTTCTTGTCTAAGAGTGCTGAGGATATTGATCCTGAAGCTATGTTAGGGACAACACTTGGAGTACAAGGTATGTCACACATGGCAGTTCCTACCCTAACCAGTCTTGGATTAAATTTAACTTTAAATTTTTAATTAAAAATGATGAAAATGATGAAAATGATGAATAAAATTTTGATAATAATGGGCTTTTTCTTTGTCGTGTCTTGTACCGATGATTTTAATGAAATTAATGAACAGCCTGATGCACTTTCTACAGAAGATGTAAGTGCCAAGTTTTTTGTTACTACGGTACAGCAACAACTTTTAAGACCTACAATGATACCTCTCTGGTTTGGAGATGTAATAATGCCCGATCAATTTTCTGGTCAATCATCAAATGGATGGGCTGGATCAGATTGGACTGGTGATTTAGGTTGGGTATACAATAGTTTTTATACAGATCTAGGATGTTGGGACTGGCTTGCTGGTTATAATAGTACTTTAACTTCATACATGAATAATGTTAGTGAAGGTGGCGCATTAGAGGATGATATGTATTATGCTCTAGGGTTAATAATAAAGGGGTTTTATTATCAACAATTTACAGAAGCCTTTGGAATGATACCATTTTCAGAAGCATCTGATCCCAACATAACCCTACCTAAGTACGATGAACAAATTGATGTTTATAAGGGTATAATTGCTGATATTGATAAAGCAATAGCCATTATTGGAAGTAACGTTGATGCTGGGACTGGATTTGGTATACTTCGTGAAAATGATGTGGTATTCAATGGAAATATGCAAAATTGGAAAAAAACTGCAAACAGTTTAAAATTAAGAATAGCACTTAGAGCTCATGGAAGTCAAGGAGAAGATTTTTCTGCAAATGCTGCTTCTGAAGCAATTTCATCAGGTGTATTAGCTGATGCGGATGCATTATTTGAAGGTTATGCTGAAGAGACAAACATATGGGGAGGTTCTGCATCATATGGAGATATTTGGAATAATTTTACAGGTAGTCAATGGAAAGTTTCTGAGGCAATGATAAATATTATGAAAAGTAGTAATGATCCAAGGTTATCTAAGATTGCTTTACCTAGTGTTGGTGGCTCAATGACAATAGTTAAGCCAACTGATGGTGAAGGCGTTACTCTAATTTCTGATCATATTGCTTTCGTTAAAAGTACTCTTGATAAATCTGGACTTATTTTAGACACAGATTATACTTGGACAGAAACAGCAGCAGATTTAACCATCACCATGCCAGAAAATACTAATTATATTGGGATGCCTTCGCGTTTAAGTCCAAAACTTAAAGGCTACATGCCTGATTATTTATTTTCTAATCCAGCGGACATAATAACGCAAAAGACAAATCAAGGTAAGCCTTTATTCCCAACAATTCTAATGACATCTGCTGATTCACATTTTATGATAGCTGAAGCAATTGTTAAAGGGCTCGCTAGTGGTGATGCAAATAATTACTATCAAATAGGTTTAGCAAAAGCAATGGCTATTTGGGAAACTTCTCCGACATCGGATTTTCTAGGTTCTAATATGGGATCACTAAATGGAACTGTAGAAGAAAATCTTGAAAAGATTGCTACACAAAGATGGTTAGCTAATTATACTAACGGTTACGAATCTTGGTCTATCGTTAGGGATACCGGATATCCAACCACAGCTGTTATAACCTCTGATAATAATGATATATATAGTTTTGCCGGGGAAATGAACGGCTTGCAGGCACAAAGGTTAAGATATGGAACGAGTGTTTATGGTTCCAATGGAGAAAATGTAAATATTGCTGTGTCTAAACAAGGACCTGATAATATGACAACAAAATTGTGGTTTGCTAAATAGTTTCATTTTTATTAATGTTAGTTAGTTAATAATAGTTTAAGAGATCTGCTTTGCAGATCTCTTTTCTTATTAAAAGTATAGCATGCCGCTGTCATAAGCCAAAAACGATATGATCATCAGCTTGTTTAACTTTTCTTTGAAACCTTAATAAAAAACATATCTGATCATTGCAGGAGATATGAAATTATATAAAAAGTATAAATTCCAACAATGTTAAAAACCACTGTCCAAAGTGTCTAATTTATTCTTATAAAAACCATTAAGAGCTATCAATTATCTTAGTTTGTGCCCATCCTGTGCCCATTTCGAAATATATATTTCGCCACAAACCCTGTAATTA
>ENA-OQVM01005188-OQVM01005188.1-marine-metagenome-genome-assembly--contig:-NODE-5188-length-12686-cov-2.993179_pt1 | contig 12686 bp, 8 predicted proteins | sample MGYA00237776_ERZ505498 | MGnify/ENA primary metagenome ERZ505498 (study PRJEB26159, sample SAMN06265151) | marine metagenome | isolation source: Helgoland LTER site | place: Germany:Helgoland, sampling... | reverse complement strand
CTTTAGGCAAGTTTGGGCCAGGTTTTGGTTTATTACCTTTTACTTCTGTAGGGTATAAACTCCAAGACATCAATGCAGCACAGAATAATAGAATTGATTATAGATATGAAGGTGAAGGTGGACTGAATAAAGCTTTTTTAAGTTTAGGTTATCTTGTTAATGATAATATAACAATAGGTGTTGATGCAAATTATAATTTTGGAAACACACAGAATAGTGCTGTTCAGTTTGTTTATGATGTCGATGGAAATATTGTCCAATTTGCTACACGAGAAGATAACCGCTCAGATTTAAGCGGACTTAATTTCAATATTGGTTCAGCATACAAAGGAAAGCTAAATGATAAATTAGAGTTGTCTGCAACTGCTACCTATTCTCCAGAAAGCAGTTTAAGTTCTATTAACGACCGTTCAATTTCTACTCTAATTATTTCAACACTTGGAGATGAGTTTGTTCAAAATACAATAGAAGTAGATTTAACTGCTAATAACTTGGCTGAAACTGAATTAGATTTACCTTCCAGATTAGCATTAGGTTTAGGAGTCGGTCGAACATCAAAGTGGTTTATAGGTGCTGAGTATGTAGCACAAAACACAAGTGTTTTTAATAATCCAATTTTTAGTACAACCAATTCATCATTCGAAGATGCATCCTCTTTTGCGATAGGTGGTTTTTATTTACCAAACCATAGGTCATTATCAAATTACTTAAAAAGAATCACTTACCGAGCTGGAGCGCGATTTGAAAATACTGGTCTGGTTGTAAATAATGAATCAATTAACGAGTTTGGCATATCTTTTGGACTAGGATTACCAATAGGACCGCAGTCAGGATTATTTTCAGAAGTTAACCTTGGTTTCGAATACGGACAAAGAGGTACAAAAAACCAAAACTTAATACAAGAGAATTTTTTCAACTTCAACGTCAGTTTATCGGTAACTGACAGATGGTTCCAGAAAAGAAAATATAACTAACAAAAATTTAAAAAAAGATGAAGACGAAAATTACATTAATCCTCTTAGCCCTTGTCTTTGGCTTTAACACAAGTTACGGTCAGCAAGACGAAGAGTGTATGAATAACTTGTCTATATTTAGTTCTTACGTTAAGAATAAAAAATATGACGAAGCATACGAGTCTTGGATGAAAGTAAAAACAAAATGCCCTCAATTTAATAGAAATATTTATGTTGGTGGAGAAAAAATATTAGACCATAAGATAAAAAATACAGCTGGTGCAGAAAAATTACAGTTTATTAACGACCAATTAGCTTTATTTGACCACTATAACAAGTATTATGCATCAAAACTTCCTTTAGGGAAATTACAATCAGAAAAAGGTAATTTATCCTACACTTTTAGAAAAGAGTTAGGTTTATCTGATGAAGAAATTTATAATATTTTTGATAAAGGTTATACAGAAGACTTAAAGAACTTTAAAGATGCCAAAGCATTGTACACCTATTTTACTTTAAAAGTAAATATTTACGAAAAAGGTTCTAAGTCAACCAAAGATACTCAAGATTTATTCGATAAGTATGATGATATTACTGATAAGATTGAATCTGAAGTTGGAACAGCTTCTGAAGGTTTAAACAAAATCATTCAGAAAGAAGAGTCTGGTGGTACTTTAACAAAAAAGGAAGGTCAATACAAACGTTTTTACACTCAGACTCTGAATGCTTACGATAAAATTTCTGGAAGTTTAGATACTAAGATTTCAGAATTAGCTACTTGTAAAGTTCTTATTCCTTTATACCAAAAGGATTTTGACAATAACAAAAACGATACGAAGTGGTTGCAACGTGCCATGAATAAAATGGGACAGAAAGATTGTACTGATGACCCAATGTTTGAAAAATTAGTCGCTCAGAAAAATGCAGTGCAACCAGATGCAACAACTGCTTATTATTTAGGTGTATTAAATGAGAAAAAAGGGAAGATGTCTGAAGCTAATAAGTATTACACTCAAGCAGAAAGCTTAGAAACAGACCCAATTAAAAAATGGAAGTTTGTTTACGCAAGAGCTGATAAAAATAGAAAAGCTGGTAGATTAGGCAAGGCAAGACAATTATATAGAGAAGCGTTAAAACTTAACCCTTCAAACAAAAATCCTTATCTTAGAATTGCAGGAATGTATGCATCTAGCGCAAATAAATGTGGGTCAGATGCGTTTAACAAAAGAGCCGTGTATTGGGCAGCAGCAAAAGAAGCTGCAAAAGCTGGAAGTTCTGGTAGTGCTGCAGTTAGAAGATACAAAGCCTTAGCTCCAGATAAAACAATGATTTTTTCTAAGAGTATGAAATCTGGTGACCCAATTAAAATTGGATGCTGGATTGGACTTACAGTTCGTGTACCTTAATTATCAATGAATAAAAAAAAATCAAATATCATACTCAATACAGTCACGGCATTAGTCGTGACTGTGTTTTTTTCGTGTAAAAATAATTTTAAAGATGTGCAACAAGTTGGTGTATTGCAAAATGAGCCTATTGGTGTTGCAGATACCATTAATTTAAAGTATACAGACTCTTTTCAGTTAAGAGCAAACTTATTGAGCCCAAAAATGCTAGATTATTCTAATCGAGATTTTGCATTTTCAGAATTCCCAAAAGGCGTGGAACTTATAATTTATGATAGTGATGGTAATAAAAGTAAAATATTTGCCGATTATGCTATTGTTTATAGTGAAACAGATTTAGTTGATTTAAGAGGTAATGTCATATTAGCGACTCATAAAAAGGATTCTTTATTTACAGAACAAATGTATTTTGACCAAACCAAGGAATGGGTTTTTACAAATGAGAACGTAAGATTACGTTCTGAAGGTACAGATATTAACGGTATAGGTTTTGATTCTGACCGAGACTTTGAAGAATACGAGATGTTAGCCATGCAAGGTGATATCGAAGTCAATAATTAACTACCTTTGTGCTTTAATATTTAAAACTATGCTTAAAGCACTAAAATTTTTTCAATACGCCTATATTATCTTCGCCGTTATGTTTGCCTGGGATGCTATTTCAAACTGGTCAATTGACCGAAGTCGTAGTTATATATCGTTATTATTTGCAGCACTTGCAGTATTTATGTTTTTCTTTCGTAAACGTTTTAGAAAAAAGTTTGAAGATCGTCAGAAATAATTAACTATGACAACTGACGCTACAATAATAATTATCTCACTTATTTTATCTGCTTTTTTTTCGGGCATGGAAATTGCCTATGTGTCCTCCAATAAGATCCATATAGAATTAGAAAAAAAACAAGGTGATTTTTTGGGAAAACTGTTAGGAAAATTAACAGCTAAACCATCAAAATACATTACGACAATGCTTATTGGAAACAATATTGCCTTAGTAATATATGGTTTTAAAATGGGAGAAGTGTTGGTGCGGTGGTTTAAAACTTTTTTACCATCGGAGTACAATATTGTCAACTATTTATTTCTAGATTTAGAGTTATTATCTCAAACTATAATTTCTACTTTGATTATTTTGCTTACCGCAGAATTTCTACCAAAAGTATTTTTTCAAATTTACTCCAATACTTTACTGAAATTTTTCGCATTTCCAGCATATATCTTTTACCAATTATTTTCATTTATTTCAGAGTTTGTAATTAGAATATCAGATTTTATGTTAAAAACATTCTTCAAAACAGAAGGTGATGCTGTCGAGTTAGCTTTGACAAAAGTAGAGCTAGGTAATTTTATTACGGAACAAATGGAATCTATTGATGAGCATGAACAGGTTGATAGCGAAATCCAAATTTTTCAGAATGCATTAGAGTTTACAGAGGTAAAAGCTCGTGAAGTCATGGTGCCACGTACCGAAATCATGGCAATAGACATATCGGATTCTATCGAAAATTTACGTCAGCTTTTTGTCGATACGGGTTACACCAAAATTTTAGTATATAAAGATTCGATGGATGATATTCTGGGTTATGTACATTCCTTTGAATTGTTCAAAAAGCCAAAAAGTATAAAGTCTATTTTAATCAAAGTCGTCTTTGTTCCAGAGACAATTCTTGTTAAAGATGTGCTAAACCTTTTAACAAAAAAACGAAAAAGTATAGCTGTAGTTATTGATGAATATGGTGGTACTTCTGGAGTAATGACTGTAGAGGATATCATAGAAGAGTTATTTGGTGAGATTGAAGACGAGCATGACAGTGTCGAGTTAACTGAAGAACAGCTAACAGATGATAGTTTTAGTTTTTCTGCACGTCTTGAGGTCGATTATCTCAACGAAACCTATAAACTTAATCTTCCTGAAAGCGAATCTTATGAAACTTTAGGTGGATTAATAGTCAATCATACAGAAGATATTCCGCAGTTAAAAGACACGATTATTATCGAAAACTTTAAGTTTACAATCATTGAAGTTTCATCCACTAAAATAGATAGTGTTCATCTTAAATTAATTACTGAAGATTAATCGCTTTTTATTCGTCTAAAAAAGAAGCGACATCCTTTTATTATTTGGGATAATATCTTATTTTCGCACACTTAATTTCAACAAATTAGATACCATAAAATGGCAGTTTTAAATAAAATCAGACAGCGTTCGCTAGTATTAATTTTAGTAATCGCATTGGCATTATTTGCTTTTGTTATAGGAGATGTTTTTAGAAACCTAGATTCTACTGGCGGTCCACAAGACATTATAGCAACAGTAAACGGTGAAGACATAAAAAGAGAACCATTTATGCTAGCAGTGCAAAACATGCAACAACGAACTGGACCTAATACTTCAGAAACTCAGGTGAAAAATAATATTTACAACGAAGAGTTAAGACGTATCATAATGAGTTCGGAGTTCGATAAGTTAGGACTTACCGTTGAGAAAGATAAGATGCGTGAGTTGTTAGAAACAAGCTTTGGTAACTATCCGGAGTTTCAAAATCAAGACAGTATCTTTGATGTTAATAAAATGAGTGCATTTATTGCCAATCTAAAAGACATACAACCTCAAGGAGCACCTTTGAGTACATTCACTATCAATTACGCGCAATGGACAAATAACGAGCAGTCATTAGCCAATAACGCATTAACACAACAGTATTATAATTTGGTAAAAGCTGGTGTTAACGCAACAGTAACAGAAGCAGAAGACGATTACATTGCTGGAGCTAAAACTTTAGATTTAAAATACGTTCAAGTTCCATACACTACCATTGCAGATAGTTTAGTTACAGTGACTAAGTCAGATATTAATGATTACATTGAAAGAAATAAAGACACTTACCTAGTCGATGCTACCAGAGAAATTTTGTTTGTAGAGTTTAAAGAAGAAGCTTCTGTTGAAGATGAAGATGCTCTTAAAGCAGAACTTTTAGTGCTAAGAAGCGATAAATTAGAATTTAATGAGTCTACAAAAGGAACTGATACTGTATTTGGTTTTGACAACACAAAAAATATTGAAGCTTTTGTAAACTCTAATTCTGACATCAAATATTCTGCAGATTACTTTAGACCAGCTCAACTAGGTACTGCAAAAGATAGTTTATCAAATACTGCTATCGGAGAATATTACGGTCCATACAAAGATGCTGGCTATTACAAATACTCTAAGATATTGGATAAAGCAAGTAAAGCCGATTCAGTAAAAGTACGTCACATACTCATTCCTTTTGCCGGTGCTACAAGTGCTGCGCCTGATGTTATGAAAACAAATGAAGAAGCAAAAGCAACTGCAGACAGTATTTACAGTGTGTTAAGAGGTAATCGCTCTAAGTTTGTAGATTTATTAGAATTATCTTCAGATAAGGTGAGTAACGAAAAAGAAGGTGTTATTGAATTTGCTTATAACCAAGGATTTGCTCCTCCATTCAAAGCATACTCGTTTGACAATAAAAAAGGAGATATGGGTGTAGTCGAAACAAGTTTTGGTTACCATATCATAGAAATATTAAACCAAACAGCTTTCAATAATACATTACAATTAGCAACTGTAGCACGTAAGATTGAACCTTCAGAAAAGACAAATGACGATGTGTTTAATGCAAAACAAAAATTTGAAATTGCTGCTGAGACAGGTGACTTTAGAGAGCTAGCTGCAGAGCGTAACTTAACTGTTAAACCGGTTACTTTTAAAGAACTTGATGAGAATATCCCTGGATTAGGAAGTCAACGACAAGTGGTACGATGGGCTTTTGATAACGAAACTGAAGTTGGGGATTATAAAAGCTTTACTGTTGCAGGTGTTGGTTTTATTGTAGCACAATTAGTTGATGTTAATGAGGAAGGTTTAATGAGTGTAGAAGACGCTGCTGCTTCTGCAAGTACAGCTGTCCGTAATGAGAAGAAAGCAGAAATGATTCGTAAAAAAATTGCTACTGGTGCGTTAGCAGATATTGCTGCTGCACAAGGACAAACAGTAAAAAATGCCACTGGTGTTACAATGAGTAACACTACATTATCTGGTGCCGGTGCTGAACCAAAAATTGTTGGTGCTGCATTTGGATTAGGGAAAGGTGAAGTTTCTAAACCCATTGATGGAAATAGAGGCGTTTATGTGGTTGAGGTAACCAAAGTAAGTGAAGCTACTAAACTAGAAAACTATGCTGCCATCATAGCGCGCTTGAGTAATGCCCGTAAAAACAATGTTCAAACCAAGGTGTATTCTGCACTAGAAGCTGCTGCTGAAATTGAAGATAACAGAGCAAAAACAGTTTACTAACAAGAAATATTTATATAATAAAAAAGCCTTTGCAATTGCAAAGGCTTTTATGTTTTAAGAACGAAATTAATTAGCTTTTAATCATTTTATTATAAGGAATAATTGTATTAAAACCTTTAGCCTCAAAATAAGCGACAGGATTAGTTTTAGAAGTGACCATAACAAAATCACCGCCCCAAGCGCCAAGACTTTTTATGGCTCCATTAAAATCACTGAAGAGTACTTCTTTAACGGGTTTTAGATTTATGATTTTTGAAATAATATCCTCATGCAAAACTATAAGTGCTTCAAACTCTTTTTGATTGTCACATAAAATCATTTTATCTGATATATGATTGATTTTTGAGATTGAAGCTTTTAAATCACCTTTGTAATTTCGATAAGCAGCAATACCATCTCGACTATTTTGTTTCTGATTGAGATAAACAAAATAAATATGATTTTTAAAACTAGGATTAAAATCGACTGTTATCACCGAAGAATTTTTACCAGTCAACTGGAAAGAGATAGCATTATCGTTTTGTGCACAAGCAATATCGTAACCGCTTCCACCAAAAGTGAGTTCTAATAATTTGTAAGCATTAACATTTGCCCAATCGGCAACATTATTAATTAGAGTAGATGAGGTACCTAATCCCCAATTTCTATTAAAATCTTGAGTAGTTTTAATATTGAAACCGTTACTCTGTTTTAAGAAATTTGGGGTTAAAGAATTTACACTCCTTAATATCTCTATGAGTTTTTGAGATATTTTATTACTGGATGTGTAATTATTAGATAATATATTTTCAATTAAAAACTTATCATTAAACCATATGTTATTGGATTCATCAAAGCTTTTCCAGTTTATGTAATCACTATTGTTGTTTTCAATCAAAAGTTGTTGACCAAATGATGTAGGCAATGCTAAAGCTTTTGCACCATCAAGAACCAGATATTCTGCAGTCAATAGAAGTTTTCCGTTACTTTTGAATTTAGTCATCAATTACGCTCTTAATTTTTCAATGGCTTCGACTACAGCACTATGTGACTGTATTTTTTTTAAAATGGTCAATAAGTTGTTTTTTTTCGGTTTCGTTTGCTTCAAACTGATTTAAGATGTTCATTAAGTGCATCTTCATATGTCCTTGTTGTATACCCGTTGTAGTCAATGATTTTAATGCTGCAAAATTTTGAGCTAAACCAGCAACAGCAACAATTTTCATTAAGTCTTTCGCAGATGGTTTTCCAAGCATTTGTAAGGCAAATTTCACTAATGGATGTAAACTGGTTAATCCACCGACTGTACCTAATGCTAAAGGTATTTCTAACCAAAAGCAAAATTCATTATCGTCAATACTACAATGTGTTAAACTAGAGTATTTGCCATCTTTTGAAGCATAAGCGTGTACACCAGCTTCAACTGCTCTAAAGTCATTTCCTGTTGCTAAAACAACAGCGTCAACACCATTCATAATACCTTTATTATGTGTCACTGCACGATGAGGTTCTACCTCGGCAATAGATACGGCTTGTTTGAATTTTTCAGCAAATTCTTCAGGGTTTAGTATATCTTTATCTTTTAAATCTTCAATCTTACAACGCACTTCTGCTTTTACAAGGCATTGTGGTACATAGTTGGATAGTATACTCATTACAATAGAGATACCATTTATCTTGTGAGTTTCGGTCTCATTTTTAAAAGTATTAGCAAATTGCTCCAGACAAGAATTTATAAAATTAGCACCCATAGCATCGAGCGTTTCAAAAGTAGCATGAAGTTGATAGTAGTTATCTAATTCTTCAGTTTTATCACGCAGTTCAATATCTAAAATTCCACCACCACGACGTTCCATGTTTTTTGTAATCGATGCGGCATCTGAAATAAGTTTTGGCTTAATAGCATTAAAATAATTGTGTAACTCATCTTTGTTACCACTAAAACTAAAATGAACTTGACCAATTTTAGTAGTCGAAATAACTTCAGCTTTAAAACCACCTCGCTCAAACCAAAATTTAGCAGCTTTACTAGCTGCTGCTACTACCGAACTTTCTTCAATAGTCATTGGTATTGTGTAAAGCGTTTTGTTGATTAAGAAGTTTGGAGCTACGCCAAGGGGTAAGTAAAAGTTGGTGATGGTGTTTTCAATAAATTCATCATGTAGTTTTTGTAATTTCTGGTCCGAATTCCAATACTGCATTACTAGGTTGCGAGAACTGTCATCATCATTGAAGTAAGTTTTAAGTATCCAATCAACTTTTTCGATTTTAGTCAATTTAGAAAATCCAGAAATTGTCTTGTGCATGATAATATTTCATTTAAAAACACAAAGATACTAGGATTGGCATAATATGTATTGCATGTTCTGGAATATTGCTGATTTCCTTAAATAATTGGGGTTTTTTGCATAATTTTTAGTAAACTTGACATTGCTTTATTAAATAACGAAGATTAATGAAACGAGCATGTTAGAAATTTTATTACAAAATGGAATTATTAATAGCGAACTGCATCTGACCTTCACAAAAAGAAAATATAGACAGATGAAATTCATGCGTTTTTTTACCATTATTGGTTTTCTGGTTACGATACATGTAACTGCCCAGAATAAACAAATTAGCCTAGAGGAAATTTGGAATGGTACGTTTAGAACCGAAGGCATGCAAGCGTTGCATTCTATGAACAACGGTAAACAATATTCAGTTTTAAATTTTAATAGGTCAAGCAGAATATCTTCAATTGATATTTATAACTATAAGACTTTAGAAAAAGTAAATACATTATTAAGCTCGTCAGATTTACCTGAAATCGTAGCTTTTTTTGATTATAGCTTTAGTAAAGACGAATCCAAAATTTTATTGACTACACAATCAAAACCTGTTTTTAGACGCTCAACTTTGGGCGAATATTATATATATGATACTAATACTAAAAAAGTAACTAAACTAAGTGATGACTTAGTACAAGAACCAACCTTTTCTCCTGATGGGAGCAAAGTAGCATTCGGTTTTCAGAATAATTTATATGTTAAAGATTTAAATTCTGGAGAACTTAAACAATTCACTTTTGATGGTGAAAAGAATAGCATCATTAACGGTATTACGGATTGGGTTTATGAAGAAGAATTTAGTTTTGTCCGTGCTTTTGATTGGAACGCAGATGGCAATAAAATTGCTTTTATAAGATTTGATGAATCTGAAGTGCCTGAATTTTCTATGGATGTTTTTGGTTCAGGATTATACCAAACACAACAGGTTTTTAAATACCCAAAAGCCGGTGAAGCAAATTCAAGAGTATCATTGCACTTATATGATTTAGAATCTGATGCGCTATCAGAATTAAAGGTTAGTAAAGATTATAAAGACTTTTATATTCCGCGTTTAGAGTGGACTAATGATCCAGATGTTTTAAGTGTTCAGTATATGAATCGTCATCAAGACGAACTGGATTTATGGATGATTGATACTTCAAATTCAAGTTCAGCTTTAGTCCTAGCCGAAACTGATAAAGCATATGTAGACGTTACTTTTAATCTTACATTTTTAAAAGACAATAGTTTTATTTGGACAAGTGAGAAAGATGGATATAATCATATCTATCATTATGCAAAAGATGGTGAGTTGATTAATCAAGTCACTAATGGTAATTGGGAAGTGACCAATTATTATGGCTTTAATGAGGAAGCTAATACTATTTTTTATCAGTCTGTGGAGAATGGCTCTATTAATAGAGATATTTATTCTGTTAAATTGAATGGAAAAAACAAGAAACGTCTATCCAAGCGTGATGGTACCAACAGCGCTTCGTTTAGTGCTGACTTTACTTATTTTATAAATACACACTCAAGTGCAACATCTCCACAAGAGTATACACTTAACGACTCAAAGTCAGGAAGACTTATAAAAAGTATTAAGGACAACGATAAGTTGACAAAAAAAGTAACAGATTACAAAACCTCTAAAAAAGAGTTTAGCACCATTTCAGTAAATGGGAATGACTTAAATATGTGGATGATTAAGCCTGCAGATTTTGACCCAAATAAAGAGTATCCATTATTTATGTATCAATATTCTGGTCCGGGTTCTCAGCAAGTGGCAAACCGATGGAACAGTGCAAACGATTACTGGTATCAGCATCTAGCACAGCAAGGATATATTGTGGCTTGTGTAGATGGAAGAGGAACAGGACTTAAAGGGGCAGACTTTAAAAAAGTCACACAAAACGAACTTGGAAAATATGAGGTCGAAGACCAAATTGAAGCAGCAAAAAAATTAGGCGGTTTACCTTATATAGATGAAACTCGAATGGGAATTTGGGGTTGGAGTTATGGAGGTTTTATGAGTAGTAATGCCCTTTTTAAAGGTAACGACGTATTTAAAATGGCTATTGCTGTTGCTCCAGTAACAAGCTGGCGTTTTTACGATACCATTTATACGGAACGTTATATGACCACACCTCAAGAAAATGCTAGTGGATATGACGAAAACTCTCCAATAAACCATGTTGACAAACTAAAAGGGGACTTTTTATTAATTCACGGTTCAGGTGATGATAATGTACATTTGCAAAATACGATGCGTATGGTCGAAGCTTTAATCCAGGCAAACAAACAGTTTGAATGGATGATATATCCAGATAAAAATCATGGTATTTATGGAGGCAATACAAGACTACATTTGTATAATAAAATGACAAATTTTATTCATGATACACTTGGAGATAAAAGAGATAAGTCTGAAACAACAGAAAAGACAAAATCAAAAATTAAAGGATAAACTAACTAAATACTAACTAATATAATTATATATGGAATTTAAATTTGGAGGTTCTGAAACGAATCAGAAAACCGTACTAGGTCACCCATCAGGCCTTTTTGTTTTGTTTTTCACAGAAATGTGGGAACGTTTTTCTTATTACGGAATGAGAGCATTACTTGTATTATTCTTAACAGCAGCTATCTTAGGTGAAGGTGGTTGGGGCTGGGAACGCTCTGAAGCATTAATACTTTATGGGTGGTATACAGGATTAGTATATATCACACCTATCATCGGTGGTTTTATTGCTGATAAATTTACAGGCTATAGAAATGCTGTAGTAATTGGTGCTTTATTAATGACTTTAGGCCATGCTTCAATGGCTTTAGAGGTAACAGCAGACATGTTCTTTTATTTAGGTCTAGGTTTACTGATTATTGGTAATGGTATGTTTAAACCAAATATTTCATCTATGGTTGGGCAATTATATAAATCTCAAGGAAAAGAAAAAGATGCTGGTTATACTATTTTTTATATGGGTATTAATGCTGGAGCTTTTTTAGGTATCTTATTATGTGGTTATATTGGAGAAAAAGTAGGATGGCATTATGGCTTTGGATTAGCTGGTGTTTTTATGTTTTTTGGTATGTTACAATTCTTTTATGCACAAAAAATATTTGGTAATATTGGTTTATCTCCAAAAAATACTGAAGATATTGATGATGTTTTTGAAGACTCTTTAGAGGATACTAAAGACGCTATTGAAGCTGTAGTAGACCATTCTTCAAAATCTAAAATAACATCAGAAAGACTCAAGGTAATTGGGGTTTTCTCATTCTTTACTATTTTCTTTTGGTGGGCCTTTGAGCAAGCAGGTGGTTCAATGACTATTTTTGCTGCTGATTACACTGATAGAGTTTTAACAGGTGAAGGAGCAACTACTTTCAAAATCTTTAATACACTTCTAACTGTGGTTCCTATGTTGATCATTACATGGGTTCTAATGTTGCTTTTTAAACAGACCTTTAAAAAATACGCACTATCAAATATTTTGCTAGGTACAAGTTTTGTAATTATTTGGGGTATTGTAATTTGGATGTTACAGAGAGAATTTTACTCTGAAGAGTCAGAAGTGCCGGCTTCTTGGTTTGGGATTTTAAACTCTTTTTATATTATTGCTTTTGCCCCACTTTTTTCTAAAATATGGGAAAGTAAGTTTAATCCGCCAGCCACAGTTAAATTTGGAGTCGGTTTAATTTTATTGGGTCTAGG
>ENA-OQVM01005181-OQVM01005181.1-marine-metagenome-genome-assembly--contig:-NODE-5181-length-12702-cov-16.897030_pt1 | contig 12702 bp, 17 predicted proteins | sample MGYA00237776_ERZ505498 | MGnify/ENA primary metagenome ERZ505498 (study PRJEB26159, sample SAMN06265151) | marine metagenome | isolation source: Helgoland LTER site | place: Germany:Helgoland, sampling... | reverse complement strand
GTGTTTAATAAGTTGATTGGTTTTATTTCTTGCGATGACCTCTCTGAAGTTATGGATAGTACTGGAATGCCAGCCAAGGACTTATCTCACCATGGATTAAGGGGTGATCATCCAATAACAAACCCTTTTTACGAAAGAGTTTATAAAGTTTTGCTTGAGTGGATCGTCGAATATATCAAATTGAACTCCGAAGAAAAAATGAATATCCTTGACGCTCTTGCTAACGAGGTATCAAGCATGCTTGCTGAATATTTTGAAGACGAAGACTTTTCCGACCTATGGGACACTGAAGAAGAGGAGGATGACGAAGAACCAGAAGAGCTTACTGAGGAAGAAAAGAAAGAAGAAGAAGAAAGAAAAGAGTTAGAGAAATTCGCAGAGCTCACAATTGATAAAGAATGGGTTTTTGAACCAGAACCAGAAGAAGAGCTCGAACCAGAACCAGAAGAAGATGAGGAGTCTAAGCCCGAAGACAACGCCCCTCCACTGTGGAACAAGTATAAAAACCAAAAATTAAAACAATCAAAAAGACTAAGATATAGAATTATTGATTTTGGAGAGGAAGAAGCTAAATCAATGTCTAAGGTTGATGACGTGTCTGATTTTACTATACTAATCAACAACGGCAATCCAAAATTCAAGCGATTCTACGAAGAAAACTCTCCATTCTTACTGTCTCTTCATATTTCCGAACTACTTATTAGAGAGATATCCATGTACAAGAACCCTTTGGCTAAACCTTCTGATTTAGACGAAGCAATTAGTGACTTCTATACTAATAAATACAGTCAAATAAAGAAGAAGAGCGAATAGTTAAGGTAAAAACACTATGAAGGTTATATACCTAATGGGAATATACGATCATTTCCCAAGCTACTTCTTACATACCATACCTTCCGTATTGGCTTACGCAAAATCTATTGGTGCGCAAGTTGTATTCAAGCATCTGCCCAACCAGAAGCTGCTAGAAAAAAATCAAAAAAAACTTGAACATTTAAATATTAAATACGAACCACTGACTCACAGAGGTTACTGGGATACTTTTGTTGTTAAAAAAACATTACAGAGGTGTTGGTATAAGTTTTCAGTAATGCATGACTTTCATGAGTCCCAATATGATAAAGCCTTAGTTCTGGACCTAGATATTTTAATTCACAAAAAATGCCCAAATATATTTAAAAATATCAAAAACAATTTTATTATATCAAAATGCGATAAGCACTTAATTAGGGCTTACACCGGTCCCATTTTAGAGGTCGCCAAAGAACGAAAAGACCAAACTATGATTTCAAAACTAAAAGATACGCCCCACCTATTTAACGGAGGGCTATGGGGGTGCGACAAAAAGTTTGTCAATAAGTTTATAAAATACATTATTCCGCCCGACAGATCAATCAATCATTTCGCAGATCAAGGGCTTATGACATACAAGCTGCTGGAGTCAAATTTAAATTTCCAGGTTTTGCCGCCAAAGATTCATGCAAACCCTAACTTGGTAGACTTCTTGCCTATGTTTGCTCATTTTACTTGCGCAAGCCACAAGTCGGACATATCGCCATTCCTGGAAGCTAATCCTTATACTTACTTCTAATGAGTTCTTTTACTCCATACAGAGTAATAGGTGAACCTAATTTATTTGACCTAAACTTCGAGGAGGATAGGTTCAGGTTTGGTCGAGTAGTAATAGAAAAACGCAACGGAAAATTAATTAACCACTATTATGACCATTCCCCATGGAAGTTTGACGCTGCAAACCTCAAGGCGACAAGCTTCATAAAACAAATAGAAAGAGCAGACAACGACTCCCCCTTGCCAGACTTCAAACCATTTAAAATATATTTTATCGATGTACCGCCTAAGGCTGAAATAATAAACCATTCGAAAGAGCCCATACTGTTTCAGTCTTACATAGATAAGTCCGAGCTTCAATGCCCTAATAATTTAAAACGCCATCCTGAATTTACTTGCTGCCCCGATTTTACTTTTTGGGACTGGTGCGGAATGAAGTACGAAAAATATGCCCCCAAAATTATATCCAATGGAGAGATTACCCCTACATCTAAAAAAATGTTTTGGCGTGGAACAAAATACCCGAAACTCAGAGGCCCTCTTGTGGATTTATCTGAAAAGCATCCAGATTTAATTGACGCAAAGTTCTCCAATCCGAATAAAAATCATGAAAATTTCGTTTCCCTAGAGGATGCGGTATTGAATTATAGTTATTTTATTGATCTGCAAGCGTCTGGTTGGAGTCCTCGAGTAAAATACTTTCTACAGTCTCGCAGGCTAACTTTCCTGCAAGAAAGATTTCATAAAGCTTATTACGAAAAAGATTTAATTCCAATGGAGCATTACATTCCAATTAAAAAAGATCTATCAGACCTTATTGGTAAAATAAAATGGGCGAATGATCACCCCGAAGAAGTGAAAAATATCACAGAGAACGCTTTCAATTTCAGCATGCAAAACCTATCGATCAATTCTGTTAACGAAAAATGGAGATCAATAATAAAGGGTTTATAGTAGCTAGGCGCAATTGCGGTTTAGGTGATATCTTAGGCAACTTGGCACTTTGCTGGTATTTAGCTAAAGATCAAGGAAAAGATTTAATCGTTGACTGGCAAAAGACCGTCTATCACCACCATACTTTTGGGGATAATTTATTCCCCTTGGTATTTAATAAATCGAACATCGATGGAGTTCAAATTTTTGAGCCTCACGACTTCCCAGGGGTTTACGAACAACAAATCAAACCCAAATACAAAAACAAATATTCAGGAATGATGCTTAAAGATTTTAAATTTAAAAATACTTCTTTTAACAATAAAGATTATTTTGCTCATAGATTTTTCAGTAAACTAGAAATCAAACCAGAAATACAAAAAGATATAAATGATTTTTATCAAAAAAACTTATTAAATAAATATATAATTTCTACTCATTTCAGGTTCGGGGATCATGGATCCCTAGCTAAACCCTCCACTAAAAAAGCCTTAAACCCATCAGGTAAAAATACTAAAATACAAATAGTAGAAAATGCAGTAAAATTATATTCAGAAAAAATATATGAAATAAAAAAATTCCACAAAGATGCAGTGGTATTAATATTTACTGATTGTAAATTATTTTCTAATATTCTATCTAACAGTCATGACTGCGTTGACACTACAAATGAATACCCAGAGGATGGTCAAGCCTTCCATTTGTCTCAATTTAAAAATCCTTACGAAAAGATAAGGGAGAGTGTATATCTAACTTGGTTAATGAAATCTTATTCTGACTTTTTGCTATATAGCCACTCTAACTTTAATTACTTGCCAAGATTATTTATTAAAAACCAGATAAAGATGTTTTGATGTACGACTTATACATATTAACTACTGCAATTGATAGGCCCGACCTGCATAATCAAACGCTGCCACCCTTTTTTAAAATATTAGAAGATCAGGGCATCAGCTATAAATGGTTTATCAACTTGGATTCTCCATTTAAAAAAACAGAAGAAGCTACAAATAACTTAAAATCTTTCACCGGAGGCAATCAAGACTTGCATATTTCAGACAAAGCCTGTTTTTATTCGGCGGCAAAACACGTTATCAGTTCTGCGCATAATGAATTAGATAGTCTGGATGGCTATGTTATGTGGCTTGAAGATGATTGGGATCTACTTATCCCATTTAACATGCGTGAATTAATAGATAGTGGTTATGAATATATTGGCTTTCACTTTCATCACTTTTTTGAATTCTCATTTAACCCAACTATGTGGAGTAAAGATTTCTTTGTAAAAAATGTACACGAACCTTTTGCTGCTTCAGAGACTTCAATTGATCCAGAGCAGCTGTTGATTAATCACCACAAGAAAACTAGATCAGAAGATTCGAGTCACCTAAAGGATGTAAACCGAATTAATTTCAACGGCGCATTCGAAGATGCTGGCAGAAAATGGGGCGAGCAATATAATTTAAAAAAGTGGAACAAAAACAAAACCGGAGGAAGTGTTAGTTATGCCTAAAGCCTCTATAATATTATCCTCTTACAATAACTTATCTGCGCTCGAGTTAAGCATTGAAAGCCTGCGCTATCAAACAGAAAAAGACTTCGAGATTATTATAGCAGATGATGGCTCAACAGATGGCACCATAGAATATTTAGAAAAAGAAGGAATACAATATTTTAGCCGCCCCAATGAAGGCTATAGGCTTGCATATATTTGGAATCGCGGTGCCGAATTAGCTACAGGAGATAGATTTATCTTTGGTAATTCGGATATTATATCTCACCCTAAAAGAATTGAAGAGCATTTAAAATTTGAGGGCAACTTGATTGCCGGCAGTTATCCATCAGTACCAATTGATTACGTTAAATCTATAACAAAAGAAAAAATACGACACAACTTTTGGTCGATAGAGTTAATAGCTACAGAGGACAGAAGAAAAGATTACATTTCTGGGTTAAAAAAACCACAATTACACCATGGCAAAAAGATACCTCCGCGATACATGTATGGAGGCAACTGGTCTTGCCCTGCTGATATTTTCAAAAAACTGGGAGGGCTAGATGAAGAGTTCAAAGGTTGGGGTGGAGAAGATTTTGATTTTGCCCGACGTGCTCAATTAGATGGGCATGATACCATCCTTAATACTGATTGTATTGGATATCATCTTGACCATGAGACAACCAATAGAGACGAAACTCGGTCAATAGGCAAAGGCTATTTTAATCAAAAATGGTCATGAAGCCTCAGGTAATAGACGCCTTTATGTTTAACAACGAACTTGACGTTCTTAATTTTAGATTGCACGAATTAAACGAACACGTAGACAAATTCGTTATCTATGAAAACTCGTGGACTTTTAGCGGCAATAAAAAACCACTTTACTTCGAGGAAAACAAAGAAATGTTTTCTAAATTTTCTGACAAGATAGTTCACATAAAAAGCAACACGCGGGGGAAAAACAATTGGAAGAGCGAATACTCCCAAAGGCACGAAGTTTTAGCGAAAGGGGTTTCGTCTCTTAATTTAAACAATAAAGACGTTGTATCTTTCTGCGACCTAGATGAAATTATAGATCCAAAACTAATCTCAAACTACAAACAAGAGCTGCCCCAAGATGCACCCCTTTTAGTTTGTCCGCACTGGTTCAACGTATCCTGGGATTGTTATTTGGGCGCATGGCAACACCATAGTATTATTTTTTCCTACTGGGGGGAGCTTCAAAAAAGAATGTCTCGCTGGAAGGGCATGCAGTGTGGTTGGCGCTGGGATCATCCTAAATTTGCGCAGCCCATCAAAAAGAAAGATTTATCTGGATGGCATACATCCTGGTTTATGGAGCCCGAAGGTTTAATTATCAAACTAAAAAGCTTTGCCCATAACGGAGAAGACTGGGTAACGGAAATACTCAAAAACATAGATTTAATAAACCATAGAATTAAGAGCGGAAAAGATGTTACTGGAAAATTCAACAGCGAACAATTCAACTTCCCTTACCCCGCCTACAAAAACTTAGTGAGCTATGAACTTAAAAAATAAAACCGCATCAATCTGCGCTTGCGCTAAAAACGTGGCAGAACATTTGCCGCTATCAATTTCTAAGATTGAAATGATTTCTTCCGTATTTAAAGAAGTTAAAATTTTTATTTTCGAAAATGACTCAACAGATGATACATTATCAATACTTAAAGACTGGGCTAAAAAAAATCAATCCGTAAAAATTATATCTGAGCGCAATTTAAAATTAAAAGCCACAAAAGGCTGGTACAAGAGAATTGAAGCGTTAATGACTGGAAGAAATAGATTGCTAGAAGAGTCAAAAATCTACAACCCAGATTATTACATACCAATTGACATGGATGAAGTGATCAGCGGCTTGACATTGGATGGGTTCTTAAGTTCTTTTGGTCTAGATTTAGATTGGGCTATGATAGGGGCTAACCAGACTGGACATTATTATGACCTTTGGGCCTTGAGAACGTTTGATGATTGGGTGAATGATGATTGCTGGGAAGAATGCGTACCTAAACATGGTTATGATTTTTGTATAGAGTCCAAAAAGCGCAATATACCAAAAGACTCAGACCCTATAGAGGTACTGTCGTGCTTTGGCGGGCTAGGTATATACAAATTTAAATACGTAAAAGATTGCAACTACAACAGGGCCGGCCTTCGTACCGTTGAACACACATACCTCCATAACCAAATGAGAAAAAAACATAATGCTCGTTTTTTTATTAATCCCAAAATGATAGGGTACTGATGAATAAAATTTTTAAAGTTTTTGTATGCTGCCATAAATATATTCATAGAGTTGAAGATATAAAGGCGCGTATTAATAAATGGAACCTTGGTGACTATTTAATTTTTGTTGGCGGTGAAGAAAAAAAAGAACTTCAAGAAAATGTCATCCAATTAAAATGTCGCGATCTATACGAAGACCTACCAGAAAAAATGTTTACTATCTATAGGTACTTGGCGGACAACGGTTATACCGACAAGTATGATTATTTCTGGAAGATAGATGACGATGTTGATTTCATGCGCTGGAACGAAGGGCGCGAGCAAGGATTACTAAATTCATTATATGGGCTTGATTATTGTGGATTCAAAATCTTTCAAAAAAGAGGCAATCCAAACTGGCATATAGGGAGAGTAGAAAAAGATTCACCTTGGTATAATAAGCCTTACAATGGATCCTTTACGCCTTATATGGATGGTGGCCGGACTTATTTTCTTAGTTCTAAATCAGTCAATTACTTCAGGGATATTTCTAATGCCTCTCAAATCAGGGAGGAGGACATTTTTGAAGACCTAGCTGTTGGTAAATTCTTATTTAAGAGCAACATACTACCAGTAGAAATAAACCCATGGCAAGATAAACCCGTGCTAAAATTTAATATTAATAAATGAAAGTCTATAGTTCTAGCGACCAGGGATTGTTCGGGAGCTCTCTTTTTTGGTTATTAAACAGGTTGCCTTATTTTTTTGAAAAAAAACTTTATCCATCTTGGGAAATTAAAAACATCAATCACGGAGACCCCTCAAAAAAAGACAATATAATTCCGGGTATTTTGAACCCCAAAAGGGTTGACGACTTACCTAGAAGGCGATTGAATTTAGACACTATCCCGGCTTATGATTTCACTAACTTTCAAGAAGCTAATTTTTATTTTAATCATTATTTTGAATTCAACAAAGAGATAATCGAATTATCAAAACACATGTCTAAACATTTTACAAATACCCTAGGAATACATTTTAGAGGTAATGATAAAACAACAAATAACCATGAAGCTATATGCATAAACAAGAATCAGTTTTTAAAAAAAATTATAGAATATATAAAAAACAATAAATTTGAAAGTATTTTTATATCGTCAGACGAATTTTTTTTAAAAAAATTTCTAAAAGAAGAACTTAGTAACCTTGCTGATTTAAAAATCTTATGCACCGACTTAACGCCTACTTTTCACCTAAAGCAACAAGGGCTTGACAATAAGTTAGAGTTAACTAAAAGCTCTGTCGCCGAAATGCTTGCCCTTTCTAAATGTAATCATATACTGAAAAGCCACTCTGCTTTTTCCGGTTGGGCTAAAATAATAAACCCACAGATCAAAATGTACAGGGTTAATAAGTGCAAGAATAATTGGTTCCCTGATTACTATTTGCCTGAATTTTAAATGAAGGCTATTTGTTTTACATTTGATCGAAACATGCCGATTATGGAGTATGTACTGCACACATATTTTAAATACTGGCCCGACAATCCTTTTGTTTTTCACGTTCCGTGGAACAAAATTAAGCCTGATTACTTAGTTGAAAAATACGGCGCCGATAAAATCAAACTATTGCAGACTGACAGCGCGGTCAAGCCAACCATCCGGACTTTGCTTTCTGTTGTTAATCCTGACGAATTTGTATGGTGGGCGCAAGATGACAAATACATATTGGATTTTAAAAACAAACAAATAATAAAAGACCTTTATCAATTCAACGCTCCGAATATTGGCGGCTTTATGTTTACAAAAAATGCAGATGCCCACAAAAGCCACCTAAAAGGCACAACAAACATCGGCGGCCACAATTTAATCAAAAAGAAAAATCACCATCAGATATTTCAACCCCAACTAATCAAAAAAGAAGTGATCGAATATTTGTACCTGAACGAAAGATTAGAAGAGCACTACCCACTATTAAAGCTTTATCCGATAATGAACTTCAAGCCAGTCAAAGATCTATACGCCACCAGTAGTAATCAAATCAACATGGCTGAATCTCTGGATGCCGGCAAAATGACAAAAAATTTAGTGTATAATATGAGTAAGGATGGTTTTAAAATACCAAAACTACCTGAATGTGAAAAAACAATGATATATAAGGATTAAAAATGAGCTTAGGAAACAAAGGAGTATTGCAATTTATTAAAAACGACGCAGTTTGTGTGGAGGTTGGAGTTTGGAAGGGTGATTTGTCTAGGCATATCGCTCAGCTTCCAATTTCTGAGCTTTACTTGATTGATCCTTGGCAAACTATCAACGATGTAGAAGGCCGTCTTCATAATACTGAGCAAAAAAACTTAGATGATATTTATAACACGGTAAAGAGGAGGTTCTTCTTTAACAAAAAGGTTAAATTGATACGGAAATTTTCCGCTGACGCAATGACTGACATTAAAGACGGTTCTGTAGATTGGATTTATATTGACGGCAATCACAGCTATGAATTCGTAAAAGAAGACCTTAATGGCTGGTGGCCAAAACTTAAAAGCGGAGGCTATTTGTGCGGCGATGACTATATCGAAGGAAAATATCAAGTTGAAGAATTGCAATTCGGCATCGTGCAGGCTGTTGACGAGTTCAGACAAGAGCGCGAATCCGAAATTAATCATTCGGAATTAATTAAAGATCAATTTGTTTTCCAGAAGAAATGATTTCAGAAAAGTTGAAGTGCGTCTTCGTGCATATTCCTAAGTGTGCCGGCAGTTCAATTAATCTTGACTTAAAATTAACTTCTGTGGGTTTTTCTGGGCATAGTCCAGCTTCTTGTCATTTTGATTACATCGGCCAAGGTTATTTTTCTTTTACGTTTATTCGAAATCCATACGATAGGGTTGCTTCCGCTTATAGGTATTTTCAAAAATTAGTTCCGGGCCATAGATGGTACAAAAGAAATAGCATTATAGCTGACCTAGCTAACGAACTAGACTTCAGTGGTTTCGTTAATCACATAGACGACTTTAAGCAGCTAATGAAAAGAGAAGATGGCTCTTATGAGTCCGGCATCCACTTTCAACCGTTCTCTTATTTCCTAGATGAGCCTGTTGATTTTATTGGTCGACACGAGAACATACAGCATGATTACTTCAGCATTAGATCCAAATTAAACCTTCCAATAAAGAACCTACCAAAAACAAACTCAACAAACAATAAAGACTATAGAGAATTATACGTAGAAGATAGCAAAAATATTGTGTATAATACATACAAAGAAGACATAAAAAAATATAACTACAAATTTTAAATAAAATGCCATTACCATACGAATTCGAACTAGATGATTCCAGGCTTTCTCTGCTGGAAAAGATTAAACCAGGAGATGTTTGCGCAGAAATAGGTGTATTCAGGGGCGACTTTTCTGAATTCATGCTGAAGATGGACCCAAGTAAGCTTTATTTAGTTGATTCATGGGTTAGCATAATGGATATTCCAGCTAGATGGCACGCAATTGATCAGGGTGAATTAGATTTGATCAAGCAAAACGTCGTTAATAAATTCTCTTCAGACAATCGTGTGGAAATTATTGAAAAATACTCAATTGATGCACTTGATGACTTCGAAGATGGCTCGTTTGACTGGATTTATCTTGACGCGAATCATTCATATTCTTTCATTCAGCAGGATTTAGAAAATTGGTGGACAAAATTAAAGCCTGGCGGAACAATGTGCGGAAACGCCTACCAAGATGATGATGCTCAAATTAGGCTTCTTGACTTTGGCGTTATACCTGCAGTAGATTCATTCTTAGAAGACTTTTTTGACGAAATAGAAAATTTTGAAATCATAGAATATCAATTCGTATTAACAAAAAAATGAAAATATTAGTTGGAGGAGCGGGCGGCTTTATTGCCGGTTATTTAGTTAAAGATTTATTAGCGCAAGGGCACGAAGTTATTGCTGCCGATATTAAACCATCAGAAGAGTGGTATCAAACTTTTGATGCTGCTGAAAATCATTTTGACTGTGATCTTGGGGAAAAGCACCATTGTTACAATCTATCAAAAGGTGTTGAGCGAATCTACAATCTTGCTTGTAACATGGGTGGCATGGGTTTCATTCAAAACAATCATGCTCTTTGCATGGAATCAGTTTTAATCCAGGCGCACATCCTTATGGCTGCCAGAGACAACGGGGTCAAAGAAATACTCTATAGCTCCTCTGCCTGCATTTACCCTCAAGAGATTCAGTCTGACATTAAAGATGCTGCCTCACAGGGCTTAAAAGAGCACACTGCATACCCGGCAAATCCGGAAGATGGATATGGCTGGGAGAAACTCTTTAGCGAGATTTTAACTTCTTACTACGGCAAGGACTTTAATATTGATTCTAGGGTCTGTCGATACCACAACGTTTATGGCCCTTATGGCACATGGCGCGGAGGCCGCGAAAAAGCTCCAGCAGCTATTTGCCGTAAGGTTATTGACGCTAAGATGAGCGGCAATCATGAAATTGAAATCTGGGGTGATGGCGAGCAAACTCGTTCTTTTATGTATATCGACGATTGTATAACCGGAATGGACTTGATGTGGGAAAAAGGCGACACTCGTCCATTGAATTTAGGTAGTGACGAAATGGTTTCAATCAATCAGCTGGTTGATATAGCTGAAGGTATTGGCGGGATTAAATTAAAAAGAAACTACAATCTTGATGCGCCGCAAGGAGTTCGTGGTCGAAATAGCGACAATGAAATGATCAAAGAGGTGCTTGGATGGGCTCCATCAATCACCCTACAAGACGGACTCGAGAAAACTTATGCCTGGATTTACGATCAGATGCAAAATTGCAGTGACTCATCAGGGTATTAAGTGTAAATACTTTTACTATGATCGAATTCTACAACGTAAAAAAGAAAAAGAAAGTCTCAGTTGAAGAGTCTAGCGTTTCCAAACACGCTTACGAAAAAACAACCAAGACCGGAAAGCAATCGATAAGATACGCCTTAAAAGCGGTAGATGAAGACGGCACTAAGCTGACTAAATTCTGCAGCAAGGCTGACTACGATAAGCTTCCGGACTGATGGGGCCTATATTAAATACAATTCTTGGAGCAGGAATCAAGCTGCTCTGCAATTTAATTAATTCTTGGCTTGAGCAAAAACGCCAAGACCAACTCTTTATAGCTGCCAAAGATGCAGCTATGTTTGATGCTATTTGCAAAAACCAATCTGCTCAAGCCAGCGACCCCTTCGTGAAAATCTCAAGACGTATACTTTTTATGTCAATAACCTTCACTATGTGTTACTTGATGATTTACTATGCCCACAACCCAGACATAACCTATAATCTGATAGTGCCAAAAGGAGAAGGAACTAGATGGGGATTTTTTAGTTGGATATTCGGAGCTAAAGACTGGGAGTTGGTTCAAATGACTGGAGGCTTGATGCTCTCGTCCTTTATGGATTTATGCTTTATGGTTGTTGGATTTTATGCAATTCCCAGCAAAAGGCGCTAAAAAAGTGTATACTTTTATAAGATAATAAAATTATGAGTACAATACCTACGCAAACATACGATAATCCTCTTTTTAGCGGAAGCAGTCAAGCATCACATTCTCCAGATGTAAATTTACAATACATATGGGATCAAGGAATTAATTCTGAGGCTGGCGGCTGGAGACCTTTAAATACTGGAGATTTACTGACTGTAAATATAGAAGATGCACAGATCAACGTAAATTTAGACAAAGACGAAGACTCCGTAAACATCTATACCAGTGAAAATCAAGCGATCAACGTCGAGTCCACAGACTTAGATGTTAGGGATTTGGCTAGCGACACAGATTTTGTTAGCGCCAACCTACAGGTGGGCGACGTAGATGTATCTGACACTAATCCGGTTCCATCTTTTGACCCAAAGACTTATATCAGCCTTACAGATTCTACAAATTTTGACAGTGCGGACCTTGGAAGTAGTAGCGCCTCGACGGACCTTCATCCGACTGCATCCCCTTCTTATAGCAAGCATGGCTACATAGCTCATTGCTATACTGGCGCCAACAATACCTTTACTGGTAGTTTTATATTTGAAGCTAGCATGGATGGGGCCAACTGGGTGTCAATAGAAACAAGGACAATCGAGTCCTCTACCGATACAACTTTTAGTTATTACGATGAATTCAACTTCAGATACAGCAGGGTTACCTTCACAGGTGATGCTAATTTTACAGGAACTTGCTTGTTGCAGGAAAAGCATGATTTGTAATGGGGGATATATCAAGCTTCAGGCTCATCGGTAAAACTTCCGCATACCAGACTAAATTTTACCCCGACACTGAGCTCAAAAATTTTCAATATCGCTGGACCCCAGAAGAAAGTTCGCTATTTGCATGGTACGATGCAAGCGATAACTCAACGCTAACAATAAATTCTGGTATAGTGGAAGCTATAGCTGACAAAAGCCTGAATAATAACAGCCTACTAGCAGGCTC
>ENA-OQVM01005179-OQVM01005179.1-marine-metagenome-genome-assembly--contig:-NODE-5179-length-12711-cov-4.398528_pt1 | contig 12711 bp, 10 predicted proteins | sample MGYA00237776_ERZ505498 | MGnify/ENA primary metagenome ERZ505498 (study PRJEB26159, sample SAMN06265151) | marine metagenome | isolation source: Helgoland LTER site | place: Germany:Helgoland, sampling... | reverse complement strand
AGTGATGGTATCATCTCCACACACAGCCCTGAGCCAAGCATTTCTATAGGCTGGCTTACTTTGTCTGCTGAAGTCATAGTCCGTGGCGGCTTTTGCCGGGTTAGTCAGCGAAGCGGGCATAGTATCCCTCACAAGAGTACCGCTCGTAGCGTGCAGTGTTGCGTAGGTTGCTGCTGGAGGAGACCTTGGTGAACCGCAGGGTTCTCAACGCGTGGTGGATGGTGGTGTTCGCCAGGATCAGCTCGTCTGTCTCTTTACTGAAGATGTTGTATAGGCGACTTGGCCGACCCCGCTGAGGGGGCAGAGGTGTTGGTGTTGTCATGTTGAATTCTTTCATTAGGTTTTGAAAATATATACGAGGATATAGAATTACTGAGGCCGCCTAGAGCGGTCCTGTATTTCAGCTAATCAATATATCATTAGCGATCTCTATTTTGGTTTAATTACAGTGTGGAAACTGTGGCACACTGGATGTGTTTTGGGCGGGAGTGCACATCTATGAGATACTAACTCCGCTGGATGGAATATGACTGATTTTGGAGGTTGAGACAGCACTTGGGGCGTAACCTTCCAAGAACTTTCCAACAACCTTCCAAGAATTCGGCTGGTTTGGAAGGAGTATATTGTATATTTAACAATGGGTTATCTTCGAACCTTCCAACTTTCCAATGGACTTCCACTTTGCCAGTAAGTTTGACCAATTTTTTCAGGACCGACGTTCTAGCTCATCGAGCCGGTTATCTGCTTGGCTGCCATGTGTTAGATGCGAGGGGTTTATGCAGCGACGATTATGACATTTATGACGAACGACGTCTTGGGCGCTTGGCAACAGCGCATTTCCGGCCCAATATACGAGTTGATACGCATATATTCGCTTGCCCCGGATACTGATACGTTGCGCGCCTTTCTGTCCGAACTCTAGGCATCCGTCTTGCGTCGTAGCAGCTTCATTCAGGATGCTCGTGAGCTTATCGATGGCCTCGCTCTGGGCTTCAAATAGCTCAGCCCACCAGACGCGGGTTTCTGTCGCCAATAGGTCGAACAGTTCATCGCGCTCGAATGTTTTTATATTGGTGCAGGCCTTGGCAAACCAGACGTCAAGACCGTCACCACCTTCAAAAGGGGACATCATCTTGGTCGGACTTTGGAGCGGCCCTTTGCTTATACTCATATGTGATACCAAACCCAATCAACTCTAGCGCTGGTGCCAAGTACATGGCGATATGCTGGTCAATGGATTGTTCTCCCCATTCGGTTTTTATGATGCCGCGTTTGGGCGAGCAAGATGGGTGATAAAACGCCCACTTTGGGCCTTTACCGCCCCACGCGAATTTATCTTTTTTCCATCCTAGACTATCAAAGCTATATTTTGACGCATTTGGATTTCTATGAGCAAAATACTCAATGATTTTATGAGTGTACTGTACTGGAATGAAGAGCAGTTTATGCTCTTCCAGAAACTCGGCCAGCATTTCTTCTACGATATCTGGAGATAGGTTATTAATATCGCGCATTACTTCTGTGGCCAGAGCATTTACGTTAAGTGAATAGGGGTTGAAAGCCTGTGATTGTTGTCTTTTGAGTAAGGCTGTGTATAGCGACGACAGCTCTTCTTGGGACCCGTAAGTATCCTTGACGCGCTTTACTAGGTCTACGAAAGTGTCATATTCCTTGCCGCCTGCGCTATACCCTTCGTGGTCAACATGGATGATATAAAACCGGCGGTCACCCGGTTCTAGCCAGATAGGCTTGTGATTAGTGGTCAGGATGAAACAGCATCTGTGGTCAACAGCCTCAATATCTTTACCCTTGCTTTCAGCCATTGTCTGGCGCTCAGAAATCAGGGTCTTGAGCTTGTTACCATCATCGGAGTTTGGCGCAACTTTGACCTCCTCCGCGTAGATTAGTTTCTTGCCGAGTACCGGCTTATTAAAGCGGCTGATGATTGGTTTTATTCCTTGCTGCTCAGACGTGTTCTCTTCGCCGAACAGCTTTTTAATGATTTCTGCGAGTGTCGATTTTCCTGTGCCATGGTTCTTGGAAAAGAGGAAAATCGCCCACGATGGCTTGTCATCTTCGTTTTGCAAACACCAGGACAGCCAATCAAGAAAAACCTCTTTTTCAGTAGGGTTTTTGAAAATGAAGGTTAGAAACTCATCAAAGACTGCCAGGCTTGCTTGTGTTCTCGGGAGGTTGCGGAAGGCCGGTTTGACCCAAGTATTGATGGTAACCATTCCATCGCTAAACAGCATTCTTTCATCTGAGCCGGGCATGCTCACAGTAGTGCCACTCCAAACTGGTATGGTGAGGCCGGGTTCGGCAGTAACGTTTTCCATCAGCGCGTCACACAGGCTTTTGAAAGTCTTTTGATTTAGATTGATTTTAGGGAAGGTTTGTTTGAGCCTGACCGATAGAACGTTCATAAGGTCTGGCTTGGTTAGGGACTGTGACAGACGGTTTATATCGAAGTAGCTGAATTCCCTGCGCACATACCAACCAGAGACAATGCGAAGGACATCCAATAAGTTGTGAGTGATTTCATTTCCGTGTTCGTCGAGCTTTGCAAAAACTTCATTCCCATCAAAAGGAAAGTTGGCCAGTCCCTGTGCAATTCTTTTTTCTGCGAGTAGAAAACCTTCGTCAGTTTCCATTTGTTCTAAAGCAATGTCTTCAATTTCCTCCTCAGTAAGTTCTCGGCCAGTTGTCTCAATGATTGCAGACTTTAGTATACTATCATCAAGGTCAATAAGACTGAAATTTTCATCTTTATCTTTACTCATTCATCAACGCCTACTCGTTCACACCGCAGGCGCAGTTTGCGGCTTAAGACCGAAGGCAGCAAGTCATTTTAAAAGCTAGTTTGTTTTTGTGTTCCTTGAAGCTGAGTATAGCTTTGGAATTTTTATAAGATATTTTTTCAAAAACCTTAGTTTGTTTAAGGCCGCAGGAAGTACCTCCTGCGACCCCTAAGTTAAAGTAGCTGTTTAGAAATCAAACCCTGACACACAATCATCAAGCGAACTACTGGACACCTCTATTTGGGTAATGTCCTCTTTCACGTCATATGTCGGCGATAGAACAGGAAACACATAGCGGGCATCATCACTGCCGGTGTGATTGTCGTAATCCTGATACCGCAACTTGGCTGCTTGCTGTTCCCGCTCGAGTTTCCAGTCGAGGTAGTGGACGAACAGCTTGTCCCAAGCCGTTATCCCTGTCAGGTCTGAGAATAGGGCTATCTCGAAGGGATTGCCGAGAGCTGCCCGTTGTACCGCGGTGAGGCTGTACTTATCGCTGTAGGCCGCGGCTTCTCTTGTAAATTCTCCCAAGACGGCATCGCAACGATTATCCTTGATGCCTGCCTGCGCCATCACTTCGTGCTGAGCCAGAATTGCGGTTAGGAAGTCTTCGCAGGATATGTCGTATATCTCTTGATTAATGTTTCTATCTACTAGGTAGGCTTCGACAGCGGCGAAGTACTTAGGCTCCACCATCGCATAGATTGAACGAGCGGCATAATTGGTGATTTGGGCGTAGTTGATGTATAATTTGGTCATAATACTATCCTTGTTTTTAAAATGGTTGTGTTTTCTGGGATGGATTTTGGGGTCAGTAGTTAAGGTCATCATTGGCTTTTGGCGCAGCGAAATGAGTGTCCGTTTCGGGAGAACGATAGCCCTTGGCATAGTGTGTCAGATTAAAGTCTGCTGCTTGCCAGTCATGCTCATAGCTCGGCATGTACTCATTGAAGATGCTTGCAGCCCCTTGCCGTGACCCTTGACCTTCACACAGGGAAATCATCGCCTCTGAGGGCAGCTCCCAAGCATGCACAATCTGCTCAAGCACAACCAGGCATACATTGTTGGACCAGCTGAGCAGCACATGGGCGTTGTCGGCTGTCTTGTTATTGTCACCTTTCAAGTGCACCCGAAGAATAGCACCACAGGCCCTGTCTGTGCGCAGGGTGTCCACGAGGGCAAAGTGATTGGGAAGGGCTTCGGCTGAGCGTCTGCGTTGCCTGTGGTAGGCCTCTGCATCTCTTTTGGGGCGGTCAGCATAGTACTCATCACGTTGGGTGTGAGTGCGGTGGAAGCTCAGCTTAATACGGCCCGAGGCGAAGGCCTGTAGGCTGTAGCCCTGAAAGCTCTCAAGGGCCTCAGGGGTGAAGTTGGGGTCGGTATAGTTGTTCATAAAGTGGTCTCCGGGGTTAAATACAAAAACACCTCCCGAAGACGTATTCAGGAGGCGTAAAGGGTAAGGGGGAAGGTGTAAGGAATAACCCGTAAGGGGTAATTCATAAGGCGTAATTTATAATGTGTAATATATAATACATAAGGGTTTGGGTTTTTACCCACACCATAGAAGGCAAGAATAACAACAACAAAACAAACTGAGGTCTTGGATAGGTCTTTGGAATTAACCTCAGGCTCTCTTCATATCCTTCATTATGGTTAGGTATTTTTTGGCTCTCCAAAAGGCTCACTTAGCTTTTGGGATTACTGACTGTTTAGTCATTATTTGCGGGTATTTTTACTTTATCATAATCGCGAAGTATTTTTTCTGATGTTTCTATAAGGGGTCGCTTATTTCTTGTGTTTATAAATCTGATATTTTGACTTCTTCTGAAACTATTTGATTGGAACCACCAAGTTTCAATTCTTGGTATCACTGACAGCCTTCCTCGTTTTTGTGTGCCTCCACGACCCCTCACATCTGGTATTCTATGGGCTTGTTTTAAGACGCCTTCTGAAGCTCTAGGAGAATGTCAAAGGCCTTTTCCGAAAGTTCCGAGGGAACGTATAGGTGGTCATGATGGTATGCGGCGATGACATTGCAGGGGATATTACTGTCTGCCAACGCCGTTGACACTGCAGCGGTCAAACCAACGCCCTCTAGGTCAGAGTAGACATTTAGGGTGATGCACCGCATTGGCGCAGATAGTGGTAGCTCTTTTTGTTCAGCAAAACTGAGAGGCAATACCAGCGATATGCCTTCCTGTTCCTGATAAGTTGCTTTGGCTTGCTCAACGATATCCGGCGTAATCTCACTGGGAGGTAGAGACACAAAAACATAGTCTGTCTCAGTCATAACGGGTGTCATTCCGCTGAGCATACCTTTCTTGGTTTTGACTTTATCTGCCATCAGAGCACCCTTTTTTTTGTTTACTGCCATACCTTCTCCAAGTGCTCTCGCATGACCTCCAGCGCATAGCCTGAGCCATAGTTGGCAGCGACTGTATTGCTGCTGTGGCCTAAGATAGCCAGGGACACATCCTCCGGACAGCCTGTGTTCCTGAGCTTGTCCTTCATTCTGTGGCGCAGGGAGTGGATGGTGACCTTGGGGTCGCTCACCTGTGTTCTTAGCCGCTTCATGAGCATAGCTGAGGCTGCGTCACTGCCACGAGGACGGGCATACTGGGGGAAGATAGGGGAGGTATCCGATAGCCCGTCTTGGTGCTGTCTGAGCAACTCTTGGGCTCTCCGAGACAGGGGGATGACGCGGTCGGAGGTCTTGGTCTTGAGCCGCCTGATACTATTGTGCCGGATGTTTAGACAACCCTTCGCAAGGTCGAGGTCCTGTGCTTCTAAGCCAACAATCTCTGCTAAGCGTGCCCCAGTATCTGTCAGGGTCACGAAGAGTGCCTCTGGAACCGGACTGGTCGCGTAGACGGGCAGGAGGGTAGCCAACTGTTCATCAGTGACGGGTAGGCGGTCGGTTTTACTAGAACCAGCTCCCTTGATTTTGAGGCCTTGGAAGACGTTGCGCAAATCTAGGTCGTTCTCCACCAGCACATGATTGATGGCTGCCTTGAGAACTCCAATGGTACGCAGCACGGAGTTGGGCGCGACCCGCTGCAACAAGAAGTCTCGATAGGCGTTGGCATCTGCTCGGGTGATGTCTTTTAAGTCGGTGAAATCGACACGGTTCTTACCCAGAACAATCACCAAGTCTTTTCTTATGCGAGCAATACGGCCTTTTAGCGGTAGGTCCTGCGCGGCATCCTCACACTTGAAGGTGTAATACTCTTCCAACACCTTATTCAGGCTGAGGGTTTCTGGGACGATACGTGCATTACCAATCTGACGAAAAACCTCATCAGGAACGCTGCCTTTCAACTCCATTGCTAGCTCGCGAAAGTCGTCGGTGACGTCCCACTCGGGGTCCACGACACCCGCTTGGAATAGCTCTGCCTCCCGGGCTCCTATCCGCTCCCGAACAAGGTTCAGCGCGCGCTGACTTGGCGTGGTTCGCCGCTCTAAATCAAAAAGCGCTTCTATCTCAGAATGGACTTTTGGCAGCCTACGAATGGCCTCATCATAGGTGGTACCCAACTGCCTGTAGACGGTTGCTTTGGGAATCACTTGGCGCAAAGAGACGGGTACATTGCGCTTGTAGCGGTACGAACCATTGGCTCGTTGGAAAACATATTTGGGAAGTTTGGGCATTTTCTTGTCCATTCTGCGTCAGAGTATCTCTGCACAGTTTATTGGATGCAATAGGAATCACGCGTCTGGGTCTGACAGTTTCAGGATTGTTTTTGACGGGAGTGGTCCTAAAAGCGGTCCCAAAAGTGGTCCCATACAGAGCTCATGACCCTGTTTTCATTACTTTTCTTGAACTTATAGGGAGTTAACTGGTGCCCAGGAGAGGCAATCGTTTATATAATAATTGTGATATTTATCAGTCTGTTGTGCAGTTTAAAATTGTTACAAATGGTCCCCAAAGCGGTCCTAATTTTTCAAAATTTCACGGTTTCCTAACCTTCTAGTTTAGGTCGTATATTTATCAAAGTGAGCTTAACAAGGATTGTTCAACTACGTTGGTCAAGTATCTTTAGTCTGGCTGAAAAATTCAGATTGTGTTGGTTCGAACCGTGAGTAAATCGGCAAAAATGATGCGCCAAGTGCATAGGAATCATGGCCGAGTTTACCAGAACTAAGATTGGGTCTAATGAGGCCCGTGAAATCAAGCAGTTGTAATTCATGTTCAGTGCGATCACAAAGTTCTGTCACGATGATTTCCGGCAAATCTCCGTCAATCACAATTGTTTCAAAATCCAATACTGAGCACGAGTTTGTGACTAGTAATGCAAGGTGTTTGCTAGCCGTTTCCAACCAAATATCAATCGCTGCAATGTTCGAGTTGTCATTAGTATCCCCAAAATCCTTAAAGCTATGACTTGAGGGCTTGGACGTGAGCTCAGCACAAAATTCGCTGAGTTGCTTATCTATTAAAGACGTAGAAGCAAAATCAAGAGCGGGGCGAGGTTTTCCGTCCTCAGTTCTGCCAGTAATCATCGGGCCAAGCGCTCCAGCATAACCAAACCTGCCTTTAAAAAGGTTATCTTCAATGATGACCGCTCCTCCAAGGACAGTTCCGACAAATATATATAGATACGAAGGGGCTCTCTCATTTTTAGGCGTCAACGTCATATCTGCCAAACATGCGGCCTTCACGTCGTGTTCATGAAAAACGGGCAAGTCAGTGAGTCCTTCAACAAAGTTTTTGAGATTAATTTTTGTCCAATTGTCCGTAAGGCTGTCTTTGTCTTCCAAATCGCCCATCCTGTCGCCGAGTCCATAGGGGGCCGAGACCCCAACACCAACCAAACGATCGCGTTTCATTTTAGTCAGTGATAACAGCATCTTTTTAAAATGGACTTCAATAAAATCCAGGCAGTCCTTTGGGTTTGGGTATTCAAAGCTCATACTGAGTTGTGTCACTATCTCGCAGCAAAAGTTCACAAGTGAGATACTCAAAGAGCGCCTGCCTATGCTTATCCCTATTGAGAATACGGCCTCGGGATTTAGCGTAACTGGCTTTGCAGGAAACCCTACCTGTTTTTTCTCCGTCTTCTTAGATTCGGATGACTTTAGAAGGCCTGTCTTTAGCAATCTATTCACGATTACAGAAACGGTCTGGGCGGCTAGCCCTGAGCTACGTGCAATTTCTGCTTTTGTGACCACGTTTTGATGTCTGACATGATACAGTACTACTTTCTCATTATAATCGCCTATGCCGAGCTGGCTTCCTCCTAATCTCCTATTGTTCATGCACTTTCCTAAATCGTTTGTCTGGAGGCTGCGTGCGTTATCTTACGCGCACTCAGTGCAATAAATCAAATGCGCGCTCAGTTAAATATGAGGAGTGGAAATTATTTATTTTGTCAGACTGAAATAAAAATTGACAGCTTGACAGGTTTATGGTTTCATTTGACTGTCTGAAATATAAAACCAAGTGTGATCAAAAATGGCTAACGTTAATCTGTCGGGTCTTTCCAAAAAGTTCGGTGGTGTCACAGTCGTCGACAAAATTGGCATAGACATTGAACATGGGGAATTCATAGTACTTGTTGGCCCTTCAGGGTGTGGCAAGAGTACAACATTGCGCATGGTCGCTGGACTGGAAGATTCTACAGAAGGTGACATTCGGATTGGTGGGCTGGTGGTTAACTATGTCCAGCCCAAGGACCGGGATGTCGCGATGGTATTTCAGAATTATGCGCTTTACCCCCATATGAACGTTTACAAAAACATATCCATTTCGCTCTCTATGCGTGGTGTTGATAGGGCAGAGATCGATAAACGTGTTAAAGAAGTTGCCTCAACGTTGGGTCTACAGGACTTATTAACCCGCTTGCCAAAACAGTTATCTGGAGGGCAGAGGCAACGAGTGGCAATGGGACGGGCAATTGTTAGACAGCCGGCAGTGTTCTTGTTTGATGAGCCGCTATCTAATTTAGACGCTAAACTTCGTGTTCAGATGCGAACTGAAATCAAGAAAATCCACCAGCGCGTCGCTACCACAATTATTTATGTGACACACGATCAAACTGAAGCAATGACACTTGCTGACAGAATAGTGGTTATGAATGGAGGCAAGATTGAGCAGATTGGATCGCCGCAGGAGCTCTACGATTTTCCAATAAGCAAGTTTGTTGCGTCATTTATTGGGTCCCCAAGTATGAATTTTGTAGCCTGTGAAGTTGTAATGGAAGAGCGGAATGCCTTCCTAAAGATTTCAGACAATTTTTTGATCCGATTGCCTGAGCAATATTCTGATTGTGTCGACATGTTGATGGAGCAAAAATTAGAGTTGGGATTCAGGCCCGAACATATAACTGAACCAAGATCTTACAAATATGGTCATGAGTTAGAGATAGATATCGATGTTCTGGAACCTCTTGGTAATGATACAATGGTTTATTTTACCTTTGGAGGACAAGGTTGCTGCGCTCGTGTTCTACCAAGTTACGTAAGTAAGTCCCGAGCTTCGATCTTACTAGAGTTAGATCTTTCCAAAATTCATTTAATAGACAGCGACTCAAATTTAATTGTGAAGGCCGTTCAAAATGCTTGAAATAGCCTCTTTACGAAAAGCAAAATCCAGATTGGGTTTTCTTTTTGTAGCGCCCACAATGCTGGGAATTTTTGCATTCACGGCTGGTCCTATTCTTTTCTCTTTTGCTCTAAGCTTTTTCTATTGGGATGTGCTGAGCCCCATGAAATTTGCTGGTCTGAGCCACTACGACTACATAATGCGTGACGACGTGGCAGCGATGACATTCCGTAACACCATTTACTTCGCCTTTATGGTCGTATTACTCCAGAATATTATTGGGTTTTCTTTGGCCATGGCCGTGCGAAACGTGGCTAACAAGTATTTTCGGTACTTCTTTAGGTCGGTTTTCTTTTTGCCACTTATCATGTCGGGGGCTACCGTTTCAGTTTTTATGGCCTATTTTTTCGATACTAATTTTGGAATCGTAAACTATTATCTTGAATTAATTGGAGTAGGCTCTGTGCGTTGGTTGACATCGACGGATGTAGTTCTGGTAACTACCGTTCTTGTTTATGCTTGGCAGCATATTGGTTTTACTTTTATTCTATTTCTTGGAGGTTTTGCATCGATACCTGAAGAGGTTATCGATGCGGCCGATGTGGACGGTCTAACTGGTTGGCGTAAAATTCTATATGTATACATCCCAATGGTTAGCCCAACTATATTCTTCTCGTCGGTGATTGGTTTTATCCATGCAGTGCAAGTTTTTGATCACCCCTATATCTTGACGAGAGGTGGACCTGGTGACGCAAATCGAACCGCTGTCATGTATATTTATGAAAAAGCGTTTCAGGATTTGGAGTTTGGCTACGGATCAACGCTAGCGATTCTTCTATTTATTATCATTTTGATTGTAACGGCATTACAGTTTTATGTGCAGAAAAAGTGGGTATTTTATGAATAGAATTACAGTAAATACTGCAGTTAGCTATGGCTTTCTATCTTTTGTGGCGCTGCTGATCCTCGTACCGCTATTATGGGTTGTCTCAACTTCTTTGCGTCTTCCTGTTGAATCATATTCGTTGCCACCGAAGTGGCTGCCAACTGATTTCATGTGGGAGAATTACTGGGAAGTTTTGTTCAGTTACTACATGGAGCGTGAAGGTATATTTGTCGGCAGCCAGGCATCAGCAAATGTTCCATTTCCCCACTTGATGATGAATAGTTTCATCGTTTGTTTCTTTGTAACTATTGGCCAAGTACTTTTCTGTTCATTTGCAGGTTATGCATTTGCAAGACTGGCATTTCCAGGGAAGAGCGCGCTCTTTTGGTTTGTGATGGCTACGATGATGATACCCTTACAGGTGACGATTATCCCGATATACGTCCTCCTTTCGAATTTCGGTATGACTGATAGTCTCACGGGCCTAATTATACCGGCGATACCAAGTGCATTTGGAACGTTCCTTATGCGCCAATATTATCTGCGCATTCCATCTGCCCTTGAAGAAGCTATGATTATGGATGGTGCAAGCCAGTGGCAGGTTTTTTGGCGGGTCTTCTTTCCATTGGGGACGCCGGGGATGGCGGTACTGGCTATTTTGGCCTTTAATTACCACTGGAATGAATTTTTTCGACCTCTGATACTTCTCTCTACGGACACAAATTTTACCGTGCCTTTGGGTATTGTTGCGTTGCGTGACTATAAGATGACGGGTAGTATCAGTGTTGTTATGGCTGGCATAGTTATCTCCATGGTGCCCGCTCTAATTATTTACCTAATTGGCCAAAAGCACCTTGTAGAGGGCATTTTGACTGGTGGTGTGAAAGGGTGAAGTGTCAGTATGGCGTGCATTCAAGCAAGCTAAAGTTCGAATCTAACCCAATTCGATTTAGGTTAGAATCCGCACAAAATTAGTTCTCTTCATATCCGCTCTGCAATTGATTTTTCGACACTATAAGCCGTAGAGGTGAGTTTTTAGTCTAGTACAATGCCCGGTTAAAACCCGTCTTGTCGTGTCCCTAAAAAACTACGACAGGGCGAAATTAAAAGATAAATTAGTTTTTATATCAGTCTGAAAAATATATTGACGGTGAGTGTAGTTTGTGCATAATCTTTTAACATCAGTTTTAGATAATCTGATTATCCGTTTTTTAACCGATGGGAGGAAGTTATGACTAAGCAATATAAAGAGCCCAAAAGTCCGGCGCCCCAAAGAGCCCGCCGCAATTTCTTAAAAACCACGGCTAAGTTCGCAGGTGCAGGGGCGGTCATGAGTACTGGAATACTCTCAGCACCTTTCGTAATGGCCAACGTTAAAGAAAAATTGGTGATCCAGACCCGACCTGCGAGATTTACAAAGTTAGAGCAAATGAAAAATAGCTTTATTGCTAAATTTCCTGAAGCAGATATTGAGTTTATTGCACTGGCAGGTGTGGATCATGAAGACACCATAAGCAAAACGCTGGCGCAGATTGCGGCCGGCAAGCAAATTGATCTTCAAAGGGTGGCTACTGAAGGCGTTCAACTTTATGCGGGCGCGGGCTATATTCAGGCTTTGGATAAATGGCTGCGACGTGACGCTGACTTCATGCGGTCGTATTTTGCTGATGTGAACCCGGCATTTCCCCACAGCATGATGTATGAGGGTAGTCTATATCAGATTTGTACGGCGTTTAATGCCGCTAATATCTATATTAACAAAAACCTTTTTAGGGAAAATGATATCGAGCGTCCGGCAGATAATTGGACAAAGGACGATTTCTACGAAATTGCTAAAAAGATCACAAAGAAATCAGGTGGGAGGACTGATGTCTATGGCTATGGCTGGACTAATCGGTTGTGGGGAAGCTGGATGCCTTGGATCTTCAATAATGATACAAATCTTTATGCTGAGGCTGAGGCCCCAAATTCAGATTTCTCCAGTTGGTTTTGGAATTACTTCTATGGTGGTTCATCCATGGCTGCCGGTTATGGTGGTGGCCCGCGCTGGGAGACGCCGCAGGCCAATCACGAAAATGTTGTTGAGGCTCTTGAATTTATGGTCCAGCTCCAAAAGGAAGGCATCACTCCAGAGGCATCTCTTGGAGACGGCGCTACACTCACAGGCTTCTATTCAAGCAACCGTTTAGGTATGACGCCTGCAGGCGGTTTTTGGGCGGGTGCTCTAAAAGGACAGGGCATGTCTCCTGAAGATTTTGACGTTTGCTACTTCCCGAAGTGGAAATCGCAACGCCACCAGTTTGGTGCTGAGGGTTACTTGATGATGGAAAAGTGTCAGGCTAAAGATCTGGCATGGGAATTCATCAAACACACCAGTTCCTATGAATGGCAGGTGCCGTTTGTATCAGGAAATATTACTACCCCAGTGCGTCGTTCTATGCACAACGACCTTCGTTATAGTTACACAGGCCCAGACAATTGGCAGG
>ENA-OQVM01005171-OQVM01005171.1-marine-metagenome-genome-assembly--contig:-NODE-5171-length-12726-cov-7.214088_pt1 | contig 12726 bp, 13 predicted proteins | sample MGYA00237776_ERZ505498 | MGnify/ENA primary metagenome ERZ505498 (study PRJEB26159, sample SAMN06265151) | marine metagenome | isolation source: Helgoland LTER site | place: Germany:Helgoland, sampling... | reverse complement strand
GCCCAGATGTGATCGGTGTTCTCGGATTTGGTCACAACTGATTCCTTATATGCGCCATACGGTCTAGCATACCTTGCAAGATATATCCTGCGGCAACGTGGTCGATCACCTCTGCGCGACGTTTGCGTGACGTATCCGCCTCTAACAGCGCGCGTTCGGCGGCGACGGTGGATAAGCGTTCGTCCCAAAAGGTAATCGGCAGCGGCGTCAGTTTTTCCAGATTGCGGGCGAAGGCGCGGGTGGCCTGACAGCGCGGCCCTTCAGAGCCGTCCATATTCATGGGCAGACCAAGAACCAGTCCGGTGATAAGCCGGTGTGTCGTCAGTTCCAGCAGCTTGGCCGCATCCACTCCGAATTTCTTGCGTTTGATTGTTTCCAGCGGGGTCGCGACAGAGCGCATCACGTCGGAGACGGCAACGCCGATTGTTACGGTCCCAAGGTCCAGCCCTGCAATCGCACCCATATCAGGGATTGCGGCGACGAAGTCCTCTGGCGTTTCGCAGATCATTGCTCCAGTACGCCCGCATCGCGCGCGGCGTTGGTCAGAATTTCCATGCCGCGCATACTGCTGACAAAGACCTGCTGCGCTTCGGTCCAGACCGTGCGCGCGGCGTCCTGATTGCCTAAGACGCCATAGGCGCGGATTAGGCGGGCCCAATCCTCGGCCGGGCCACCTTGGGTCGCGAGACGGTCAGCAAGGCCCGATACCATGCCGCCAATCATGGCTTGGCGGTCCTCTTCGGTCATATCGGATGCTGCATCCATCTGTTCAAACGACGGTCCGCGCGCTTCTGGAAGGGCGTACTCAACACCTGCGCGAAAGGCCACATCACTGACTTGCGCGCGCGCGCTGGCAACATGAAAATTATTTGGATCACCATTTTCGATGATGACGCGCCACAAGCGCAGCGCCAGATCAGGACGGTCTGTTTGGTTATACAGCGCGCCCAGATAATAGCGCGCCGCGATGTTTCCTGGGTCGCGCTCAAGAATTTCGCCGACAACCTCTTCCGCTTCATGTGAGACAAACCCGCCGGCCGCGACAACTTTGAGGTCAAGCAGGCGTTGAAGGTCTTGGAGCTCGACCGCATCGCCCTTGATTGCAACGACATTTTCCTGTGCGGCGGCGGCACCTACATAGTTCCGCAATTCCACCTCGGCCATTGCCAGCCGCGACCATGCCTCAAGATCATCAGGGCGGGTTGGCGCGATGATGCGCAGCTGGTCAACTGCTGTGCGGTATTCATCCGGGACATCTACGGCAGGTGGCGGCACAGGGGCCGCTGCTTCAAACTCGGCCTGCGTAGGCCGATTGGCGCGGATTTCCTCGCTGGCCGCAAGGCGGGCCTGCAATGGCATATCCGGATAATCCGGGGCGCCCACAAACCAGTAAGTGCCGAACCCAAGACCAAGCAACACAACTGCTATCGCGGCAGAAAGCCATCGGGTTGGCGTCGTATCACTATCAGGGGGCTTCGCGGCCTTGTTTGCGGCCAGCAGTCGGCGCGCCACTTCGGTTCGTGCCCGCTCTGCTTCATCAGGGGCGAGCAGGTCGCGTTCCAGATCGCGGTCGATCTCGTCCAATTGCGCGCGGTAAATGGCAATGTCGGGATTATCGTCGCCAATATCTTTGGGCCGCAGCAATGGCATCACCATCAGCGCGGTCACAGCGAGCGTCAATACAGCGCAAACGAGCCAGAAAATCATTGGTTTCGCGTCCTTTTGTTGCGGTTCACATAAACGTCCCGCCGCCGCATGAAAAGGGCCTGCGACGCCGGGACAATTCAACACGCGGCCTGCATGTCGTAAAAAGCAATTTAGACGCCGCTGAGAGTATCCTCTTGGACTTGCGCAGGGTCCAGATAAGATGCGACGGCATAACCCGCCTGCCACAAGGATTCTGGACCCCGATGAAACGCTATTCCGCCTTTGCAATCGCCAAAGAAGCCATGCGCCAACACACCGGCTGGGACCGGGCGTGGGCGAAACGTGAACCCAAGAAGAAATACGATGTGATCATCGTGGGCGCTGGTGGGCACGGGTTGGCGACGGCGTATTTCTTGGGCAAGAATTTCGGGATCACCAATGTGGCGATCTTGGAAAAGGGCTGGCTGGGTGGCGGCAACACGGGCCGGAACACGACAATTATCCGCTCGAATTATCTGCAGGACCCTTCAGCCGCGATCTATGAAAAATCGCGGTCGCTTTATGAGACCATGTCGCAAGACCTTAACTATAACGTCATGTTCAGCCCCCGTGGCGTGATCATGCTCGCCCAAACCCAGCACGAGGTGCGTGGTTACAAACGCACAGCGCATGCGAACGCGTTGCAGGGCGTCACCACCGAATGGATTGATCCTGCGCGCGTGAAAGAGCTGTGCCCGATCATGAATATCGACGGACCACGCTATCCAGTCCTTGGTGGGCTGTGGCAGGCGCGTGGCGGCACAGCACGTCACGATGCGGTTGCTTGGGGCTATGCGCGCGCTTGTTCTGACATGGGCATGGATGTGATCCAGCAATGCGAAGTGCAGGGTGTGCGTCAGAAAGAGGGCAAGGTCGTTGGCGTCGATACGTCCAAAGGCCCGATTGATTGCGACAAGCTTGGTATGGTTGTGGCGGGACACTCTGGCGTACTTGCGCAAATGGCGGGCTTCCGTTTGCCGATTGAAAGCGTGGCCTTGCAGGCGCTGGTGTCGGAACCCATCAAACCTGCGATGGATATCGTCGTGATGGCGAATACCGTGCACGGGTATCTGTCACAGTCCGACAAGGGCGAAATGGTGATCGGTGGCGGAACCGATGGCTATAACAACTACACTCAGCGCGGATCATTCCATCATATCGAAGAAACCGTGCGCGCCTTGGTCGAAACTTTCCCGATGTTGGCGCGGCTAAAAATGCTGCGGCAATGGGGCGGGATCGTGGATGTGACGGGCGACCGTTCTCCTATCCTGTCAAAAACGCCGGTTGAGGGCGTCTTTGTCAACTGTGGCTGGGGCACGGGTGGGTTTAAAGCGATCCCTGGTTCTGGCTGGGCCATGGCAGAGCTGATAGCCAAAGGGCAATCCCCACTGACAGACGAATTCAGCATGTTCCGCTTCCGCGAAGGCAAATTCATTGATGAAAGTGTCGCGGCGGGGGTGGCGCACTGATGCTACTCAAACCCGTCCTCATCCTCATCGGACAACCCACCGCGTACGCGGTCGATGACCATAAAGATTATGGCCGTCGAAAGGATGCCCCCTATGACGATCAGCAAAAGTTCCATGCACCTAACTTAGAAGGTCAGCAGCGCATTGGGACCCCGGCAGGCCTTGGCCGACCCAAATCGGCGGAAATGGCTACGAATGGCTCAATTCGGCGGGGGATTTTCGCTCATGTTCCCTTACGGGACAAGGCTGCGATGGTGAGTGCGTCTTATAAGGAGGACGCACCATGGATGAATTCAGCCACACCAAAACAAACACCTCTAGCGGCAGTGGGATCGGTTTCCTCGTGGCAGCTGTCATTGTCGTTGTTATCCTGCTTTACGCGCTTTTCGCAGGCGGCGGGCCTACCACAACCGTTGATCCAGCGACGATGGGCACAACCGACCAAGGCGCCCCAGTGCTTGAAGAAGCTGCGCCGACACAACCGGTCGCCCCAGCTGTGGGCGAATAAGACCAACACCACTCACACAACAACGACCAATGGCGGGCGCAGCAATGCGCTCGCCCTTGGTGCGTTGATTGCAATGACGCGCAAGACATCTCTTTGCCGCCTAACACATACCCTCATTACCAAAGGTTCCCCATGCTGACCCTGCATTGCCCTTATTGCGGCGTTGATGCCGATGAAACTGATCTGCACGCCGGTGGCGAGGCCCATTTGAAGCGCGAAGGGCCGGGGTCGACGGATGATGATTTTGAGGATTACCTCTTTATGCGCGAAAACCCCAAGGGCGTGCATTTCGAACGCTGGCGCCATGTGTATGGCTGCGGCAAGTGGTTCCTCGCGGCCCGTTGCACCAACACGCTTGAGGTGTTTGGCACCTATCCGGCCCAGACGCTGGAACCGCCACAAGACATCAAAGACAAGATTTCAGCCAAACGACCCGGCTGGACTTGGGGGAATTTCCAATGAGCACCCGTTTGGCAAATCATGGTCGCTTGATCAACAAAGACAAAGCGATCTCTTTTACCTTTAATGGCAAGCACTTGCGCGGATTTGAAGGTGATACACTTGCATCCGCGCTCTTGGCCAATGATCAGATGCTTGTTGGTCGCTCTTTCAAGTATCACCGTCCGCGCGGCGTTGTGGCCTCGGGCGCAGAGGAACCGAATGGCTTGGTCAATCTGGGCAAGGGCGCGCAGTTTGAACCGAACGCACGTGTGACAACGACAGAGTTGTTTGAAGGCCTGACAGCACAGTCGCAAAATCACTGGCCATCACTGGAATTCGATGTGGGTGCGATCAACACGCACCTGTCGCGGTTCTTGCCTGCGGGTTTCTATTACAAGATGTTCATGTACCCGCGGTCGTTCTGGAAACATGTCTATGAACCGATCATCCGCAAATCTGCGGGCTTGGGCAAAGCGCCCAAAGATCGCGACCAAGATACCTATGAACATTTCCATTGCCACGTTGACGTTTTGGTCGTTGGCGGCGGCATTGCGGGCCTTGCTGCGGCAAAGGCTGCGGGTGAACGGGGTGCGCGTGTTCTGTTGATGGAACAAACCGCAGATTGGGGCGGTCGCGCGGCTGTGGATACGCCAACAATTGATGGCATGTCGGCGCAAGAGTGGATTAAGTCCACTGTTGAAGCGATTGAAAATATGCCAAATGTTGACATGCGTCTGCGCTGCATGGGCGCTGGCGTTTATGACCACGGCTATACGTTGGCCTATGAGCGGCTAACGGATCACGCCCCTGAAATGGAAGGCCCGCGCCACCGTTTGTGGCGTATACGCGCCAAGCAGATTGTGACAGCGACAGGTGCGATCGAGCGTCCCTTGTCCTTTGCCGCAAATGACCTGCCGGGTGTTTTGCTTGCCGCTGCTGTGCGCGACTATGTGGTGAACTTCGGCGTCTCTATCGGTGACCGTACCGTTGTTGTGACCAACAATGACGATGCTTACCGCACTGCGATCGTGCTGAAAGAAGCGGGTCTTGATGTGCCCGCCATCATCGATGCACGCGTTGAAGCCGAAGGCGAGCTGATCGACCGCGCCCGCGCGCTGGGCATTCGAGTTGAGATGGGCAAGGGCATTGCAAAGGTCAAAGGCGGCAAGCGGGTCACCGGTGTGGCGCTTTGTACGCAGGCTGGCGAAGGGGCTGTGCTGGAAGAGATCGCATGCGATTGCGTCGCGATGTCGGGCGGCTGGTCCCCTGTAGTACACTTGTGGTCGCATTGCGGTGGTAAGCTGAACTGGGATCCGGCGCAGGTCATGTTCCGCCCCGACCCCGAACGTGCGCCAACAGGTGCGGATGGCGAAGCTTTCGTCACCACCGCAGGCGTTGCCAACGGCCATCTTTTCACCGCTGAAGCCGTCAGCGACGGCTGGGCGGCAGGGCGTGCCGCGGCAAAAGCTGCGGGCCATACCAAGCGCGGTGGACAAGCCCCGATGGGCGAAGATGCTGTTGAAGGCCCGATCTCTCCGGTCTGGTTGATGCCGCAAGGGGCGAACCATGCGTTACGTTCAAAGGCGTGGCTGGATTTCCAGAACGATGTAAAGGTCAGTGACGTGCAACTTGCGGCCCAAGAGGGCTTTGAAAGTGTCGAGCATACCAAGCGTTACACCACGCTGGGCATGGCAACAGATCAGGGTAAGTTGAGTAATATCAACGGTTTGGCGATTCTTTCTAAATCGTTGAATGCTGATATTCCAAACGTCGGTACAACAACATTTCGCCCGCCATACACGCCAATATCAATGGCTTCGATCGCTGGCGCTGCACGCGATGAGATATTCCAACCCGTCCGCATGACCCCAGTTTCAGAGTGGTCGAATGCGAATGGCGCCGATAACGAACCTGTCGGCCAATGGCGCAGGCCATTTGCCTATGTCCGTCCCGGCGAGAGCGTGCACGATGCGGTCAACCGCGAGGTTAAGAACACACGCGAAAATCTTGGTCTTCTTGATGCCTCCACCCTCGGCAAACTGATCGTCAAAGGGCCGGACGCAGGAAAGTTCCTTGATATGATGTACACCAACATGATGTCGACGCTGCCTGTGGGCAAATGCCGTTATGGTCTGATGTGTTCGGAAAACGGGTTTCTGACGGACGACGGCGTTGTGGTGCGCATGTCCGAGGATACGTGGCTTTGTCACACCACCACCGGCGGCACGGAACACATCCATGGGCATATGGAAGACTGGCTGCAGTGCGAATGGTGGGACTGGAAAGTCTATGTCGCCAATGTCACCGAACAGTATGCACAGATCGCAGTGGTCGGCCCAAATGCGCGCAAGCTGCTGCGCAAGCTTGGTGGCATGGATGTCTCTGCCGAGGCGCTGCCGTTCATGCAGTGGGCAGAGGGTAAGATCGGTGACTTCGACGCGCGCGTCTTCCGCATCTCTTTCTCGGGCGAATTGTCGTATGAAATTGCGGTGCCTGCGGGGCAGGGCGCGGCCTTTTGGGATGCGCTGATGCAAGCAGGCGAAGAGTTCGGGATCATGCCTTATGGCACCGAAACTCTGCACATTCTGCGGGCCGAGAAGGGCTTTATCATGATCGGGGATGAGACGGATGGGACGGTGATCCCGCAAGACCTTAATCTGAATTGGGCGCTGTCGAAAAAGAAGGAAGACTACCTTGGCAAGCGCGCGCATACCCGCAGCCATATGGCTGACCCGAACCGCTGGAAACTCGTCGGGCTGGAGACCGAGGATGGCTCGGTTCTGCCGGACGGAGCTTATGCGATTGCGGAGGGGGATAACGCCAACGGCCAGAGGAACACCCAAGGCCGTGTGACATCGACTTATTACTCCGCCAATCTCGAACGCGGCATCGCCATGGGGCTGGTCCTGAACGGGCCAAAGCGCATGGGCGAGATGATTGAGTTCAACAAGGTTGATGGCACGACGATACGAACCAAAATCGTTGATCCGGTGTTCTATGATAAAGAAGGGGAGAAGCAGAATGTCTAATGCTGTCAGTGCACTGCAAGGCAAAGCAGCCCCTGGTGAGGTAACCATCCGCGAGGCGGGTCTGCGTGGCATGATCATTCTGCGGGGCGATCTTGCAGATAAGAAATTGCGCAAAGTTTGCACTCAATTGACGGGTGCCAAGTTCCCCGATCAGGGGCAGGCAAACTCTGACGGTGACAAAGGCCTTTGCTGGATGTCGCCTGACGAATTGCTGGTGCTGGTCCCATATACAGACGCTGCCGACGCAGTGACCCAGATTGAAAGTGCCTTGGCCGGATCGCATTTCTTGGCTGAAAACGTATCAGACGCGCGTGCCGTTCTCTTTGTCGAAGGCACCTTCTGCCGTGAAGTGATCGCGAAACTCGCGCCTGTTGATCTGCACCCCGACACATTCAAACCGGGCGATTTCCGGCGGACCCATTTAGGGCAGGTTGCTGCGGCTTTTTGGATGCGGGACGAAGACACGTTTGAGGTGATTTGCTTCCGGTCGGTCGCTGAGTATACGTTTAGCCTGTTGGCAGCTTCTGCAAAGGCCGGGCAGGTAGGGCATTTTGTGAAATGATGAACTATCACAAACTCTATGTTGATGACGGGGGCGAAAGCCACTGGCAGGATGTTGCAGTGATGCTGGAAGAGCGGAGTTTTGCGCCGCCTGCCAAGTCCATTGAAATATCACAGCCTGAAACAGCGACGAGGACTATGTTCTTGCGGCTTAAGGCTGGTTGGGATGAGCCGATCCATCCGACCCCTGTTGCGCAAAAGCTGATCTGTCTTGCGGGCACCGTCAGGGTGACAGCAAGCGATGGCGAGGCCCGTGAAATCGGCCCTGGCGATGTCTGGCACATGGAAGACAGGCACGGGAAGGGCCATCACACGATGGTCACCAGCGACGTAGATTTCGAGGCCGTGATCATTCAATTTGAGTAGCAGCAGGCCGTTGCGTTAGTTTCCGAATGCCGCGCTACCCCAGCCGGAATTGTATCCCCATTTGCAATGCCTTCAGTGTTCGCTCTGGCAACTAAACGCGTAACGGCAAGTACACTTTGCTGAGGAATACCCACTGTAATAGAAATTTTCGGTTGGTTCGCCGCGCTTTGTTGCCGCTTGGCGGCGACAATGGTATTGCTCACGCAAACGTGTGTGTTGGGGGATGCATGTCATGGTACAGGTTTTAGGCATTGGGGGCGTGTTTTTTCGCGCTAAGGATCCCGCCGCTTTAGCGCAGTGGTATCAGACCCATCTGGGCATCAACTTGGTCCCTAACGGGCCGGATGACATGCCATGGATCACGCAGGAAGGTGTGACCATCTTTTCGCCATTTGGCCAAGATACTGATTATTTCCCTAAGGATCGCGCCTTTATGCTGAATTTCCGTGTGGCAGATCTTGAAGCTGCACTCGCTGAATTGGGTGCCGCGGGGATTGCCGCGACAGACCGCATGCAGATGGATGGTGTTGGGCAATTTGCCCGCATACATGATCCCGAAGGCAATCCGGTCGAGCTTTGGGAACCTGCTGCGCTTTGACTGGCTGGCCTTGGCAGAATCCCCAATCCGTGGCCGCACACCCTTGACCTTCGCAGCCCATGTGACATGTACAAGCCATCGCTGACCTTAACTCAGAAAGATACCTGATATGGCTTTTTCACTTCCCGACCTTCCTTACGCACATGACGCGCTTGCCTCGAAGGGCATGTCTGCTGAAACCCTCGAATTCCATCACGATCTGCACCACAATGCCTATGTCACCAATGGCAACGCGGCGATTGCTGGCACTGAATGGGAGGGTAAATCCCTCGAAGAGATTATCGTTGGCACATACGACAAGTCGTCTGTCGCGCAGAACGGCATCTTCAACAACATCAGCCAGCTTTGGAACCACAACCAGTTTTGGGAGATGATGGGTCCGAACGACAGCGCGATGCCCGGAGAACTGGAAAAGGCGCTGGTTGAAAGCTTTGGCTCTGTTGACGATTTCAAAAAGCTGTTTAGCGCCGCTGGTGCCGGTCAGTTCGGCTCTGGCTGGTGCTGGTTGGTCAAGAATGCTGACGGCTCACTCGCCGTGACCAAGACCGAAAACGGCGTGAACCCGCTTTGCTTTGGTCAGACAGCGCTGCTGGGCTGTGATGTGTGGGAGCACTCCTACTACATTGATTTCCGCAACAAGCGTCCGGTCTATTTGACCAATTTCCTTGATAACCTTGTGAACTGGGAAAACGTCGCCTCGCGCATGTAACCCATTCATTCTGGACAATCTTCAAGGCCCGTGGGACATCTTCTCGCGGGCCTTTTGCTTTGGAGAATACGATGGTCGGACCAACATTAGATGAAATCGTTGCGGCCAAGGCTGAGGTGCAGGCGGATCTCATTGAAACGCCAGTTCTGCCGCTGAAATCGGCCCGTTGGGATGGTCTTTTGCCTGCGGGTGCCGAGGTTGCCGTCAAACTTGAATTGTTTCAGCAGGCAGGCTCTTTCAAGACGCGTGGTGCTTTGTTGGGTATCCGCCATCTGGATGCGGATCAACGCGCTGCCGGTGTTGTTGCGGCCAGCGGGGGCAATCATGCTTTGGGCGTGTCTTGGGCGGCGAAGGCGGCAGGTGTTGATGCTTTGATTGCGATGCCAAAGGCCACAGATCCCGCCCGAATTGCGGGATGTGAGGCGTTGGGGGCCACCGTTACCCTGCACGACGACATGGCAGCGGCCTTTGCCGCGATGAATGAAGCCGCCGCAGCCGGTCGTGCGCTAATGCACCCGTTCGAGGCGGACCACATGATACTTGGGTCAGCGACCTGCGGCTATGAATACGCAACGCAGACCCCGCAGATCGATACCTATGTCATTCCAATTGGCGGGGGCGGCATGATCAGCGGGATGGCCTGTGCGATCAAACAGATGAACCCTGCTGCAACTGTGATTGGGGTTGAACCATATGGCGCAGATAGCATGTCGCAAAGCTTTGCCGCTGGTGAGGCAGTGCGTATTGAGAAGGTCGCGACGATTGCGGACAGTCTTGGTGCACCATTGGCGATGCCGCTGACCTTTGGTGTCGCGCGGACCTATGTAGACCGGATCGTCAAAATCGAGGATCGTGAGATGCTGACAGCCATGGATGTCTATCAGCAGAACCTGCGGATCACCGCAGAACCCGCATGTGCCGCATCGCTTGCGGCGATCCTTGGACCGCTGAAAGATGACCTTGCGGGACGTCAGGTGGGGATCATTGCTTGTGGTTCAAACATCTCGCTCGAACGCTATGGGGCATTGATGGCCGCCCTATAAGCTGGCCTTCAATTTCGCTTCCAAATCAGCGACATCTTCTGCCACTTGAACAAAGCTGAGGATATCATCGCCTGCAAAGCCGCTATCGACCACATGTCGCAGCAGGTCGCACAGCGGGTCCCAAAAGCCGTCAATGTTCAGCAAAATCAGAGGCTTGTTGTGCAATCTTAGTTGCCGCCACGTCAGAGCCTCGAAAAACTCGTCCAATGATCCTGCACCACCGGGAAGAACAACAACAGCATCGGCATTCATGAACATCACCTTCTTGCGCTCGTGCATTGTCTCGGTGATCACGAAGGAATCAAGGTCTCGCTTACCGACTTCCCAGTCCAGAAGGTGGGTCGGGATCACGCCAAAGGTTTTGCCACCCGCTTCTTGTACTGCATTGGCCACGCGGCCCATCAAGCCGACGTCGCCTGCTCCATAAACAAGCCGCCACTCATTTGCGGCCAGCATTTGTCCTGTCTCATGTGCAGCTTGCGCATATTCCGGGGCGTTTCCGTCCCGAGAGCCACAGTAGACACAAACTGATTTTGTAGATGCAGACATTGCAGTTCCTTCACGCTAGCTTCGCTTTGACCGGGCATAGCGCCGTTGGTATGGTGCCGCAACCATCTGGGGCGGGGGCGCCAAATGTTTGGCACTGCAAGAGGAACGATAAGTGACAGAAGACGTGAATTCAGGTGGCACACCTGTGCTTTGGGGTGGGCTGTTGGCGGCCGTGATCGCTGTTGTCTTGTTTGTCTTGATCCCGCAACCCGATGTATCAGAAGTTCCTGTGAAAGAAGACGTGGCTTTGGTGCCAACAGTTGATGCGGCCGAGCCCGCCCAGCAGGTCGTTCAGGAGGTGCCAGAAGTCGTGGAAGCCCCTGAAGTCGAGGCAGTGCCAGAAGTTGTGGAAGCGCCCGAAGTCGAGGCAGCGCCCGAAGTCGTGGCCGATGCGCCCGCCCTTCAACAGGAACCGACAGTACCAGAGTTTGATACCTTCCGCGTCGAATTAGACGGCAGCATGGTGATTGCTGGGCGTGCAGAGCCGGGGCAGGTTGTCGATGTGATGCTGGCCGGTGCCGCGATTGACCGTGTTACGGCTGATGCGTCGGGTGCCTTTGTATCGCTGCCTGTTGCGGGGCCATCCGAACAGCCCCGCCGACTGTCACTTTTGGCCGATCCTGATGGAGCGGCGATTGCTTCGACCACCAGCTATATCGTGGCACCTATTGCCGCACCTGTGGTTGTTGCTGTTGCGCCTGAGCCGGAGGAAGAAACTGTGGATGCCGCCGCTGAGCCCCGGCCCGCTGATGTGCCCGAGGCACCACAGGTGCCAGTTGCTGATATTCCATTGACGTCTCCTGCGCCGCCTACCGTCCTGCAAGCGGATGCCGACGGCGTCCGAGTGGTGCAGGGCGCTCCAACCTTGGCCAACCCCGAAGTTGAACCCAACGTGGCGCTCGATGCGATCACATATGATCCGGAAGGCGAAGTGCAATTATCAGGCCGCGCCACGGGCGATGGTGCTGTGCAAGTCTATATCGACAACCAGCCTGTGACGGCCTCACCGGTCACCCAAGGGGGTGATTGGCGCATTGACCTGCCGCAGATAGATACCGGTGTTTATACTTTGCGCATTGATGAAGTAGATGAAGAGGGTGACGTGGTGTCGCGCCTTGAAACTCCGTTCAAGCGCGAAGAGGCATCAGAAGTTGCGGCCGTGTTGGCAGAAGAAACATCAGTAGACGGATTTGAAGTTGCAGTGCGCACAGTGCAACCCGGTGCGACCTTGTGGGCGATTGCAGAAGAGACCTTTGGAAGTGGCATTTATTACGTCGAGGTGTTTGAGGCGAATAGTGATTTGATCCGCGATCCAGACCTGATTTACCCCGGCCAAATCTTTCGTATGCCAGAAGTGTCGCAGTAAGGCGCACACCTCTGGTCATCCTTGCCGCAGACCCTTAGGAATACCTCTCGAAAGTTCGGAGTTTCTATGCGTGGTCTAGCCAAAACTGAAGCCAATCTCAGCGACGCCCAAATCCAAGGGTGGAGCGTGATCAGGCGCGTCGTACCGTATCTCTGGCCCGAAGGGCAAACATGGGTGAAGCGCCGTGTCGTGATCGCGCTTGCTGTGTTACTTTTGTCCAAGGTGATCGCGGTCGGCACACCGATCCTTTACAAACAGGCGGTTGATGCGCTGGCCCCCGAAGGGGCGACCGCCGCCACCATTCTGGGTTTGGGTGCCGTAGGTTTGACGTTGGCCTATGGGCTTGCCCGCCTGATGACCGTAGGCTTTCAGCAACTGCGCGATGTCGTGTTCACCCAAGT
>ENA-OQVM01005170-OQVM01005170.1-marine-metagenome-genome-assembly--contig:-NODE-5170-length-12727-cov-27.242846_pt1 | contig 12727 bp, 13 predicted proteins | sample MGYA00237776_ERZ505498 | MGnify/ENA primary metagenome ERZ505498 (study PRJEB26159, sample SAMN06265151) | marine metagenome | isolation source: Helgoland LTER site | place: Germany:Helgoland, sampling... | reverse complement strand
AACGAGTGGGCCGAAGTTGAAAACGCCGCCAAGGTATTCTGGGAAGAAGTGGCGCAAGAGGGCGAAGTGCACCAGAAAGTTGTGAACATCTTCAAAGAGTACAACGCCGTCATCAATCAGGCCGGTGCCCCTTACAATTTCGAGTAACACACCACAGAAAACAATTTACCATCCCGCAATGTCTGTGGGATGGTCCCAATGCACATAAGGACACAACTCATGGCAGGCAATCTCACGTTTGAGGCACTCGAAGCGGCCGTCAAAGATGGCACGATCGACACCGTTCTGGCCTGCTTTCCTGATATGCAGGGTCGTTTGATGGGTAAGCGTTTCCATGCCGAGGGGTTTCTTGAGATCGCCGAGGGAGAAACCCATTGCTGTAACTATCTTCTCGCTACTGACCTAGAGATGGCAACACCGAGTGGCTATGCCTCGACCAGTTGGGAAAGTGGCTATGGTGATTATGTCATGAAGCCTGATCTTACCACGTTGCGCCCCATGCCATGGCTTGAAGCCACTGCTATGTGCCTATGCACCGTAGAAGACCACACTACCCATGCGCCAGTGGCTCATTCTCCGCGTGAAATGCTAAAAGCCCAAATTTTGCGCGCTGCAGCATTAGGTTTTGATGCTGTAATGGCGACGGAGCTGGAGTTTTTCTTATTTCAAGGCACCTCCGATGAGATAACGAAGAGCGGTTTTGCGCTCAAACCGATCTCTAATTACAATGAAGATTATCACATCCTGCAAACTTCCAAGGAAGAATATGTGATGCGCCCAATCCGCAATCATTTGCGCTCGATGGGCCTGCCAATCGAAGGCTCTAAGGGTGAGGCCGAGGCTGGCCAAGAAGAGCTTAACATCAAATACGCGGACGCTTTGGCCACGGCAGACCACCACACTATTGCGAAACACGCGATCAAAGAAATTGCCTATCAAAACGGTGTTGCTGCTAGTTTCCTCCCAAAATGGCACAAGGATCGCGTTGGCAGTGCAAGTCATGTGCATCAGTCGTTATGGAAAGATGGCAAGAACGCGTTCTTTGACCCAGATCGGCCACATGCAATGTCAAAACTGATGGAAAGCTACGTCGCTGGCATGATGAAATATGCTGCTGACTACACCTATTTCATGGCACCCTACATCAACAGCTATAAACGGTTTGCAAAAGGTACTTTTGCCCCGACGCAGCTAGTATGGTCCGTTGACAACCGTACGGCAGCCTTCCGTCTGTGCGGTGCCTATACTAACGGCGTGCGTATTGAATGTCGCGTGCCGGGGGCGGATATGAACCCCTATCTGGCACAAGCCGCGATGTTGGCTGCTGGGCTTAAAGGAATCGAAGAAAAACTCACGCTCCCTGCGCCATTTACGGGTGACGCCTATGCGGATGATGACAAGCTGCACATCCCACGCACCTTAGGCGATGCGCGTGAGGCATTGATGGCGTCTGACATGCTCAAGGCAGCATTCGGCGAAGATGTTGTCAGGCACTATGCCCGCGCTGCGGAATGGGAAATCGAAGAATTCAACCGCGTAGTCACCGACTATGAAATCGCTAGAGGATTTGAAAAAGCATGACTATCCAATGTATCTCGCCCATCGACGGGTCGGTTTACGCAACGCGTGAAATACTTTCACCGGCTGAGGCTCATGCGGCAGTTATCCGCGCGAAAAACGCGCAGTCCGACTGGGCTGCGCTTCCGTTGTCGGATCGTATAGAGCTGGTGCAAGCGGGTGTTGCCGCTGTAGGCGCGATGAACGACGACATCGTGCCAGAGCTTGCGTGGCAGATGGGGCGTCCTGTGCGCTATGGTGGGGAGTTTGGCGGCTTTAACGAACGCGCCAGCTATATGGCTGACATTGCGCAAGACGCGCTTACCCCGATTGAGGTTGAGGACAGCGACGCGTTTCGCCGTTTGATTAAACGTGTCCCGCATGGTTTGGTTCTAGTAGTGGCTCCGTGGAACTACCCGTATATGACGGCAATTAACACAGTCGCCCCTGCGTTGATCGCTGGCAATGCTGTGATGTTGAAACACGCCTCCCAGACGCCGTTAGTCGGCGAACGGATGGCGGCGGCGTTTCATTCCGTCGGAATTCCTGCGGATGTGTTTCAAAACGTCTTCCTGGATCACACCACTACGTCCGGTCTGATCGAAGACCGCGCCTTTGGATTTGTGAATTTCACGGGCTCCGTTGCTGGCGGCCGGGCGATGGAGGCGGCAGCCAGCGGTACGTTCACTGGCATAGGGCTTGAGCTTGGCGGTAAAGATCCCGGCTATGTCATGGAAGACGCTAATCTGGACGCTGCCGTAGAAACGCTGATTGATGGCGCGATGTTCAACTCCGGCCAATGTTGTTGTGGGATTGAACGGATTTACGTACATGAAAGCCTGTTCGAACAGTTTGTTGAGAAAGCGGTTGAAATTGTTAACGGTTACAAGCTGGGCAATCCATTGGACCAAGAGACCACGATCGGGCCTATGGCGCATGTCCGTTTCGCAGACGAAGTACGCCATCAAATTACTGATGCTATCGCCGCAGGTGCAGTTGCGCATATCAATCCGGTGGATTTTCCTGAAGATAGTGGTGCCTATCTAATGCCGCAAATTCTCTCAAACGTTACCCATGATATGCGGGTGATGCGCGAAGAAAGTTTCGGCCCGGTGGTCGGCATCATGTCCGTCAAAGACGACGCCGAAGCAATTCAGCTAATGAATGACAGTGAGTTTGGCCTTACTGCATCGCTATGGACGCAGAACACTGCGCGCGCTGAAGCCATAGCCGATCAGATTGAAACAGGCACCGTATTCATGAACCGAGCTGACTATCTTGACCCCGGCCTGTGCTGGACGGGCTGCAAAGACACTGGGCGTGGTGGGGGATTGTCTGCCATCGGCTATCATAACCTGACTCGCCCCAAATCCTACCACTTGAAAAGGGTTTAACCACATGTCCATCACTGCCAATTGGTCTTATCCCACTGCTATCCGTTTTGGAGCAGGACGCATTTCTGAAATTGCGGATGCCTGTGCTACAGCAGGCATCAAAAAACCACTCCTTATTACTGATCGCGGTTTGGCGGATATGGATATTACGCGCAAGACCCTGGACCTGCTGGAGGCTGCGGGCCTCGGTCGCGCGATCTTTGCCGATGTAGATCCGAACCCCAACGAAAAGAACGCGGCCGCTGGCGTTCAGGTCTATAACGACGGTGGGCACGACGGTGTTGTGGCCTTTGGCGGTGGATCTGGTCTTGATCTGGGGAAACTGGTCGCTTTTCTTGCGGGGCAGTCGCGTCCTTTGTGGGATTTTGAAGATGTCGGTGATTGGTGGACACGCGCAGACGCGGATGCCATCGCCCCGATTGTCGCTGTCCCAACCACTGCTGGGACAGGTTCCGAGGTTGGGCGAGCGTCTGTCATTACCAATTCGGAGACGCAGGAAAAGAAAATCATTTTCCACCCTAAATTTCTGCCAGCGATCGTAATTTGCGACCCGGAGCTAACGGTTGGTATGCCAAAGCATATCACGGCGGGAACCGGCCTTGATGCCTTCGCCCATTGCGTTGAAGCGTTTTGCTCACCACATTACCATCCGATGTCGCAAGGTATTGCGCTGGAAGGCATGCGTCTTGTGAAGGACTATCTGCCGCGCGCGTATGCCGACGGGACCGATTTGGAGGCGCGGGCACATATGATGTCGGCTGCGGCAATGGGCGCCACAGCATTTCAAAAAGGGCTTGGGGCGATCCATGCGCTATCTCACCCGATTGGCGCGATGTATCACACGCACCACGGCACAACGAATGCGGTCTGCATGCCTGCAGTGTTGCAGTTCAACAAACCTGAAATTAAAGTCATCATAGCACAGGCCGCCAACTATCTGGGAATCGCTGGAGGTTTTGACGGGTTTTGCCGCCATGTTGACGAACTGAACGCATCACTGGGTATCCCTAAAACGCTGACGGCATTGGGTGTCAGTGACCCAGATATCGACCGCATAGTGGCAGGCGCGTTGAGCGACCCCAGCACAGGCGGAAATCCGGTAGAGATGACCAAAGAAAACACCCGCGAACTCTTATTAGCCTGCTTGTAAAAATGTGACTGACCCAGTCCTTTGCGCGGCACTGTCAGACAAAACGAGCTTGAGACGGGGCGGGCTGTTTCGTAGCCTCGCCGTATAACAAAATGCTCCCCATTTTGCTGAACGAAACCTGGCCCGGGGTTCCTGGACCATCTTGCTTAGGCCTGTGGACCGGGAGCCAAGGGCCGTGAGCAGTGGACCACGCACCGTCGACCTATTATCGGCGTCGCCTGAGCCCACGGGTTGGTTAGTTTTACTCGGGTCGTGGTCCGTGGACCAACGGCAGAGGGGTTACTGTGCCCAACCCATGCAATTGAGCCGCAGGACCATGGACTGGGGCCCCCAATCCCAGGGCCCCGCGCCTCGGACCACGGGCCTTTAGTATTAGCGTTGTAGATTAATTCTGGGGTAAATTTGTTTGGTAACGCCATCTCTATTCACGCATCAAAATCAAGCTAAACCGTGCAGCTGCCCTCACGGAGTGGCGCCAACTATTGAGCGCATAGATTCAGGCTGCGCTAGCAATCTGATGCGAGTTCTCATTCGTCTGACAGCTGCACTTCTAAAGCTGCTATCATCGTCATCCGGGTCGGGCAAGATAACCGGATTGACAGGTTGCTCGACTGCAACCAAATCCCTGTTAATCTTTGTTGCAGAGTTTCAAAGCGCTAACTCATGATCATACATCGGCTCATAGGTTTCAGGTGTGTGGAAGCCCACCAGACGAGACTGCCGCACTGCAACGTCAAAGGTGATGGCTGAGAATTTTGTCACATAAACAGAGAGTTTAAAAAAGGATTCCCGTCTTGATTTTTGGTTAAGACAGGGACAACGGTTGATTCTCCAGAATGGTCTCCATCGCGAAGAGCCCTGTCACCGTCTCTAATTCCAGTTTAGAGGTCAGTTGCTTGTAAACTTTGTCGTATCCAGACATTGATGATGTAACCACCTTGATCAGGTAATCCCAATCACCACCTATCCGATGGACATCAACAATCTCTGGGATTGTCGCTACGTGAACTCGGAATTCGCGCTGCCAACATTCGCTATGCCTCCGTGTTTTGATCATCATGAAAACTGTCAGATCAAGCCCGACAAGCTTGGCATTCAAACGCGCTCCATAGCCTTCGATCACGCCCAATTCGTTCAGCCGCTTTATCCGCCTCCAGCACGCATTTTGAGACAGGCCCACCTTAGATGCGACGTCCCGTTGTGAGAGTGCCCCGTCACGCTGTAAGGTAGTGAGAATTTTGCGATCTATGCCATCAAGTTCTATCATTTGATCGAATTTATTCTACAATCAGGTATAATCAAGGGAAATATTTGCACATTGGTGTTTCTATACTGATAAAATGTAAATTTAGAGGCCAGCATGACCAAATCGCAGAACCTTTTTGAAAAATTTCGCGCGATGATTAAGACTGATAACATCATAGCTGACCTTGCTAACGGACTGATTGGACACCATGCAATCATCAGCGGGCCTCTTGGCAACAAGCCCTTGTTGTATGCTGACTATGTTGCCTCTGGGCGTGCGTTGCGGCAAGTTGAAGACTTTGTGTTAACCGAGCTGCTACCGTTTTACGCCAACAGCCACACAGAAGCCTCTTATGTCGGTGGATTTATGACACGTTTGCGTCGTGAAGCGCGGGATATCTTGCGGGCTGAAGTAAACGCATCAAAAGCTCACGCCGTGATATTTACTGGATCGGGCGCAACAGCGGGTATTAACCGAATTGTCCATTTGATCGGCCTTGAGGAAATGGTTTCCAAAAGACTGACACCCGTAGTTTTGATAGGTCCGTATGAGCATCACTCAAACATTCTGCCATGGCGTGAAAGCGGTGCGGAAGTGATCGAAGTTCTTGAGGCAGAAAGCGGTGGGCCCTGTATGACCTCGCTGTCGCAAACACTCAAACGCGTTAAAGGCCGACCAATTATTGGTGCGTTTTCTGCTGCGTCGAATGTATCAGGGATTGTAACAGATGTTGTCGCTGTAACGCGTGTGCTGAAAGCTGCAGGGGCAATAGTGGTTTGGGATTATGCAGGCGGCGCACCCTATTTACCGATAGATCTTTGCCCGGCAAATGACGCATTAATTGACGCAGTGGTTGTGTCCCCCCACAAATTTGTTGGAGGCCCACAGGCTAGCGGCGTTCTAATCTTGCGCCATGACATAGTTCAAACTAATACGCCCACATTATCGGGCGGCGGCACCGTGCGGTTCGTTTCACCCACAAGCCACGACTACTCTAATAACCTTGAGGCCCGTGAGGAAGCAGGGACACCTAACGTGATTGGCGATCTGCGTGCCGCACTGTGCTTCATCGTAAAATCGGTCATTACACAAGATTTCATTACCAAGCGTAACCGCGATAATCTTGCCAAAGGTTTGACCGCGTGGATGCCGCACCCCAACATTGAGATACTCGGCAATACCCAATGTGACAGGCTGCCAATCTTTTCGTTTCGATTGCGAGATGGCAAAGGCGGCTTTGTACATCAGCAATTGGTGACACGGCTCTTGTCCGATTGCTTTGGCATTCAGACACGGGGCGGTTGTGCATGTGCGGGCCCTTATGTTCACCGTATTCTGGATATTGGTAAAAACGCATCCGATGCGATACGTGATGAAATTCTGTCTGGGAATGAGATTGAAAAGCCTGGTTTTGTACGTTTGAACTTCAGCTATCTTGCGACAGACTCTGAGGTCAACAGTATTATTTCTGCAGTGCTGGAGCTGGCTGATAGCGCTGGAGATCACGTCGAACGCTATTCCTGCGATCCAACCACGGCTATTTTTATGCCGACAAAAAGTTCTAATCAGTGGACCACTAACGGCTGACCCCGATAGCATCATTTGGAGGAATGGAATTCCGGATACTGCGTGGCGATATCGTCAGTGACATTTCCTTAGGTGGCTTAAAAATATTCTCTGGCCCAAATTGTCTACCTCAATAGCGCTTGCACAACTCAGGGAACTCTATCTGGATCCAACGCGACGAGCGCCCTTTGATATTTTGCATGACATTGGACAGGGACAATTTTGGCGGTGCCGACAAGAACATGTGGACGTGATTGAGGCCCAGAACGCCCTTCATGATATGTACTCACATCTGTGTGATAATTTCGTGTATCTGCTAACGCATCAGGCCCGGGAAAACCTTGTATCGATACTTTGTGGCCCACACGCCATTAAATCTATGGTAAATTTTACGTGACTCACTATCAAATGACGCGCGATACTGCAGGCGTGGCTAATTTTGACCCACCAAAGCCAACTAATTTTTAAAATGGAGTGTAGAATTCGCATTAATACGCTGTATGATCGTGGCTATCCATACGATCAACAGGGGAATACCATGAACAAACTTTTTAGAAACGTCGTAATTGGACTAATTGGCGCTGGCGTCAGCCTTTCAATGGCAACGGCCGAGGTGTGGCGGTTCAATAACTTTCTGCCCGAAACTCGACCCGAAACCGCTCAACTTGAGCAATTCGTAACAGAGGTCAATGAGGCGCTTGGTGGTGAAACCGAACTCAAGCTCTACAGCGGAGGATCCTTGGGGTTGCCAAATACTGATACGCTACGTTTCCTACCCTCAGGTGCCGTGGAGATGAGCCTGATGTGGGCTAACTATTTGGGTCGAGATGCACCAGCGCTTAGCTCGGTTGTGGTACAAGGCACCATCGGTTCCATCGAGGAATTCGAAAAGGCAATCCCGACCGTACGTGAGATTTACGAAGAAGAATTTGCCGAATGGGATGTGGCCTCCGTTGGTTATGCAGCTATTCCGATGTTGTCAGTTTCTGTCTTCTGCCGTGATGAGCCTGTGCGCACCATCGAAGATCTCAAGTCCAAAAAGCTGCGTGTTTGGGCGCGTGATCAAGTCGAAACCTTTACGCGTCTTGGCGTTTCTGCACAGATCATTCCGCAAGACGAAATGTATGTTGCGATGAAAACTGGCGTGGTAGATTGTGCTTTATATCCTGCACTTTATGCCCACACGGTTTCCTTGCAGGAAGTCTCAAAGTATGCATCATTCCTTTATCCTATGGCATCCGGACCCTATGTGATCGGCGTGGCCCAGAACCGCTGGGATGCGACAGACGACACGATCAAGGCCGCGATCGAGACAGCCGCCACTGGTCTTTGGGAGCGCACAAATCAGTACGAAGCTGACTTTCAACGAGAACTTGACGCTCGTGAAGCGCTCGTTGATGGCGGTATCGTTTGGGGTGAGGATTTCTCAAACGAAGACCGCGATGCCTTTGTCAGCGTCGTCACCGAGATTTGGGAAAAACTGGCCGAGGAAGCAGGCGGCAACGCACCTGCATATCGCGAACGTGTTCTGACTGCGCTAGGTCGTTAAGTCGCGACGATGTTACTTGGACTTAAGAAAACTATTTCGCTGGGGCTGGAGTATCTGGCCCTAGCGTTTGCAGCACTTGCCGGTGTTGGACTCGTCGCCATAGTCGGCACTATCGTGACCAGCGTCATCATGCGCAAATTTGCCAATACGCCACTACATATTACCGAAGAAGTCGTTGGACTGCTGCTAAGCGTCGCCCTTTTTCTAGGACTGCCCATGGTCACACTGCTGTCCAAACACGTGCATGTTTCGCTATTGACTGCCTACACAACCGGTAGGCCAAAGTCCCTGCTGCAAATGGCGGCACTGTTTGTGGGCATTGTGTTTCTTGGCTGGCTGATCTGGCAGACGATCCCGTGGTTTGAATTTGCCTTCAAACGCGGCATAAAAACCGAAACCACACGTATTTTACTTTACCCATGGATGGCACTGATGCCGCTTTCACTGACTCTGGCCTGCACGATCCTAATTGCGCGTCTGTTTGGTGTCATCGATAGGTCGTCGGCCAGCGAAGCCCAGACTTTATCACTAGATAAGGCGCACTAATGTCCTTCTGGATCACATTGATCAGTGGCGTCATCGTGACCGCAGGCACTGGGGTAGCATTGGGTGCAGCCCTTGGCCTTACTGGGCTATTTATTCTGCAATTCTATTCAAATGGGGCCACATCCGTTGCCATAGACGCGATCTGGAACGTATTCAATTCATTTACCTTGAGCGCCGTGCCGATGTTCATCCTTCTGGGTGAGATTTTGTTGCGTAGTGGGATCAGTGAGCGGGCCTATTCCGCCTTTGCGCCAGTGTTTCGTCGCGTGCCGGGCGGGCTGCTACATACCAACGTCGCTGTTTGCACTCTGTTTGGCGCGGTCAGTGGGTCCAGCCTGTCAACCGCTGCTGCTGTTGGATCGGTTGCCTATCCCGAGATGTCCAAACGCGGCTATGATAAAGATACGGTTGTCGGCAGCTTGGCCGGTGGTGGGACGCTTGGCTTATTGATTCCGCCTAGCCTTTCGTTCTTGATTTACGGCGCTCTTACAGAGACGTCGATCGGCAGGCTATTCGCAGCAGGTATCATTCCTGGCTTGCTAGTGGGCGCGATGTTCATGACCTACATTTTGGTGAAATGCATACGCAATCCTGCGATTGCGCCACGTGATCCTATCAGGTCATCATTGCCCAACATCTTGAAAGGGTTCCGTCACATTTGGCCCCTACTCGCGCTGATCTTTGCGGTTATTGGTTCCATCGTCGGGGGAATAGCCACGCCGACTGAATCTGCAGGCGTCGGCGTCGTACTGGCCATCGTGATTTGCTCTATTTGGGGCGAACTAACACTCGCCAAACTGATCGAGGCGATCTACCAGTCAGTCCTCTTGTTCTCTTCTATCGGCTTTTTGGTGCTCGGTGCCACGATACTTGCGCAATCAGTTAGCATTCTTGGGCTACCCCAACAAATCCTTGAAGGTATCGCCCAAAGCGGCTTCGGGACCTATAGCGTGCTACTTATCGTCATCCTGATCTACTTGGTTCTTGGTTGCTTCTTTGACGGTCTGTCGCTGATGATTATGACTCTGCCAGTCGTGTTTCCACTACTAACGGGCCTTGGGTTTGACCCCATTTGGATCGGTGTGATTATAACTATTGTGATTGAGATTGGGCAGATAACACCACCCGTGGGGCTGAATCTTTCCGTACTCACCGCACTCACCAACAACGAGGTTTCTCTGGGCCGAGTTGCCTATGCGACAGTGCCCTATTGGCTTATCCACCTTTGCGCGATTGCGGTCCTAACCCTGTTCCCGATATTGGCGCTTTTCTTGCCAAACCTATTGTTCTAAGGAGCGTCTACCGCCATGAAAATCAAACTAAAGCCCAAGACTTTTGGTCCTGTTTTTGCGTTTTTTGACCCTTCAAAAGAGGTACAATATGCCACAACTGAAATAAGCGAGCGCACGCCGCATGCACCGCCAGGATCTCCGGTGGATATGTTGTTGGCGTCACTCGCCTTTTGCATGGTGAAATCGGTAGAATGGGCGGCCAAAGATCAAGGCGAGACGCTGCTTCCTTTCTCGGTCAAGGTCGCCGGTACAAAAACCCCCGATCTACCCTGGCGGGTCGAAGTGATGGAAGTCACACTCTTCGGCGGTCTAGTAGAGGACGCCACCGCGACACCACAGATCGCAAAACTTGCCAAGTCAATCTGTACGGTCAGTAATACTTTAAACTGCGAGATTTCCCTCACTTTAGAGCCTAAGGATGGCTGATCGGCTGCCAGGCGCTAAGGTACCGGTAGACACGCAAATCACGATAGAAATGCTTGAGAACACACCGGCGCAAGTCTACGCTCACCTACGAGACACGCAACCTATTGTGCGACTTCAAGCACTTGGCGGACGGATTGTCTTTACCAAAGCCGAGGATGTCACCCGTGTCAAAACTGACGCAGCTCATTTCTGGTCAAGCGATACGACAAGTCCAATGCAGCGCGCCTTTGGCGGGCACACGCTGATGCGTAAAGACGGCTGCCCCCACCTGCGCGAACGCCGCGCAATGATGCCGGCGCTGACACCCGAATACATCCAACACTGGCAACCTACATTTGAAGAACTGACCAATAAGCTTCTTGACCAACTGGCAACGCAAGACACCGTTGATCTATCATCTGCCTTTGCCTCGCCCCTGTCCACTGGATATCTCAAAATTGTGCTTGGTCTGGATGAAGATGGCGCGGACCGATTGTTCGATTGGGCAAGCGCATTGGTCCACGGCGCAATGAACGCCAGCAATGATCCCAAGGTCTTTGCTGCAAGCGATCGCGCAAATGCCGAAATGAATGACTGCTTTGATCGTATGATCAAGCAACACCGTGCCTCACCTGATGGCTCTGTTTTGTCAACAATGACCAATGCGGAGGACCCCATTGAGTTGTCGCAGATCAGGACGAACATGAAAATCTGTATTGGTGGGGCTGTGATTGAAACACGCGATGCGTTGCTCTCGACACTTTATGGCTTACTGAGTAATCCAGACCAGTTGCGCGATTGCATTGCATCAAAGAAATGGGGTAAGGCCTGCGAAGAAGGCCTACGTTGGGTCGCCCCAATCCAAGCCAGCCCAAGGATCGTGAAAAAGGCGCTAGTGATGCGTGGGCTAAATATTCCACAGGGTGAGACAGTGATGGCTATTCAGGCCTCTGCCAATCACGATGTCAGTTACAGCACCGCGCCCGATCGCTTTGATATTTGCCGATCTGGACCACCGCACCAGTCCTTTGGTGAAGGCGCACATGCCTGCCTTGGTGGCCCCTTGTATCGCCTTTTGGCGGCACAGGTTGCGCTGCCAAAGCTCTTCGAGCGATTTCCGGCTCTCGCTCTGGACACATCCTCTCCCGTTACGTTTCATGGATTTGCCTTTCGGGGGCCGAAGGTCAATTGTGTCAAGTTATAAATTGGGTACTGTCAGATTAAATTTGCTTGAAACGAGTAATGGAGTCGAACTGCGGGTGACCAGTGAAATTCCGGCTGTCGTCTCCCGGATCAAAGGTCTTGGATTTTTTGGGCTGATGGCGAGCCAGGATAATCACCGCGAGCATCACTTTATGATGGCAAAAGGAATAGAGCGCCACTGCACCGGCGCATGCTTTGCAGCTTCTTCTACCAAATAACCGTTTTGCCATAAGTCGACATTTTCTTCCGTTGAATTGAGCGCATCTTCCGCTTTTCCCAAATGAATGGATTTGACGCCATCCCTGACGACGGACATATTTATTGTCATCCAAGTGCATAGCCGGTGCCGCGGACGGTGCGCAGTGGGTTATCGCCGCCATGTTGCATAAGCGACTTTCGCAAACGGCCCACATGCACATCGACTGTGCGGCTGTCGACATAGATATCTTGGCCCCAGACCTGGTCTAAAAGTTGGTTGCGAGACAGCACCCGGCCGTGCTTTTCTATAAAGGTTGCAAGTAATTTGAATTCTGTTGGCCCCAGTTTTATTTCCATGCCCGCCCGAAAAACTTTGTGGGCGGCTGCATCTAAGACAATATCTTGAAAGCGTAATTGCGCGCCTAGTAGGCTTGCTCTGTTTCGGCGCAATTGGGTTTTTACACGCGCCATTAATTCTATAACAGAGTAGGGTTTGGCAACATAATCATCGGCGCCAATATCCAAGCCTTGCACTTTATCGGCCTCTTCAGATCGTGCCGATAGCAAGATAATTGGAATGTGTTTCGTGTCTTGATGTGCGCGCAGTCGACGACAGACTTC
>ENA-OQVM01005164-OQVM01005164.1-marine-metagenome-genome-assembly--contig:-NODE-5164-length-12739-cov-12.051019_pt1 | contig 12739 bp, 14 predicted proteins | sample MGYA00237776_ERZ505498 | MGnify/ENA primary metagenome ERZ505498 (study PRJEB26159, sample SAMN06265151) | marine metagenome | isolation source: Helgoland LTER site | place: Germany:Helgoland, sampling... | reverse complement strand
TGGAGCTGGCGAGAGGAGTCGAACCCCCGACCGGCTGATTACAAGTCAGCTGCTCTACCAACTGAGCTACGCCAGCACACATAATTTCATCTTCACAAGCTCAAACTCTAACCATTCAATAACAATGACTTGAGCCCTAACTCGTGAGGCGCGGAAGTTTATGCGAAGTCGACAGTAAGTGCAACGCTATAACAACAATTCCTTATTAAGAATTAAGAATAACCAACGCAACTACTCAACACTGGCAACCCACAACCCAACGGCAAATAGAACATAACACCCACAAAACAAGTACTCGTAAGACATAATCCCTTTACCATCGAGCCATTTAACTGCTTTTATTGAATAAAAAAATGCCCCTGAAAAAAAACAGAGGCATTTAATCAACATAACTAAGGTTTTTATAAAGTCACGACTTACACCCTTCAAAGTACCTGCGCAAGCCAGAGATCAAGCAAATCGCCGCTTAAGACGTCTTTGTGTTTTTGCGAGAATAGGCCAGCCCAACAAGGCCAAAACCCAACAGCGCTAAAGTACCCGGCTCAGGCACAGGCGTTGGTACCGGACCCTGCAGATCGAAACTCGCAGAAATATAAGGAAGCACTCGTCCGCCATCATCATTGCCAAAATGGATGAACATCTCTATACCATTAGGCTGAATACCGACAGGGGCACGACCCACACTCATACCACCACCCCATAAATCCGTAGGAGTCACACCATCAAGTAATACAGAAGTAGGATCAGCAAAGTTAACTGGGTTGCTAAAGGAACCTGTAATTGTATCAATACCAATGGCACTCAAGACAGGATTAGCATTTTGCGTCCAAGCTGAATCATGATCAGTACCAATCCATAAACCGCCACCAGAAAGATCTAGCGACTCAGCAACATTTTGTAATAACGCTACTTCCGACGGATCATTGCCTTGAAAGTGATAGCCGTAAGAGCGCGTATCGACCACTACACCTTTACTAGGATCCCAAAAAGAATCGATAGCACTGATATCGGCAGCATTAAGATGCGCTGTAGAAGTCAGGTCGAATAAAAAAACCTGATCATAGCTAGTAGAACCCAGCGCAGAAGCTACGTTACCGCCCCCTCGTGCATCAACAATATCGACAGTATGACCATCAGCCTCTAAATTGGTTTTCATATCGATATAAATATCGCTAGAGCCTCCGCCACTGGCGAAATCAAACTCAGTAAGCAATATATTCCCCGCAAACGATTGGCTCGCCAATGTTGTTGCTCCCAGCATAAGAGCGCTGGAAAAAATACTCTTGATTTTCATATTAATTATTCCCCTGTTAAAAATTTCAATAACATATTAAATATTTTGATAATAAGGATTTATTATCTCAGCATGGTTCTTGCACCCAGATAAAAAGCAAATTACATACCAAGGCATTAAAAAAATTTAATTAAAATATAAACTCATTAATTATCAACGAAGTGTTAACAAATTTAAAATAAACAATCAGCACCAAATCTCAACCTTGCAATAAAATATTTTTTATTTGTAAAAAACATCGACATGACTTATAAATAAATCAACTAAAAAAAAGGGTGCTAATAGCTAACCATCAGAATAAAAAACTGAAAATAAATAAAACGCCAAGAATAAATAAAGAGCACTAATTATTATTTTAAAAAATAAAATGGAAACAATTTCCACTCTTGCATAACCATAAAATTATCAACGAAGCAAAAAAACCGCCTCAAAAAAATAGAGCCCACTTCTTATTCAAACGTTAATAACAAAAAACCTTAAGAGCCAACAAACTTCCTTAAGGGTTTATTGTCATTGATAGTGCTGTAATATTTTTCAAGCAAATGCAGAAAAAACAAAATGATAAAGCCTCCAACTACCAGGTAATTTATATGTTTCGGCTTCGACACTCTCCATATCTGACTTTACTCCTCATTTTTTTGGTCGCTGCATTGCAGGGTTGCAAACAAAACGATAAAACTGACATTGACAATAAACGGCTGATTCGCAGCTTACAAAGTAGCGAGGCATACTTCAAAAACAGCCAATATAAACCTGCATTAATTGAAGCAGCAAATGCATTACAAGCCTCGCCATCTTCCGAAAAAGCCACGCTACAACTTGCTAAAATTTATAATATATTGGGTAATTACCAAACCACACTTAATCTTTTAAGCAACAAGGATCTCCCTAAAACCCCCGACATTATCGCCAAGAAAATTGAAACCTATATCAGTCTAAAAAAACCAACCCTTGCCAAAATAACGCTTAAAGAAAACACCTCTGTTTTTCAACCAGATAGCACCAGACAATACCAATTTTTATTAGGCCTAGTTGCCTATGAGCATAATGAGTGGGAAGTAGCCGAACAGCATTTCTTAGATGCACTTGATACGCAGCCAGAAAATCTACAAAGTCTTATTGCTTTAGCAAAGGTTAAAATAGCGCAAAAAGAATTAGATTCAGCCCGCCACTATCTTGCTAAAGCCAGCGCAATTGACAGCACGAATATTGATATACTCATTACATCAGCGATAGTCGCCAACAATAACGGTGACCTAGAAAGCGCAGAAAAAAATCTAACAGAAGCATTAAATGAAGTAGGCCAAGGAGATGCTCCAACCGTTAACAAAATCCATATACTGCATTTATTATCAGACTTGCTATTAAGGCAAAATAAACCCAATGAAGCCTTGATATATTCTGAACTTACCGCCAAAGCCAGCCCTAAAGGCGCAGAAGTAAGCCTTAAGCTGAGTGAAATTGAAGATTTAATTCGTGGGGGAAAAATCCCAGAAGCCGAAATAATTCTACTCAAGCTCTACGAATCCTATAACGATGCAGTTACCGGAACCGCATTGGCCATGATTAGCTTCTTAAACGGAGACGCCATTAAAGCTGACGCATATTTTCGCGACAATTTTGACCCTGAAAATGCCGCCACTAATGTGAAGCAAGCTTATGTACTTAATCAAATTCAACTTAACCAACCCCAAAAAATTCTAGGCATGTTAGAAGCCGCTTTACAAAAGCAGCCAAAAGACCCCAAGCTGCTTTCTACCTATGGCCTGGCATTACTCGCTGCAGAGGATGAATCCGGCGGCCTAAAGGCCATTAATGAATCGCTGGCTATTGCTCCCGACAATACCGAGCTAAGGCTTGCTCTTGCAAGATATTACAACCATATTAAAAACTTTTTTTTAGCCCATAAACAGGCGGAAATCGCCTACCAACATAGCCCTGACAATAAACAAACCCATGCCCTTTATGCGTCAACACTATTAAATACTGGCCAAGCCAAAAAAAGCATAAAACTCGCTGAGCAGCTTATAGAAAAGCACCCTCAAGATATTGACAACTATTTTCTTGCCGGCAGAATTTTGATGACACTTAAGAAGACATCAGAGGCCGCAAGCTATTGGGAAAAATCCCTTACTATCGACGCTGAAGCACTAATAGCGCACTACGCCCTTGGCGAAATTGCATTAATAGAAAAAAACAGTGACCAAGCGCTATTTCACTATTTAACGATTATTGACAAGGACAGCACACAGGGTACCGCTTATAAAGGTGTACTAGCCGCCTATGAATTAAATGCAGATATTCAGGCTGGCATCAAAAAAATACAATCACTGACAACCGAGCACCCTGCCGAAGCAACACCTTTAGCTGTTTTAGCTGAATATCAATTGAGAAGAGATAACATCGAAGCTGCGCTACCGTTAGCTAAAACAGCCATCGCTTTAGACCCTAGCTTAAGTTATGCCGTTAAATTAAACGAGCTTATTCATTATCAATTATCAGTAAAACAATTAGCCGCAAAAAACTTTAACGCCGCTCGGCAATCACTTGGAGTCGCACTAAAATCAGCACCTCGCAGCCTCGACTTTTTAAAGCTACAAGCAGACATTGAAATTGCCACCTCAAATCACAACCAACTAGAACAAGTACTCGTCATTATAGATGAACATCACCCCAACACAGGGCTAGCTAATGCATTAAAAGGCGACTCACTTATAAAGCAACAAGCGTATGATGCTGCTTTATCTCAGTATCAAACGGCATGGAAAAAACAACCCAATGACAGGCTGGCCTTAAAAATATCTTCATTATTAAAGAGGGATGGTAATAAAGTTGCACAAGATGAGTTTTATGGCGACTGGATTCAAGCCCTACCGAACGCCATTGAACCCTATGCGAGACAGGCACAACGCGCCAATGCGCAAGGCGATAGACCATTAGCGATTAGCTTGTATGAAGCAGCATTACTCAGACAACCCGAGTCACTTCTTATACTCAACAATTTGGCCTGGGCTTACCACTTAGAAAACCAGCCGCGCGCCCGTCTACTAGCAGAAAAAGCGTATAAGCTAGCACCTGAGAATGTAGCACTCATTGATACCTATGCAGCAATACTGCTTAAAGAAGGCAATAAAGAGCAATCCATTCAACTATTAGAAAAAGCATTAAGATTAGCGCCCGAAGATGAAGTTATACAAAAACATCTTGATGCGGCAAAGGTATCGAATGATCATTCATAATATTGACTAATGAACAATAAATAAGGAATGCTGGGCAAGGAATACTGGGCCATGCAAGAGAAAGACGCTTGCCCAGAGCCGAAAGGCCAAAGTAAAAAAATAAATGCACCCAAAAAACAAAACTACCAAAATGCATTTGAATCTATCAGTGCTAAGGCATTAAGTGCGCCAAACCATCCAGCACTAAATCGGGCTCATGCTGTAATGTGATGGATAAATGCTGCTGTAGCATCTCAGCATCACCGCCGGTAATGATAACGGCCACACCATCCTCCGCCCCCGCCATAAACGCTCGTAGCGTGCTTTCAATTAAACCGGTCATACCTAGCAGCACACCCGACAAAACCGCATCACCGGTGTTATCAGCAGGCTTTAATGACTGCTCGGCAGCCGCATTAACAAATACACGATCGGTGCCACCCAGTAATGACTTCAATTGCATGGCATAGCCTGGTGCAATATGGCCACCTTGATGTACACCCTGCGCGCTCACAAAATCGAGCGTTAAGGCACTGCCGGCATCAATCACACAAAAAGGCACGTTACTGACCGATACCGAAGACAAATGCGCCGCCGCAATAACACCGCACCAACGATCAACGCCCATGGTAGAAGGCAAGGCATAACTATTTTGCAGGCCACAGGCACTGCTGGTGGTTTCTGCAAACTCGGCAGTGACTTGCCACTTATCTAAAATGTTAGTGGTGAGCGTATTGAGTTGTTCAGAATCACGTACCGAGGCAATGCGTACGCGCTTAATGAGCGGGTCAGCACCTTTAGATAGAATGGCTTGCTCAATATTGTCGAGCAGCGTCGTTTCGTCTAGAGCATCCACGCCAGCAGCTATAGGCTTATCACCCTGCAGCGCCCGCCACTTAATGCGGGTATTACCGACATCGATATCCAGAATCATGATTAATCTTTTGGCTCGCGTATCCATATTGGCTCACTCATCCACACTTATACGTATTTATACTGACTTATTTGCAGGCATGTCTATCGATTGTCATTTATCAATTGCCACGCAAGCTTACTTCACCACCATTAAAAGTGCGAAGGCCTTCGGCAGTTTCAATACAAAGTGAGCCATCGGGCTTAACGCCTACTTGCTTACCCTGTAATTCGTCTTTGCCTAGTTTTAAAACAATATCGCGCCCCAGAAAAGCATCGCGCTCCAGCCAGTCTTGCAGCAAAGGCTCAAAGCCGTTGGCTTCAAAGGTAGAGAGCATAGGAATTAGTTGATTCAGCAGCGCAGCAGCAATGGCATTTTTATCGATGGGCTGCTCACTGATGCTCGCAAGGTCTATCCAAGGCTGATCAATATCGTCGGCGGCTTGCTGGTCAGACATGCTGACGTTAAGGCCAATACCGACCACCACATGACAAGGGCCGGCTGCATCACCGGACAGCTCTATAAGAATACCGCCGAGTTTTTTGCCCTGCCAGAGTAAATCATTGGGCCATTTAAGCCCCACGCCTTTATAGCCCAAAGCCTCTAACGCTTTTACGATAGCGACACCGACCGCAAGACTAAGCCCAGACAGTCCAGAAGCGCCGGCAGAGAAGCGCCAGACGGTTGAGCTGTAGATATTACGCCCCAGAGGACTCACCCATGTACGCCCCCGGCGGCCGCGACCAGCGGTTTGTTGTTCGGCGAATAATGTATGGCCGCTGTAATCGGCATCATCACCGACCTGCTCAATAAGCTGCATAGCTGCGCTATTGGTAGAGGGAATAGAGAATTGGATATCGAGATTGCTGAGTAGTGCGCTAGTTTGCTCGGTAAGCCCGAACTTAATGGCATTGGCATCGAGCAATTGCATAGGGTAAGTAAGACAATAGCCCTTGCCTCGTTCAGACTCGAGCGCGATACCCGCGGTTTGTAATTGCTTGAGCTGTTTCCAAATTGCCGCGCGGCTGACATTAAAGTGCGCGCCGAGATCCTCACCGGAATGCCATTCGCCGTCGCTAAGGACGGATAGTAATGCTTGTTGTGAAAGCATGGTGGAAACCTGTGTGGGGTTTTAAGTTATGGGGCGGGATGATAGCAGAGGTAGGAGGATTTGAGATAGTGACGGGCATCAAAGCATCTTTTGCAGAAGAGGCTTTGGCTCGCATGATAGCGAAAAAATATTAGAGTGGGCTTTCCCTTTGTGTCAGGGTAGCTGTCGCCCTTTTTTAAAATGGAAAGGCTGCAACTCGGCCGAGTATATCTCAAGCACTCTGACCAGCAGAGCCCCCTAAACCGCTGAAATAAAGACCGGACTCAAGGCGACCCTAAAATGACTATTGAGGATAGTCATTTTAATTGCTATCATTCTTAAAACGTAATAGAAGATTAGACCTAGGAGGCCTTATGCAGCATTTATCCAAGTCCCAATTTAAGCCGAAAGCATTGGAAATTATGCGCACAGTTGAGCAAGGCGGAGAGCCTATTATTATTACTGACCATGGCAAGCCAGTACTAGAACTTAAAGCTTATGTATCCAACGATACTGATCCCATTGAACGCCTTAAGGGGAGTGTCGTTGAATTTACAGACCCCTTTGCGCCCATTGATGAAAATGAATGGGAGTCGGCCAAGTGATTGTGCTTGATACTCACGTGCTACTCTGGTGGATGTCAGGCGATGGAAAACTATCCACAAAGGCCAAAAGAGCGATTACCAAACATCAAGATATTGACCGTAGCATATTGATTTCATCAATCTCTGCCTGGGAAATTGGCATGCTAGTTAATAGAGGTCGCTTAACGCTTAATATGGATGTTGATTCATGGTTAGCAGAGGTTGATAAGATTCCCGCCGTCGCGTTTGTTCCGGTTGATAATTCGGTGAGTGTTAAATCAACCTGCCTTCCAGGCGAGTTTCACAAAGACCCCGCAGACAGAATAATTGTCGCACTGGCGAGACACAGTTCTTACCCATTGATCACAGCGGATGAAAAAATATTAGCGTATAAACATGTAAAGACATTATGGTAATAAGCATTTTTAGATCAAATGCAAAAACGCAAAACTACTTAGTAATAGCGACCTTTCCCAAAAAAACATTTAACTTATCACCTAACGTCTTTGACTCTCGGTTGGTGAGCCTGGTCTAGATAAGTCAGTTACAGCCTTCAAAAACCAAGTGTACTGATACTTTGGAATCACTAGCTGATTAATATTAAATAACTTGATTCCCACAATTAAGACAAAAACCTCGCTCTAAATTTTTATCTATTAGCATAATCACTGGCGTAACACCATTTCGGCATGTCTCGCATAAAACTGGCTTTACGACATAAATGAATTAACATGTCTTTTTATATTTTTTAGGTAAAGTAAAAAAATGAATAGATTTGAAAAAATATTACTTGGCGGTGAGTGGAGTAAACAGCGATCATCTAGCTGGGCAGCTCAAACGGCAAAAGGTAAATGGCCTTATATTATCAAATATGGTGTCTGTTATTGGGGTGGCTTTCTTTTTTTTGTGTTGTCGATAGCCAGCATAGCTCAGGCGAAACCAGGAAATGAGCCGGATTTCTTTTTCACATTCATGCTTTGTATCTTTTCATCTTTAATCTATGGACTTGCAACTTGGCATCTTGGTTGTAAAGCTCAAAAAGAGTACCTGTCCAAAAAACCGCTCTAAATACAATAGAGAAATAATAATAACGCGAGCTTTTAACTTTTAAAAAAGAAAGGCAACCAACTGCAGTAAATGGGTCAGTAGGAATATTCTTTAACCAACTACATTATTGATCAAAAAATATTCCTACTGACCCCCTTTTTCGTTGAGGAATCAACCCTACCCCCTGTAGATGCTCAACCCGTAACAACTAACATCAAAAAAAGTAATACTGATCTCATGTAACGCTCCATTTATTGATTTCTAAAATTAGTGCAAACAAAGTGCGCTGACAACTTGAGGTTATTGGGGTTAAGCTATCGATCCCAAAGTTTGAATTGAGTTAGCTAGTCTCTTCTCACCTCCTAATTTCGTTGTATAAAAACGTTCATCAAGTCCATAAAGCAGATTTTTTAATTCCACATCTGACGAAATAGAAAAGTTTTTTTCTATTTCGTTATAAGAAATACTTTCACAATACTCATGAATATAATCAAAGATCTGATCCTTTTCAGAGTTATCCAGACGAGAAAAGAAATCAATAGCTAGAGCTATTCTTTTCCGATTAGGCTGACTTACCTTTGAGGCATCATAGCCTTCAGAGAGATTAATGAACTGCTCACTCAAAAAAACCTCAACCTCTCCTTGCGTCGCCTCCTTATAAAGGCAATCAATACCCTTGAACATGCTAGATATTCTACCCAAATCTTTAAACACAAGAATATTCTGACTTGGTATGTAAACGGCATCAGGGAATGAATTAATAAAGATTTTGTTCTGACAACCCTCTACGGTTACATTTTCACCCAGCCTTAGAAAACTCCGGTTTAAATAGGTAGTTGATGTAATCTTCTGAAAGCAGATCGCATCATCCTGAATAGAACATAGGTAGGAAATTTTTTGGAACTTTTCAGATGGAATCTGATTAAAATTTGCCGACGTTATATTGACCTTCAAAAAATCTAAACAATATTTCCTATCTGTAAAATTAGAGACTTTATATAGCCCGTCCTCATCTAAATTATGATCATGAGAGTATTCAACGAGAGAAAACTTACTCACATCAAATTCATAAGTTGTATGATCTGAAACAAGCTTATAGTGAGCCGGACTACTCATTCTCTTTATTTTAGCTAAGAGAAAGTCCATAAATTAATCCTTCTCAATAAATGTATAGTTATTAATTCGATAAGCCTTTTCAATCACAACATGAGCAGGCAGCTTGTACTTCTTTCTACTAATGAGAAACACTGAAGCACCACTATTTGTAACAATGTTATAAAATTCAAACCTAAAAATTAAAAACAGAGGGTTAAAATAAAGCGCCTGGGAAAGAAATGTAAAAATAAAAAGTACTCCATAAACGAAAAAAAGCGCCTCCCAACCTCCAATACTTAGTGCCACAAAAAAATACCCCAGATAACTCGGTAAAAAACTATTGTTAGCGTGTTCTATTGAGACTACATCACCAGACTCAAACTTATCTTTCCCGAGAACCGGACAAAGATAGATACTTAGCCACGTAAAAATTACGGGCACTAATAAATACATCACATATGAAAGATAACTAGGAAAACCATTAAAGTAAGAGCATAATACAGGGAAAAAATATTCCAGAGAATACCCTTTTTGAACTAAAAATATTATAACCAACAAGGATGTCGCATTAAATGTTAACAACAATCGAAAAAAATAATTCACAGCAGCTCCATCTACTTATTTCCAGGTAAAATAAAATAAACAACCAAAGAGGAAAGCGAAGTTAAGTTAACATTGATAAAATATCATATTCCAATAAACCCTCGACTTAGATTACTCATCAACCCACTTATAGCCGATAATAGATTCATTTGAAATTAGAAAATCCTCCTAATTACATAAAACAAGTATCTTCTCGATCAAAGACACTTACAACATATTGCGCCTCGCTCGGATGCTCCATAGGCGCTATCAGCCTAACCCAGAAATCCTCATCGAATGTGTTCCTCTGAAGATATATATACCTACAAACATTAACCAATACATCCCTATCAAATATAGACAGGTAAGTGTCTTCAAGCTCATAAAATGTTGGGACACTCTTATCATCCCACTTTTTACGCAGAAAAATGAACAATTCCTCTATGCACTCTTTAGTAATTAAAAAAGAATCAGGAAACGTCTCATGCGGCATTTTTAGTACAGACCCATCTGTATCCTCAAAGTATGGATAAACGCCCTCACTCCACGCATATAAATATGCGTCTGTAAACTTATTATGATGTATTCCTAAGTGCATTATTTGTAACCGCAACTGTTGAAATAAAGCCTCTACAATTTGAACGTCCACTATTGCCTCTTTTTTTATCCACTCATTTAAAATTATTTTTCAGCCAAGTATCCATTTAAAAACACACATCGAAATTAGTAAACTCGTCTATATTTGATATCATGCCCTGCTCCACAGCTTCCACATGGTGGCAATCGATCACTATCATCATCAAGCGTCACCGTCCAACTTGAACAGTTTGTACACTGATATGTTCCTTTTCCTGGCTTTTCTCCAATATCATAAAGCATATTTTTTCCTCTAATTATAGAAAATATATTGAAATAGGGTGGCGCTCGCACCTAACAAAAAATATCAACTAACAGCGAACCAAATGACGCAAGACAATACACTATTTTTTCACTAGCTATCTATTCAAATAATTTAGCGAACGGATAGTAACAAAGAGAAAGGATCCACCAGCAAGAAAAATGACGAACGGCTTAAATTTTTACGTTTTAATAAAACAACCGTTCTAAATAAAGGGCTTAAGTTTTAATAAATTATTTTTTTATATCAAAAAAGATCAACCGAAACTTTTATGCTGACTCAACTTGACCCGCCCTCACCGCAGCATTAAGCTCTTAACCTTTCAAGGATGAAAAAATCTACACCTATCGATAAGGATATCGATTATGAGCGACAAAATTAACAACGTGCACGACAAATTCTTTCGCGCTTCCATGGGCCACCAATCGGTTGCCATTGATTTTATTCAACATCATTTCCCCAAAAAAATCTCCCAAGCATTAAACACCAAAAGCCTTAAACTGCTGCAGCAAAGCTTTATTAAAAAAGACCTGCAAGAACACTTTAGTGATTTAGTCTTTAGTTGCAAGCTGGCCGACAAGCCCGCCTATTTAACGCTTTTAATCGAGCATCAATCCAGCCCCGATAAGATGATGGCTTTTCGTATTCATCAATATTTATTTGGCTTACTGAGTAATTACCGCAAACAACATCCTAATAAGTTATTACCGGCCGTTTATGCTCTCGTCTTTTATCATGGTAAAACAACACCTTACCCCTACTCTCTGTCTTTACAGAGTTGCTTTGATGACCCTCTCAACATCATGTCAGAAGTGCTTTACAAAGATATTGCCCTAGTCGATGTGAATCAGCTACCGGATGAAGCATTAAAAAAACAAGAATGGATAGGCCCTGTAACCAGCGCACTTAAACATATTCGCCAGCAAGAAATGGCGCCGTTCGCACTGGAGATACTATCTTCGTTACAATGGCAAATGGACAAGTACGAATCGAAAGAGATGCTAGAATTGCTCTTGAACTACCTGTTTAACGCGGGTAATATCGAAGATATTGATAGTTTTGTAGAAAGTAGTATCGAGCAACTATCCAGCCCAATAAGGAGTAAAATGATGACATTTGCAGAAAAATTGGAAGAACGCGGTATGCAGAAAGGTAAGCTCGAAGGCATACTCGAAGGTGAAGCCAGAGGAAAACAAGAAGGTAAAATCGAAGGAAAAAAAGAAGGAATAACTGAAGGAAAAACAGATACCGCCTTGAAAATGTTAAATGAAGGTGTTGAGCTTGCCTTTATCAGTAAAGTAACTGATTTCTCGCTGGCTGAGTTAAAGCGTTTACAGGAAAAAAATAAGCGTTAAGTTTTATCTTTTCTGTTTCTTCGTTGAGTAACACGTAACGTAATAATTAAGCCCGCCGTTCTCGAACACCTCAATTTAACTACCTGCTTAGCGCAGGTAATATCGAAGACATTGATAGCTTTGTAGAAAGTAGTATCGAACAACTATCCAGCCCAATAAGGAGTGAAATGATGACATTTGCAGAAAAGATGGAAGAACGCGGCATACAGAAAGGTATGCAAAAAGGCATGCTCGAAGGTGAAGCCAGAGGAAAACAAGAAGGTAAAATCGAAGGGAAAAAAGAAGGCATTGAACAGGCCAAACAAGATGCGGCCCTGAGAATGTTAAATGAAGGTGTTGAGCTCGCTTTTATAAGTAAAGTAACCGATTTGTCTCTGGCTGATTTAAAGCGTTTACAGGTAAAAACATAAACGCTAAGTTAATCTTTTTTTCTTTGCATAGAATGTAACGTAATAATCTAGGCTGCTTTTCTCGGACAAATCAATAAGGATATAAGGGAAGCTTTATGTCTCGCCCCCGAGAGTAATTAATCTTACCCATCCACTCGTCTATTCCAAGCCTCAACTGTCTTGTCTTTTTCGCGCACATGAGGGCCACGTGCTAAACAATTTGAGCATGCCGTAAAGAACAAAGTACCCTGCGACGCGATTCACCTGAAAATCA
>ENA-OQVM01005163-OQVM01005163.1-marine-metagenome-genome-assembly--contig:-NODE-5163-length-12740-cov-4.231067_pt1 | contig 12740 bp, 6 predicted proteins | sample MGYA00237776_ERZ505498 | MGnify/ENA primary metagenome ERZ505498 (study PRJEB26159, sample SAMN06265151) | marine metagenome | isolation source: Helgoland LTER site | place: Germany:Helgoland, sampling... | reverse complement strand
CCGAGATATTTGTAGAAGTAATGTCATCAGAAGTTAGAGTACCGTCTACCTGAACATTATTGAATGTTACATTAGAGTTGGTAGCAACTGCCTGACCAATAGAGATTGCTCCGTTTGATACACCAACACCCGTACCTCCAGAAATATGTGCACGTACTTCACTAGCACTTGGGCCTGTATAAGTAATTACACCCGTAGAGTTATTGTAAGATAAAGAACCGTCTCCGCCTGAATCTGTAACAGAGATTGCTCCTCGAGCATCGCTGTCTGCATACTGTGCGGCTGCAGTAAGGACTAGTTTACCGTCAGCTCCGTCTGCAACAGTAATATTACCATGTCCAGCGTGCTTAAGAATAGTATCTACACGAGTATCTGTTCTTGCATCTGTATAATAAAGATTGCTTGAACCTTCACTAATATCATCCGTACCTAGAGTTACTGCTCCGGTTGCGCTGTTAACACTTGTTACAGCTGATGCCGCCTGAGTGAAAGAAAGAACACCTGTTGATGAATTATAACTTAAATCACCAGTTGCACTAATAGCACCTCGTGCTCTAGCAGTTGTATGATAAAGGTTGGTTGAGCCTTCAGTTATATCATCGGTGTCGTGGTTACTAACATCACTAACTGTACCAGTTACATTACCAGTTACATTACCTGTTAAAGCTGCTGTAATTGTACCCGCTGAAAAGTTTCCTGAGCCATCTCGAACTACGAGTTTACTTGCAGTGTTAGCACTTGCCGCACCATCAATGATACCAGTATAATACTGACCACCAATAGCAACAGGGCCTGTTGTGCCGTCTGGGTGTCCGATAAATAGCTTATTACTATCCGACTTACCTGAATAGGCTAGTTCACCTGCCGAAAGGCTTGAGGGAGTTGTAGTACTTGTACTACGTTTGATTTGAATTGTTTGAGCCATTTAAAGTCTCCGGGATTAGCCTTAAAAGGCTCCTGCGTCAAGCGTATCTGAATCATCGTCAGCTGAACCTACGATTATAGGTACCCACTGATATACTCCATTGCTTGTCTCGCGATATATTTTATATTGATTGTCGTCCGTATCATACCATGTATCTCCTTCATTTACTTGAGATCCTGTTGGTGTGTTATCTTGTTGAAAATTTTGTCCTGCTAATTCTTCTATAGCGTCCTGTACATTACTAGCAGATAAACCTGAAACTGAAGAAATACCCATAGCAGATGCAACGGTACTGGCAATAGCTATACCTGCTGCTGTAATAGTTGTTGTTTCCTCTGTAACTTCTACGCCATTTTGTACTGGTGTTGCCGTAATTGTAATTGCCATTATCGAGTAACCTCCTGAGTCAAATCTACAGTACCTTGTATAATTCTTGTTACTGACGCATTATTAGCAGTGAAAATCTCTAAATCGTAAACATATGTTCCGGCTACTAGAGGAGTACTCACTGAATTTGCTAAGGATAGCGTTATTGTTCCAGAGGAAGGATTGGCTATGTTACAAGTAAAATTAGCTGTAACAGAGGTAGCTGTCTTTGAAGTTCTCATTTGAGCACGCGCAGAATAGCCTGTCAGGTCTTTAGCTGATCCATCTTCTTTGACTGTAAAGTTAATGGCAAAGTCGGAACCTTGGTCAATAACTAGGTTGTAGCGGGCTGCACTCATTTGATTTCCTCCATTACAGAATTATAGCTAACTTGGGTTGTTATGTCAAGAATTATTTTTTTGGTGGTGTTATAATAATATCTAAAGAAAAGATCTTATCCACTTTTCTTTAGAATATTGATCTAGTAGTAAGTCTTTATAGATAATCGGTAGCTCTAATAAAGAACTTCGTTCCCTTTTTACGTATTTTAGTGTTTTTTCTTTTAATTCATCTACACTGTAGATTTGCGGAAAAGTTTTTTGTACAGACACTTCTGTAGTTTTATCTACCAAGAATAAATCACTTGACATAGTGTGATAGTAAGAAAGGTTCCCTTTTTGATGCTCTGCTAGCAGTTGGTATGAGTACAGGTGGTCTTCTCCTACCGCTATATTTTCGTCCATTTTTATTAGTGCTGATTTTTTACTTTGTAAAATAATAAAGTCTACAGAGTTGGGTAAATCTTCCGAAAACATTTTTGCCTCTCCTGGTCCTGCAGTACCGTTGTGAGCAGGAACTAAGCTAATACCCCATACTCCTGCATAAAAACCTTTGTTTAAAGATATTAAATGCCCTTTTATATTGGGGTCACGATCTAGAACATCTATAGGTATTGTTCCAAGTACATCGATATTGGGAACTCTTTTTATATGGTCTGCTAAAGATTCTAAGTAGGTGGGATATAATATATCATCTCCATCAATTTGACTTATAAAGTCGCAGTCAGAGGATAAAAATAAGTCTAAACAAGAGTTTTTGCCTTTACCAGGCTTACCATTACTCTCAGTTCTAACTACAGGCAAAGGTATCTCTAACTTTAAGACTTCTTGAAAATAAGAGTCTTTTAAACAATTAACTACTATAACGGGTGACAGTGTTACACCTTTTACAGGACGTATTTCTTTCAAGTTATTAACAAGTCTCGCAAGCCTAGTAGTACAGCTACTAGTGAGTATACATAACATTATTTTCATATTTAAGTACTAAAGAAAAAAGTTTGAAAAAGCCTACCATTGTACTTAGTTTCACCAAACCCAGGTACAACACTGCGATGATAATAACTACCCTTATAAAGAACTAAACGGTTAAACACATTGCCTGCTTCTGCTATAATCTCCCACTCGCTCTGTTTATTTTTTTCTTCGTTAAAGTCTAAAAGACCCTCATGGTGCTGAAAAATACCGGTTTCTTTATGTCTGTAGATAGCTGTGCCCGAGTTGAGAGGTGCGTTAGGGGTTAAGTACACAACTGCAGCCCATTCTGTTTGATCATGGTGTACCCAAGTTTTACTGTCTTTGGTTGTGTACTGAAATGCAGTATTATACTCTTCAGGCCAATGCGTTATTTTTTCTCCTATTATTTTTTCAAAAGATGCTTTTATAGAGTCTCTATATGCACCTGTACAAGAAGCTGTTCGCATACCGGGATAGTTGCCTTGAACACAAAAATCCCAGCTTAATGCTACCTTTCTAACATCATGTGGATCTTGGTAAAAATTATCACTGATTATAAACATTTACTATTTTCCTAATTTTAATTTTTTACTATTATAACACCAGACACTTTATGTGTCAACTTTTATTTTTTTGAAGGGTTTATAGCTGACCTATGCGCACTCTTAAGGTGCTACCTTGATAGACCTCTATTCTGCCATTAGTACCGTCCATTTTTATACTACCACTGGCGCCAGGAGCTGATACTCGTGCATATTCTGTAAAAGTATTGCCGCTACCACTATATCTAAAGGCTCGATCAGTAGGAATATGCCAGTAAACATCGCCTGCAAGTGCAGGGGACTTCACTGCCTCAATAGTGCTTTTCTTAGTAGCATCAGTTGCTGGAGATGTACCTGTTGTATGGAAAGCAATAGTTGCTCCTGCAGATCCTGTAGCACCCGTAGCACCTTGAGCACCTACGTTACCTTGAGCACCTGTATGACCTTGAGGACCTTGAGCACCTACATTACCTTGAGCACCTACGGCACCTTGAGCACCTTGGAAACCCGTAGCACCTTGAGCACCCGTAGCACCTTGAGCACCTACGTTACCTTGAGCACCCGTAGCACCTTGAGCACCTTGAGCACCTACGTTACCTTGGGCACCTACGGCACCTTGAGCACCTTGAGCACCCGTAGCACCTTGAGCACCTACGTTACCTTGAGCACCTGTATTACCTTGAGCACCCGTAGCACCCTGAGCACCTGTATCACCTTGAGCACCCGTATCACCCTGAGCACCCGTAGCACCTTGAGAACCTGTATTACCTTGAGCACCTGTATTACCTTGAGCACCCGTAGCACCTTGAGAACCCGTAGTACCTTGTGCTCCTACATTACCTTGAGGTCCGTTGTTACCTTGAGCACCTACGGCACCTTGAGCACCTGTAGTACCTTGAGCACCTGCTGCACCTTGAGGACCTTGAGCACCTGGGTTTCCTGAAAGACCTTGAGGACCTTGAGCACCCTGATCTCCTACAGGACCTTGAGCACCTAAGGTTAAAAAAGCAGAGTAATTTGCAAAACTTTTTGCTTTTATGTTTGAAGATTGAGCTTCCTGTGCATAAATTTGATGAGTAATATTGGTAACACCTCCTGGAACTCCAGTGGCTAAGCCATACCAAAGATATGTTCCTCCAACAGTTGCAAAAGTAGCACTAACACTCTGTTTGCCTTTAGGAGTCATATTATTATAGTTAACAACTTCATACCAATCATCAGAAGTACCCGGCGTCTGGTTAGTAGAGCTATCTGCACCTCCCCAAATCCAGACTTTACTGGAATAATATGATAGATCTCCTTCATCGTAGCTAGTAGCACTGGTCCAGTTGCTAGGATTTGAGGGTGCTGCAACATATTCGCTGCTATTAGAGTCTAAGTATCCTTTGACAGCATTTGTATAGTACGGAAATACTGTTTCCCCTGTACTTCCCACACTGCCTTGCAAACCGGCACCACCCTGAGGCCCAGTAATACCTTGAGCACCTGTAGCACCTTGAGCACCTGCTGCACCTCCCGCACCTTGGGGTCCTGCCGCACCTACGTTACCTTGAATACCTTGGGCACCTACGGCACCTTGAGCACCTGTATCGCCCTGAGCACCCGTAGCACCTTGAGCACCTGTATCACCTTGAGCACCTGTATCACCTTGAGTACCCGTAGCACCTTGAGCACCTGTATCACCTTGAGCACCTGTATCACCTTGAGCACCAGCCTCACCTACGTTACCTTGAACACCTTGAGCACCTGTGGCACCTTGATTACCTTGAGGACCTAAGCCACCTACGTTACCTTGAACACCTTGAGAGCCTTCTGCACCTTGAGCACCTTGAGGACCTAAGCCACCTACGTTACCTTGAACACCTTGAGGACCAATTTCACCTTGAGCACCTTGAGGACCTACGTTACCTGGGTTACCTTGAACACCTTGAGCACCTACGGCACCTTGACCGCCTTGGGGACCTACGTTACCTGGGTTACCTTGAATACCTTGAGCACCTGTGGTACCTTGACCGCCTTGGGGACCTTGAGGACCTTGAGGAGAAACACTAAAAGTCTGTGTGCGTGCAAAAGCTAACTCGTTTCCTAAACTATCATTAACAACTATATTTATAACTACACTACCAGATGCTCCATTTATAGCAGTTATAGGCCCTAAAGTGTAGAAATCAGATCCTGTTGTTGTACTGCCAAGAGTAACATTGCTAGGGGTTACGCTGGAAACCCTAAAAGAGGGTAAAGCGTAAGGGGTTGAATCATCGTAAGGTATTTGTGTACCTGCGATATTAAGAGTAAGTGTAGTTCCTGTATTTGAAAAGTCTAAAGAGCCTCCAGAAGTAGCAATACTAACATTCTCATTGGTTAAATTTATATTTATAGCATCTAAGGCTCCGTTAGAGGTTCCTTGTATTCCTCCTGTGGCGCTTGAAGGTTCATATGCTGAAAATATTTGTCTGCTTGCTGCATTGCTTGGAGCAACATTTACAGCATACCGAATCCAGTAATAGTTTGTTGTGGTTCCCTCTCCGATTACAGGATCGGTATAAGTATTACCTTGAGAAGTGCCTATAAGATTCAAGGAGCTATGTCCTCTATCGTTTACGGACGCTTTCCAGATTTCTGTAGTATAGGTAGCTGGGTTAAAGTTTGAAGCATTAACCCAGTTTAACTCAACACCTCCTCTGCTAGTAGTAGTTGCTGTAAGACTATTTGCATTTGGACCAGTAGGAGTTCCTACGGGTGCAGTTACAGGCGCGGGTGCAGATACAAACGTACCTTCTGAAACTTCAACAGTATCAATTAAATATGCACTATCTTCATGCTCTTCAGCAGTTACTTGAACTAAACAATTTGCGTTAATACTTAAATTAGTAATGCGGTAAATTTTATTCGTCCACCCAAAACGAGGGTATGTTATACGAATAAGATCACCTGCTAGTAACAAAACACCTCTTGGAGCTAGGGTAAAGTTGACCTTTACAGACGCTCTAGATTCATCTAGATACTGTTTTGCATTCATTCTAGCGTTAAAATAGTTGGTAACATAAGGGGCTTTTACACTTCCTTTTTTAGGAACCATTCTATCTTCTTTCAGATATTTAGAGTTAAACATCATTACGCTACGACCTTCGAATCTGTTTTGAGGGTCGTTAATTCCTACATCTACTTGGTTGTAAGTACCTTTTTGTCCGGCATCTTGTACATCTATTTTTCCAATGATGTCGCTTTCATTTATGTCTTCTATAGTATAGGTTTCGCTTCCGACTGTAAATGTCGTAGGGCTTTCTGCTCCCTTTTTCAAAGCTAACGAATATTTACCCGCAGAGTATCTTAACATTCCATTAAAATGCCCTAACATACTATTAATATTGCTAAATATTGACTTAGAAGTATCAAGAGTAACATTTGTTTGATGACGAGTAACGTGTCTTTGGTTCTGCGACTCCCAGCCTAAGTATCTCCAATATTTAACATCATCAGAGTCGTATAAACTATAGCCATTAGTGTACCCTGTAGAAGAGTATGTTTTGACAACAGGATCACCTTCAAAGGTATGTCTATTGTGATAAGTTGCGTCAGAGTTTCTGTTTATATCTACAGCCAGAGTGCTTGACCCTGAACCGGAAACTTTAGTAATTGTTAAAGAAGTTTTAAAATTAGGACTACCCGAAGCTGCTGGCGTAGATACAGTACTTGCGCTACCACTATGCTCATAAAGTCTTCCATTATGATAGTATAAATCTTCATCAGCAAATACCTTCCAATCTGCCCATCTTGTTACGATTTTGCCTAAAACATTTTCAAAAACGACACTACGTCTAGTATTGCCATCTATAGTAATAGGGCTTCCTACGCTCTTTACTGTACCTTGCCATGCCGTTCCATAAGAGGAAGATGAAGTTGCATATTTATACACATCTCCTACAACAGGCTCGCTTGAGCCTACAAAAAGAGTTACATCAGAGTTAGTGTCACAAGCTCTTGCTGTTTCGAAAAAGCTATCTGCATCCAGATCTTGGTCTAAAGAAAGATTTCTTCCATACCTATCACTTTGCATATAGTCTAAGAGCTGCATTGCAGGGTTGTTGGTAACTCTTAAATCACCTCCCTTAGAACCTATAATACTATAAGTATCACCTTGCTTAGGCAAAAACTCAAAAGGAGAGTCTAGTAGTGCAACTCTATTACTACCTTGATAGTCTACTATGTTTCTTCGCTGAGTTCTTAATTCTCCTCCGGAAAGAGTCGTAGTGACTTCTATGTCCATACCGTTGTAGTAGTTATTAGTGGTTTCGGCAGTGCCGGCTAAAACTAAGGCTTTAGTAGGTACTATGTAGTCTCCTACTATTGTGGAAGCATTTACTTGAGTTTCACCAACATTTGAAAGAGTTCCGCTACTTACACTATCTGGAACAAACTGGTTCAAAAGAGAGCTAGAAAACTCCTCTGTTAAACTTTGTACAATACTGAAAGGTCTATCCGTAGGGAACGCGGCAAGTGCAGTATGCGCATTGCTACTACTACTAATGGCAATATCAATACCGCCACCTGAGTTATTAGTTACTCCTGTAATTGCAGCAGCTAAAGTAGAGGGAAGGCTTGCTGTATGCTCCACAGCATTATAAGCGACCAGATGAAGATCGTTTGTTCCATCAGTTATGTAGAACTTTTTAAAGCCTCCCATAAATGGCATACTAGTAAATTGTATCCTAGACTCTTTTAACGAGGAGCTACCTACGGGGATAACTTGGTAAATATCTTTTACAGTTGTAGTTCCAATTGTAACATCAGCTTGACCGGTACCAGTCATATCTCCTTTAACAGTAACCGTTTGGCCTATCTGAAAATTGGTAATATCTTCGCCTGTTACCGAAGGGTCTAACTCAAAAGAAAAATCGTAATTATAGCATTTTACAGCCTTACCTCGAACAACAAAATCAACACTGGGTATTGTAGTTTCTCCTTCCCCAATGGTGTATTCAATAACCATATAAGCCGTATCTAAGAGTCTATGGTTAGCTCCCCAATAAGGCTCTGAGCCTTGATAATATTCGTTTCCTACCTTGAAGTTGTCAACATTGGATAAAAGCATGTCTGCTGCTTTCTGATCTCTTTTACCGGAAAAGAACTGGCATTTCGCATCTATAGGAGTGGTAAACCCTACACCTTTTTCATGCGTAATACCGAAACCGTTAGTATCTGATTGTAAAGCTGGAGTCGTAGTAGTTGTATCATTATAACTACTTCTAGCATAATATGCTTCATAGCCCGCTCCGGAGCTATAAGACCATGAATTCTGTGCGGCACCTTGAGCTTGTGTAGTGCCTCCGGTATACAAGTTGCCTCCACTTGTTACAACGAGTCCTTTTAAGGTATCACCTCTATCCATTCTGCCCGTACATAAAACATCAATAGTGTTCTCTGCGGTTTGACTGCTTCTAGTGTCATTATCGTTTTTGTCTATACAAATAGAAGTCGTGTCATCAAAGTACATATCATAGATGCCTCCGATTTCTCCTTCACATATTGCATATGCAACAAAAACTTTACGAGAATTATTAGCCAACGTATCTACAAAAACTGGAATACTGTCAATCTTATTAACACCATAGATAACAGGAAGATATTTTGCATCTAAGTTAAAACGTAAATCTGCCTCTCTGTCTACTTCAATTTGATATTCGATCTGCTTGTACTTCTTTATGCCGATCCAATTTCTTTTCATTTTCAACTTAGTTCTAGTTTCTTTAATCTGATAAATAGCTACTAAGTTAATAGCTTGTTCGCTATGTAAGAAACCCAAGTCTGATGCATATGCAGGTCTAATCGCAGCTAAAGGACTTGCTCTGTTGTTTTCATCTAAAGCTCTATGCGAACCGTCTGAAGTGATTCGTCCTTGTACCCGAGAAAAGTCTCCCCAGTGACTGGTGAGTGTCCATGTTATCATAGACTCTTTTGCAGGGTTTTCGCTAATCTTTCCCGAGGCGATGATACCTTTAAATATTAAATATGGCTCTCCTATAATAGAACCTATTGGATAAACTGTGCCATCTATTGTTTCTTCTTCTACTCGAAGATGTGCTTTATAGACAAACACGTCTCTGTTTAAATATTTTGCATACGTAGAGCCCGCACTAGAATCTCTTTCTGTGATTATGCCCTCAATCTCTGGGCTAGAAAAAGTTAGGGTAAGAGATTGTCCCGAACCTTGTCCCATAGTAGTATTTTGAGGGGTTATGTTAGCTCTTGTATTATTAAGCTCGAAACTCTCTATTCTTATACTTTTTCCATCATTTAATCCGCCCGAAATCGTTAATACATCACCTTCTCGGAAACCTTCGTCAACTAAATCTTTAGTTCCTGTAAGGGTTCCCGAACTTACTGTATAAGTATCCGATACCGAAGTACTTAAAGCAGCGGCAGAAAGCTGTAAAGACATACTACTACTTTTAGCTTCAATAGTTTCTGTGATAGAGCCTACAGATCTAATTTTATTTGCTATGTAAGTTTGATCGCCATTGGGGACTCCCAAGGCTGTAGTAGAGCCATCGTTAAAAACTATGTCATGAGAGCCGTCGCTCAAGTACACATAATCTTCAGGTCGACGACCACTTTGGCCGGTAGCTGTTAGTAACGGCTTTTCAAACTTTATTAGGTGTGCATAAGTAAAAGGCTTTTCTGCAAGCAAAGAAGCCTTCGTGTCATTGTGTAAATTTCTAACGCCCATTACTGTACTTCCTCCAGATTGAGACTAAACTTGAATAAGTTATCTGTATTTAATGAATATTCTTGCACATCACCTTTCATAATTACTTTCATTAAAGGATTAAGAAAAACAAAGTCGTCCCCTGTAAATATCTTTTTAGAAAGTGGAGGAGTAAAATGTACGCGTACTTGAGATGTAGATGGCTGAGTAAGAGCACTGTGATAATCAGCGTTTGTCTCTACTCGAGTAACCATATAAGCTTTATTGTGGTTGGAATTAGTACTGTTAATATGAAACATATCTCCTGGACGAGGAGTGCCGTTTGAGCTTGCTGTATAGCCTGAACTCTTCCCAATAAGTACAGAAGTTGTTCCTGGCTCGGTTGTTGCAGCAACTTCTAAGTGTCTGACAGTGCCTCCACTATTAAGAATCCAAGTATGGAAACTTGTACTTTTTGGAGTTGTGTATTGAGGCAAAGAAACATAAAAAGGATGTAACGGTCCGCCTCTCTGTAATAGAAAAGTATACAGAGGGTCAAAATCTTCGCGAGTCATAGGGTTATACGTTATTTTCGCATCCCAATTATGATAGTTAATTCTACGAGCGATCAATCTGCCTGAGTTTGTTTTATCTCTCATAGTGGGTTGATTCGAGGTTAGTGATACAGAGGCAAAACCTGCTGAAGAGTTTCCTGCAACTTGACCCGCATCCCCAATAGTATTATTGGGGTCGGGTAGTATGTTTTGAAAATTTGTAAAAGATGCCATTAGTATCTACTCACTCCTTCTGTAGTTTTATTGTAAACGGTAGTATCTACTTCGTCCATAAAACTTTCTCCGTATGAATTTGCTGCGTCTCGAATCATACCTATTATGTTTCCTTTTTGTCCAATTAGTAGTTCCTCTACACCCGTAGCGTCTACTGTGCTAATATTAAAACTTACGTTTCCTAGTCCGCCTGCATTCTGTCCTGAAGATATGATTTCTCCAGGTACTTCAGGCATGAATAATTCAGGTCCTTGCTCTCCGACTACGTAACCACCACCTGCTCTATGTTTGTATCCGCTAAATGCTGGTCTAAAGTTTCCTGCTCCTCCAGTACCGTCGGCCCCTCTCATATAGGCTAGTTCGCCCGAAGCGCTCTTACTTTTTGCAAGATCTACCGTATTGTTTCGCTGCCCGATGCTTATTTTTGAAGGCATAGCTGACGCTGCTGATCCTATAGAACCTCCACCTTGGTAAGAAGTTCCTGCGATGGTTGCTAACTGAGCTGCACCCATTACCCCGATCATAGCCGCCTGAGCTACTGCTAAGGGAGCGGTGACAAGCGGATCTTTAATACCTGAAAGAACACCCATGATACCAGCTGCTGTGTTTGCAACAACTTGTCCCATTTGCATTTTCTTATTCGTTTCAAACTCTTTGCGTTTTATTGCGTCTTTCTTCTTTTCCATCGCTTTAATTTTTGCTAGCGAGGCGGCTGATGTTCCATCACGTTTTTTCTCTGCTTCAATCTCTTTGTCAATTCCTGCAATTTTTGCTTTAGAAGATGCTGCTGCAATTGCTCCTATCTGTGCAAAGGCTTGACCCGCCATTTGGGCGATAGCAGCACCTTTACCAAGGCCATAGCTAGCATTCTTAAGATTTTCTCCCATAGTCATAAAGGAATCTGCCATTGCAAAGGAGCCTGCTGTTACAGCGGCTACTAATTCGCCTTCCGGACCTAGGCTTCTTAAGTTTTCTAACATAGGGTCTATCATACCTTTTGTTGCGGCTAGATTTTCTTGGGCATTGGCTAGTTTTTCTCCGTCGGGTCCGCCTACTCCCTGTTCTTTCATATTCTGTATTCTGCCAAAAGTCGTATCAGTGCCGCCCATACCGCCTGCTGACGAGCTAGTGACTGCACTTAGTCCTGCTGTCTGTACAGCCCGTGTCTTTTCAGCTCCTTCTAAATTAAGGGCAGATATTTGAGTTTGTCCACTAGACGCAATCGCTGCTGCCTTAGCTGTTTTAATAGCAGGTAATAGATCTAACACTTCCTGCATTGGGCCGGTTAAAGTACCTGCTGCAATGTCTGGATTATCAGCTTCTACAATTCTGGCTCTTTCCTTTTGCAATTTAGTTTGAGCTTCTAAAAGTTTAAACTCTAGGTCTAAAGCCATTAGCTTGGAATTAGTTTCTAGATTTATAAGGCGCAGACGCTCGTCTTTATTCTTTTTAAAGTCAGCTAATTGATCTGCGGGAGTAAACTCTTTGCCTGCTTTTAGTTTTGCTATTTTTGCTTCATTTGTGGCACGAGTCATGGCATCTAAAGATATCTGCTTTTCTGCTTGCTGTATGGCAGTTTTATGCTTAAGCATTATTTGTGCTTGCTTTGTACTTTCAATAGTTACAAGCAAACCGTCTTTGGCAGACAAAGTTCTTTCTTGTTCAATAATGCCAAGTTCTTGGTTAATCTCTAATATGCGCTTGCTTTGTTCCTTATTTAACCCTACGATGCCGTAGCTATCTTTTTCTGCATTAAGTGCTGCTTCTTTTGTTGTTCTTATTTTTTCATTATTATCAAGAATAAGTTGCTGTGCTGCACCATTGTTCTTTGCAAACTGTGCTACTGCTTTATTTTGAGCAGCAATCTCTTTAACTGCGCGTCCAGAAGATATCATTGTTTCTCTGTTTTCTTCTAGACGTTTTTGAAGTCTTTCGTGTAGGGTTAATGTTTTCCCTGTATCTTTTCTTTGTCTCTCTGCTACTTTTGAGAAGTTTGTCAAAACTTTCATATACCCTTCAGCGCCTCGTTCAAAAGCTTTTCCTGCAAGAGGGTCTTTACCGTCCAATGTATTTTGGTATTCAATATTTAAAGCCTTTAACGCGTCCAGCATAGGGTCAAGAGGAGTCTTATTCTTTCCTCCT
>ENA-OQVM01005160-OQVM01005160.1-marine-metagenome-genome-assembly--contig:-NODE-5160-length-12743-cov-6.135402_pt1 | contig 12743 bp, 9 predicted proteins | sample MGYA00237776_ERZ505498 | MGnify/ENA primary metagenome ERZ505498 (study PRJEB26159, sample SAMN06265151) | marine metagenome | isolation source: Helgoland LTER site | place: Germany:Helgoland, sampling... | reverse complement strand
TCATCTAAGGAGCTCTTGCGTAAAAAACTGCCCAAACGGGTAATACGCGCATCATTTTTACTGGCTTGCTGAATATGCTCGCCATTATCTTGCGAAGACATACTTCTAAACTTCCACACCCAAAAAGTATCGCCGCTTAAACCATAACGCCGCTGCTTAAAAATAACTGGGCCCGGCGAATCTAATTTAATTGCGCAATAAATTATTAGCATTGGCAAGGCGATAATCGCTAAAATAATTAAAGACAAAAATAAATCGAGAACACGTTTCATAAAACGGCCAAAGCCATCAAACGGTGTATCGTAAACGCTAATAGTAGGTATGCCACCAATTTGACGCATACGTGAATTCATTAAATTAAACGTAAAAATATCAGGCACATAATGGACGCTAGCTGAACTGTCTGACAGTGACTGAATTAGCGTTTTCATTTGTTTTTCTGCACGCATTGGCAGGGCAACATAAATATTATCGAAGGTGCTTCCTTTTGCATCTATCACTAGCTGATCAAGCCCACCAATAACCGGTATATCCAATCCTTTTTCAGTTTTATAAACAGGTCCTGGCTCTAATTTATCATCATAAAACCCCGATACATGAATACCCATCCACGGGCTTTGCTCTATAGAATCGGCCAGCGCAATACCTAATGGACCTGCACCAGCAATAGCAACATTGCGCGTATTACGGCCCGAAGAGCGTTTTACCCGAAGGTACATTCTTACGACTAATCGAAAGCTAAGAAGAAATGTGGGGCTCAGCAGCATCCAGATACCCACTACTAAGCGTGAGTAAATCTCGGTGATGTGCAATACAAAACCACCCACCAATAAGATAACGAATACAAGAAAAAAGGATTTAACAACAACGAGCGCTTCTTCACTAAAGGCTTGTACACGCCAAGATTGGTAAAGACCGTTGTAACGGGAGATAACGTAAAAACCGAGGGCAAAAGAAACGAAGGCTACATGATAGTGGTGAACCCACTCAAGCCCTTGAATATAAAGGGCTAATGATAACGACAGACCAATAATCGCTGCGTCAGCAAGCTCTTGAATGAGCGTAAAAAAAGATTGGTGTTGCTTTATAAAACCTTGTTTCATTAATGTGCATCCCAGCAAATAATATAACTACATATCGAGTCTTTATAACACATATTTATATACTGCCAAAGAATCCATAACAAAAAAACAAAATAATTCAATAAGACGCAATAACGACCGATTTAGTTCAAAAGATAAACGCAATATAGGCAGCAGTTAACATTTAAAATTCTTGGCTATTGATTACCCCATTATTTTTAGTCACGCATATTAAGAGCCACATTTGTTAATGCCTTTTTTAAATCAAATAAAAACAAGGCGTTACGATTTAAAAAAGAATAATCAAGCACGCAAACAGTATTTTGAAAGAATCTCTATAAATAACAGCTGTTGAGACTGGTGATAAGAAGCATCAAACGGTAAAATACCGCCGCTCATTGATTCGGAATGAATTTTTTATTTTAGAATCACGTGATGCCGGCATGACAAAGCACTATGCAAAGACACTAGACAAACAAAGCATTATACAAAGCCACTTGCTGCGATATTGTTTAAAGATATCTACAACGCATTTAAATCGATTTTTTTAAATGATTGATAGTATTGAGTAAGTCGACAGTATTCAGTGACAGGCAATATTAATTAGCCTGGCTGTATTAAAAGCTCTAGGATGACAAATAAAACACACTCTGGGCCCTGCTAAAGCAAGGCCATGATTTAGGGAAAAAATTCGTGACTACAACTGAAACACAGAACACAGCCCCCTCTGCAACACCTATGCAACCTGTTTACCTTGTACAAGGTAATAACAAGCAATCCGTCGATGATGAAATTGACTTACGTGAATTATGGAATGCGCTGTGGCAAGGTAAAATTCAAATAGCCGCTATTACTTCTGTGTTTGCCATAGCCTCCGTTATTATTGCTTTAATGCTTCCCAATATTTATCGATCAGAAGCGCTGCTCGCACCCGCTGCTGAATCATCGGGCGGTGGCTTATCGGCACTAGCCGGACAGTTTGGTGGGCTAGCCAGTATGGCAGGTATTAACTTATCGGATGGTGCAACCGACCCCACAGTTGTAGCAATAGAAACATTAAAATCCCGCCGGTTTATAAAAACCTTTATCGCCAACCACAACTTATTAGTGCCGCTAATGGCAGCAGATGGATGGAATGACACCACTGATACGCTCGAGATAGATGAGAGTATTTACGATACCGACAACCAGCAATGGGTACGTGATGTCAGTGCGCCGTTAAAGCCCAAGCCTTCTGATATAGAAGCGCATGAAGTATTTACAGACGATATATTAAGCGTATCGCAAGATAAAAAATCGGGGTTAGTAACGGTTGGTGTTAATTTTTATTCACCAACGTTAGCAAAGCAATGGGCCGATTGGTTGGTGACCGATTTAAATAACTATATGCGTAACAAAGATCTTAGCAATGCAGAACGCACTATTAATTATTTAACCACGCAATTAAACAGTACATCGATTGCCGATATGCAAACCATTTTTTATCAGTTAATAGAAGAGCAAACCAAAACTATAATGCTAGCCAATGTACGCCAGCACTATGTGCTTGAAGTGATTGACCCCGCCGTTGTGCCCGAAAAAGAAGTCGAACCTAAGCGGGCGTTGATCTGTGTTTTGATCACACTACTAGGTGGATTTATTTCGGTGGTTTATGTATTGGTAAGGAGCTTTAGGCGCAAGGAGAGTTAGTTTAAACTCCAAAATTATAATTGTCCGTCCCTTTTCAGCTTCATTTGTAAATCGTCATTTGTAAATCGCTACTCGCGAAACCGCGAAACCGCGAAACCGCGAAACAAAAGTCAGAAGAAAGTTTTTTACATAAAACTAAAATAATACTATCTCTCTACTTCAGCTTGATTGTAAAAATTTTCTTCTGAACCTGCTTTTACATTCCAAAACCAGCTTTAGGTTCTACAATCGTTAACGGCGACATACTTTCTTGAGCTACGTGATCCCAGTAGAGTATGAGTGGGCTAATGCTGCGCCTTAATTAACTTGTCTTAAAAACTATGACAACGTCACTCTTGTTCAGACTCATTCATCAACTGGAGATCGACTGGTGATCGACTAAAGAATGCTCTTACTTCAATTACTCTATATTTAGAATAGGCAGAAAGAGGATAATAGCTTTGGAAACAAGTGATTCATCTAGCATTAACGATCCTAGTAAAACTCGGAATGCCTATTCAGTCAGTAGATACCGTGGAGTAATCGTTGGGATCATATTTTTAGCCGGATCAATTTTTACCTTTTGGTCGTTGCAGACCATACAAAAGGACCTGGTTCAAAAGGTCGCCTATGATCACAGCTCCAAGCTTTCCAACACATTAACCCAGTTCCGAACGCTCTATACCTCTGAAGTAATAAGCAAAGCAAAAGCGTTTGGCATGGAAGTTTCTCATGACTATAAAGACAATAGCGCCGCCATTCCCTTGCCTGCAACGCTTAGCATTCTGCTGGGAGAAGCTATCACTTCAGCAGATGGCGGTGGTGCTCGACTATACAGCGACTACCCTTTTCCTTGGCGAGAAAATAGTGGCGGAGTAAGAGATAGTTTTGAGCAAGAAGCCCTAGAGTTTTTTCGTGAGTCACCTTATGAGCGAGAGTTCTACCGCATCGAAAATTACCAAGGTAGGTTATCACTTCGTTATGCCGCCCCTGACCGAATGAGAGAAAGCTGTGTTGGCTGCCACAACTCTCATCCCGATACGCCCAGAAATGATTGGCGTGTCGGAGACGTTCGCGGTGTTCTCGAAGTCATTGTGCCCATGAATGTCGCATACAACGCCATTGGCAATGGGCTACAGCGAGTATGGATCATCATGGGGGGCTTAGGTGGCGGATCACTACTTTTTCTATGGTTCACGAATCAAAGATTCCGCAAGCAGTCCACGATTATCGATCAGAGAACCATCGCTCTAAAGAAAGAAACGGATGACCGAGTCAAGGCACAAAAAGAAAAGGAAAAAATTGAGGTACTGGCAAATAAATTGCGAGAAAGTGAAACCAAAATACGCTCTATTGTTGAATCAGCTGCCGAAAGTATTGTAACTATAACGAGCGAAAATCACATCATAACAACATTTAATCCAGCGGCGGAAATCACTTTTGGCTACGACGGCAAACATATTATTGGCAAAGATTTCTCCCTGCTTACGCCTGAAGACTCCGACATAAATGAGTTTTTTCTACCGAGTGAAAATAAAGCAAATAACGCTGTAGCGATAGATGAACTAATAGGATACCGGCAGGATGGTACTGCTTTTCCTATGTCTATGTCCGTTAGCCCCATGGGTATTAAAGGACAAGAAAGCTATACCATTATTATTCGAGACTTGACTGAGAAAAAGGCGCTCGAAGCGAAATTATTACAGGCCCAAAAGCTAGAGTCCGTTGGGCAGTTAGCAGCAGGCATCGCTCACGAAATTAATACACCAATACAATTTATTGGTGATAATCTTGTTTTCGCCAAAGACGCCATTCTTGATATCAGTGAACTCATTAAAAAGTATCAACGCTTTACTGATAAAAATATAGACCAAGACAGTGAGGAGATGATTAAAGAAATTAAAGAAACCGAAGAGAGAATTGATATTGAGTTTACGCTAGAAGAAGCTCCGAAATCGATCAACGAATCACTTGAGGGCGTTGCTCGTGTAGCCAAAATTGTGAGAGCTATGAAAGAGTTTTCGCATCCCGGCTCAGAAACAATGGAAATGTCTGACATCAACAGTGCGATTGAAAATACCATTGTTATCGCCCAAAACGAATGGCGCTATGTGGCCAACTTAGAAACCAATTTATATTCTGACCTTCCGTTAATTCCCTGTTTTTTGAATGAATTCAACCAAGTTATCCTCAACCTTATCGTCAATGCGGCGCATGCAATTTCCGATGCACTGCCCGAAGGCGAAGAGGAAAAGGGGGCAATCAACATTAGCACGTCCATAGACGGTCATTGGGCTTTAATCGAGGTATCGGACACCGGCCCTGGTATTCCCGAAAACATTATCAGTAAGGTATTCGATCCATTCTTTACAACAAAAGAAGTTGGCAAAGGAACCGGTCAAGGCCTGTCTATCGCTCATAGGGTAATAACCGAAAAACACTCCGGCGAATTAGACGTTACCAGTAAAATAGGAAAAGGAACCACATTCAGTATTCGTCTGCCCATCCATCCCACAGAACAAAACTAAAGACCCGTGCTCGTCGCTCTTGAATAAACTACTGCAAGAGTCTGGAAATTTATCAACATAAAATGAGCACTCCTAAATGGAGGTTGAATGAATAATACGATTGTATTTGTCGATGATGATAAAAGAGTACTCGACGGCTTACGGCGAATGTTTCGAGACTATCGAAAACAATGGCGTATATATTTTTGTTTGTCTGCAAAAGAAGCGCTAGAGGTTTTTAAAGAAAAACACGTTGATGTCATCATTAGCGATATGAGAATGCCCGTTATGAATGGCGTTCAGCTGCTGCATAAAATCAGAAGCATGTCGCCCCATACCATTAGAATTGCTCTATCAGGTTATGTAAACAAAGAGATGACACTAGAAAGCATTCAAGTAGTGCATCAGTTTATTGCTAAACCCTGCGACAAAGAATCTATTTCAGCAGTCATTGAGCGGGCTATATCGTTGCCCAGTACACTGTGTGATGAGAAAGTGAAAGCGGTACTCGGAAAAATCGATACCCTACCCAGCTTACCAACCGTCTATACGGAAATGATAAAAGAAGTGAACTCTGACAATTGCTCGCTGCTAAACATTGGAAAAATTGTCAACAAGGATGTCGCTGTATCGACCAATTTGTTGAAGATAGTCAACTCCTCATTTTTTGGCTTTGCCAGGCATGTAGATTCTGCTGCACAAGCCGTATCCATACTCGGCATGGAGACAGTCGAGAACCTTGTCCTATTCACATCTGTCTTTTCCTCTGACAGGAATAATACAAGCAACTTTGATGAGCTGTATCGCTTAAATACCTTTTGTCTAAAGGTGGGACTATTGGCTGCAAAGCTAGCCGATGTAACTGACCTGCCAGACAAACAGAAAGGATATTGCCAGATTGCCGGGATGATGACCGGTCTTGGCAGGTTAGTGCTGGAAGAGTATTCAACCGAACTCAGCGATGATGCTCGAACAGAAACAGATTACGCCCAGATGAGTAGCTATATATTAGGCATGTGGGGCTTGCCGCTAGAAGTCGTCGATTCGGTTAGGTGGCATCAGAATCCTTCAGAAAGTGGCCTAGGATCTCTAGCACCATTAACCGTAGTTCACGCCGCTTACGCAATGATAAAGTCCACAGAGGGTGGTAACGAACTGGGGCTAGCATCTGAATTCCTTGATATCGACTATTTATTATCTGTTGTGCATGAAGATGATCTTGAAAAGTGGTTGCAAGTAGCCATTGAATTTCTGACACCGAGCGAAGGCCCATAATGGAAAAACGAATACTGTTTGTGGATGATGAACCAAAAATTCTTGAAGCGTATCGCAGAACCTTAAGGAAGAGCTTTAACATTGTCTCTGCCGGCAGTGGTGCAGAAGCGCTCGACATTATGGCATCACAGGGCCCATTTTCGATTATTGTTTCGGACATGCAAATGCCAGAGATGAATGGCGCTCAGCTCCTATCTCAAGTCAAAGCAAAGTACCCTCACACTGTAAGAATGATGCTAACCGGTAACGCAGATCAGCAGACCGCCGTCGATGCCATTAACACCGCTGATGTCTATCGGTTTATCAACAAGCCCTGCCCTGCGGTTGATATGATTGCCGCCCTTGAAGCTGGGCTTCATCACGCTGAATTGTTTAGAGCTGAACAAAAGTTACTAGAAAATACCGTTAAAGGCAGTATCAATGCGTTGGTGGCAATCTTATCGCTGGTCAGCCCCAAGGTTTTCGGTCGCGCAGCAACCACACGAAACTACATGCTCAAATGTGCGAAAGAGCTGGGACTAAAATCTACATGGGAACTTGAGGCGACCGCACTGCTCAGTCAAATAGGCCTTGTTACTCAGCCGGATAGCATATTGGAGCAGATGCTAAAAGGAGACCAACTGAGTGAGAAGCACCAAGGGATTTATGACAAGCACTCAGAAGCCGGCGCCAAGCTAATTAATAAAATTCCTCGATTGGAATCCATCGCAGAAGCTATTCGTTTCCAAAACAAAAGCTTCGATGGATCAGGATTGCCCGCGGGTAACGTGTCCGGCACAGATATACCATTGGGCGGCCGCTTATTAAAACCACTGCTAGATCTAGTTGCTAAAGAATCCCGAGGCCTTTCCAGTATCGATGCCGTCTCTCAAATGCAATCTCAGGGGGCACGCTATGACCCACAGATACTAGAAGTTATTGAACGCGTCATCGAAAGTGACGGCGAGCTAGAAACCAAGGAAATCAGTGTCCCTCAGCTGACGGCCGATATGGTTATTGCCAAAGATCTTTATACCGCATCTGGAGTACTGCTAATTGGCAAAGGACAGGTGATTAGTTCTCCATTAATTGAGCGACTCAATAATTTTTGGAAAAATAACGAGATACCAGAGAAGATTTCTGTTTTATATGAAATATAAATCGCCGCTTACCATGCTAGTAGCGAGCAAGGAGAAAGGTCAATATCCATCACTATGATGCCGTAAACCGGCCGGCAGCTAAAGGCCGGATTAAGCAAGATGCTGCATACAAAGTGAATTTAAAGCCGGAACTGGAAATCATGCATCTGCACAATAAGTTGGATGAACTGAAAAGAGAGTCATTACCGTGATGAAAATTATTCCTATTATAGGCTTGCTTATCGCGTATATCGCTGCAAGTTCATTAGTGGCTCGAGTGATTAGGCGGACAGGACAATCTAAATTCGTGTGTATTTATTAAGAGAAATAAACTAGCAAAACGGTGAATATCAGCTGTAGAATTTCAGGCCAGGTCTGATAACTGACTCTCTTCTTCGCTACCCGTATCGAGCACGTCGAACAACAACAACAGCGATATATTTTCCTGCTCACGATGCATAGCCAACGCCCGTAGCCATCGCAGACGCTGGCGCGCAGCCAGTAGGGGAGGAAGAGGATAGATATCTGTGACCGCGAGGTTCAGCAAATCGACTGGGGGAGTAATCAGCACATCTATCGAGTCCGACCCAGCTTCGGCTCTGACAGACTTGAGTTCCAGTTTTTTTTGCGCCAACTCCGTTGTAACTTGCTCCATACCTAACACTTCCGCTATTGGTATGGCGTCGCAAACGTTATTGTCTGAACTCATAGCACCTACTTGGGAAGCTGCAATTGCACTGAGACAGCCCCCAGCTTGGAAAAGGACAACTTCCAGAGTGTTTTGCGTGGAGTCATCGTCCTGCAGGGCAGTCACCCAAGGCCTCTAGCATAATCTGCAAATATCTGGTCTAGATCGAGTAATGTTATCGGCCGGTCCTGAAAATGCAGCAAGCCTGACACCAGACCCTGCATATATTCCGCCTGAGTAGATGGCGGGGGCTGGATGCTGCTTTCTACAACATCAATCACATCAATGACATGGTCGACGCGAATACCGCTACTAACCTCCTTACCACGACCAAGCAGAATGGGTGCTTGCGGGTTACTGGCAGATGTGGGCAGGTGCAGCAGGTTGTTGAGGAGAATTACCGATTCGATATCGCCGCGCACATTGATAACACCTTCAAGAGAGGCCGGGCACCCCGGTACAAAAAAGACTGTAGCATGACCTAATACTTCGCGAATGCTTTCGCTATGAAAAGCGAAACCTTGCTGCGCCAGCTCAAACACGACCAGCTTGATAGTTGCCTCCTCTACGTTGACTATTGTCTGATTCGCTTCGTGACGCTGGGTCAACACCTTGTCAAGTTCTGTATCACTCATAATCGCCCTTACCTCTGGTTTTCGTCGAATCAATCACTATTTGGTTTCGCCCCTGATGTTTGGCCAAATACAGCGCCTTGTCGGCCGCTTCGCGCAGAAACTCAAGTTGATCATGATGTGGAAAGCAGGCAATACCAGCGCTGAAGCTGCACTTGAAATCACTGAGGGAGGAGTAGAATTGAATTTGACTGAAAGCCTCACGCAACGTGTCCACAAGTTCAGCCGTATGCTCTACCGAGGTATCCTGCAAGATTAGCGCGAATTCTTCACCACCGTAGCGACCGATGATATCGGATGCGCGCAATCGTTGTTGCATCAGGCGCGCTAGGGCAAGAATTACCTGATCGCCCGCTGGATGGCCATGCGTATCGTTAACCGCTTTGAAAAGATCTATGTCTATCATTACAAAGCACATGGTGTCACCGCTACGTTGGGCTGCGTGCAGAGAACTATCAATTAAACGCGTGGTAGCACTGTGGTTGAAAAGCCCAGTAAGACTATCTCGAGCCATCAGTGATCTCAGCACTCTCATGCGTTCGGCACGAATAGCAACCGCCTCTACCAGTTTCTTCGGTACAACTGGTTTTGTGAGGAAACCTTCAGCACCGACTTGCATTGCAGAGGATTGCTTTTTATCGTCAGTTTCACTTGAAAGAAAAATAATTGGCAGGCTCAGGTAGTCTGGCAACTGCCGAATTATCTTAGCCAGATCGCGACCGTTACACTCTTTCAGATAAATATCGAGCAAGACCAAGTCTGGATGGAACTCATCAAGCACCTCCAGAATACGCGCGGCATCACTAAGCGGATAAGCAAGCATACCTGCCTCTTCTACCAGAGCGCAATGGTAGCTGGCAGTTTCAGGTTCATCGTCAACCACGAGGATACGGTATACTCCAGGTTGCTGTTGACCAGTCAACTCATCAAGCATCGTTACCATCTCCATAATCTGAACCGGTTTTGACAGAAAAGCCTGTCCGTCAGCTCGAACCGCACTGAGACGTGCCTGGAAATCACTGGCCGATGCCATAAACACGGTTGGCACTGTTTTCTCGCTTGTCTGCTTTACCTCTGGGGTTTCCCCGTCACCCTCCTCCTGATCATCCTGCAAAAAATGAATATCCATCACGACCGCATCCGGCTGGAATTCAAGCACTGCCTGGCGCATTGTCGGCAGGCTAGTGAAGCATTTGCACTGATAGCCAAAGCATGCCAATTGACTGGCCATCTGTTCCGATATGGACTCGTCTTTCTCGCAAAGATACACCTTGCGACCAGCTTTTAAAACCGCTGGATTTGATGTCGTTTCCGACAGATCAGGCGTCGGCAATGGTAATGCGGGGGCGCCCTCATCATTAGCCAACAGCTCACTACTGGCTGATGCAATACACTCAATTTGCTGGCCAACGGATTCCTGCCACCCGCTCGAAAATCCCTCTCCCTCCAACAGCTCAACGATCCGCTGTTCCGCATCTCGAGCCGCAGCACCCAACGGCACAAAACCAAAAGAGCGCCCGGTTCCCTGGAGGTTGTGTATGCAGCGATGCAACTCAACAGCAACAGCCGAGTCGCTGGTATCAGCTAGTAGCTGAGCAAAGAGCTCCTTCAACTCCTCAATGCGCTGTGGCAGCGAACGAACAAATTCGACACGCAACCGCGCTATCTTGTTACGCGCGGATTCTGATGTTTTTACTGGTACGCCCTGCTTCACAGCAATCCGTTACGTTGTTGCATAACCGCATCGACCGTGTGTACTAGAGTCTCTTCAAGGCTGGCGTCTTTCAGCAGACATGCATCAAGAAGCGGCTCTTCTGCCAAAAGTTTCTCCGATGCATCACCTGTTAACAGCACAAAAGGCAGCTCGAATTTTTGTTCGCGCAATTGACGAAAAAGTTCTATGCCATTGATCAGAGGCATATTCATATCGCTGATGATCATATCGAAGTCACCATCGGCATCAAAGCATTCTATTGCCCTCATCGCGTCCTCAGCCAGAATTACCCTATGCCCTCCGTCTTCAAGTATAGCGCCAGTCATCTCTCCGGCCATAGCGTCATCGTCTACCACTAAGATTTTCATCACCGCTCCTTTATTTTAGTACTACAGTTTTTTAATACCCATCAATTGCTCTTGCCTTTAAAGTATCGATTGACTTGCTTCAATACCGTTGCTTCATTAAAGGGCTTTACTATAAACCCTGCCGCCCCAGCATTGATTGCCGAACTAACCTTGTCCATTGAACCCTCGGCACTAACCATAATCACCCGAATCGAGGGAAACTCGCGCCGAACTCTCTTGAGCACGTTTAAACCATCGGCACCAGGCATGTTGATATCAAGCAGCAACAGGTCAGGGTTCAGCTTGTCGCATTGCATCAGAGCATCCTTGCCGTTGGAAGCATCTCCTAGAACTTGATAATCTTCACCGTGCAGCATCGCCCTGAGCACACTGCGGATAAGTGCGTCATCATCGACAATTACGACACTAGGAGTATCCACGCGGTTACTCTCCTGCTCTGAAGCCATTGCCGTAAGTTCCTTATTAGCACTAGTTCCCGGTGCAGGATCCTCACGTGGCTCGTCGAGAATCGCCTGAATAGCACTATTGAATTCCGCCATGTAAGCATCCAGTTCGTTCAGGATTTGAGCATTCTCCTGATTTGGCGTACCCTCACCACTTGATGTATTCTCCTCGCCTGATTCATCTGCTTCACTTGATACATTCTCTTCGCTTGGCTCTCCCTCCTCATTGACAACATTATTCTCACTTGGTGGCGCATCCAGAAACACGTCCATAAGCTCTTCACCACGAGCTGCCAAAATCCCAAGATCGACAAATCCAAATACGCTGGAAACGCCCTTGAGCTTATGAAACACCGTTTTCAAACCCTGAGCGGCATGATGATCATTGGCATTAGCCTTGAGCGCATCGGAATGGCGTTGCGCTTCAGCAACCCGCTCACTCAACCCATCGAAAAATTTTTCGCGCAAGCGAGCTATTTTACTGCTTGCCCTTAAGCTATCCTGATTCATTGCAATAAATGGCTCCCATTCAAATTATCCATACCATCAACCCAACAATGAGTGCAGAGTATCGACCAGATTGTTGCGGTCAAAATCTCCTTTAACGATATATGCATCCGCTCCAGCCTTGACACCCCGCCTCCGATCCTCGTCTTTGGCAAGCGATGTAATGATGATAATCGGTTTGTCACTGTATGCTTCCTCCTGCCTCAGACGCTCAGTGAGCGTGAAGCCATCCATGTTAGGCATCTCCACATCGGTCAGTACAGCATCGAAGGTATTACTCATCGCTTTCCTGAACCCGTCGAGCCCATCTTCGGCCAGCGTGACCTGATAGCCACTGGCCTCCAGCACATCTTTTTCAATCTCGCGCGTATTGAGCGAGTCATCCACCACCAACACTCGGAAAGATTTCTCGAGTTGGTGGTTTTCCGCTTCTGCATCGCTGATTTTGGTACGTGTCTGGCGAGCAACCTCGAACAGCGCTGGCGCGTGTAAAATACTAACCAGTTCATTTTTTGCGGTAGTCACCATACCTGACACTCGATTGAGTTTACGCATGTGTTGCGGTAGCGGTTTGATAACCATGTTGCGCTCGTCAATTAATTTGTCGATTTGCACGGCAAGTTTTTCGTTACGTACCTTCAATACTAACAGCAGTAACGGAGCTCCTTTTTTTGCTCCGCTCGAAACAGGTGACTCTAAACCAGCCGGGATTTGCAGCAAGTCACAAAGCGGCACGACTGG
>ENA-OQVM01005159-OQVM01005159.1-marine-metagenome-genome-assembly--contig:-NODE-5159-length-12750-cov-5.660617_pt1 | contig 12750 bp, 2 predicted proteins | sample MGYA00237776_ERZ505498 | MGnify/ENA primary metagenome ERZ505498 (study PRJEB26159, sample SAMN06265151) | marine metagenome | isolation source: Helgoland LTER site | place: Germany:Helgoland, sampling... | reverse complement strand
CTTTTTTGCTGGGCGTATTTTTTTGTTCTGTTCTTTACGTCAAATGCGTTGGCTGATAGTCGGCGAACTACTGCGTATGATTATGATGCGTCAGGTAATATTGTTTCTGTTAGCACGGAAAGTAGTGATGCGCTACCGGTGGTGTTATCGGTCCAGCCTTCCTCTGTAAGGATAAATACACCATTAGATATTACGATTATTGGTACAGGGCTCAATGAAGTACTGATTAGTACCGATGCAATCGGTTTAGTTGTTGCTGACATATTAACAACAGAAACCCAAATCAATTTAACGTTAAGTGCTGATAAAACGGTACCACTCGGTGCGCATACCTTACTGTTAACAACGTTGTTGGGTACTGCCAGCGCAGAAGTAGAGGTGTTGCCGCCATTACCGCTACTCAATATTGCCCCGGTACCCGTTGTTGTACCAGTCAATGGCGGTAGCGTCGCGCTAGACCTTCGCCTTACGCTCAGTGACCTGCAAGATCATATTATTAATCTTTCTGTCAGTGACGAAAGCATTGCTACAGTCACTCCCGCAACCGTTACTATCACGCAAGGAGACGTCGTTCCTAGTGAAGTTGTCACTCTCGTCGGCGGGCTTGCAGGCACCACGCAATTATCAATAAGCTCTGCCACATTGCCAGACCGAAATCTCTCGGTACAGGCTTCAACTGAATTCACCCAATCGATTGGCGATAACAACCGCTTTTTCTCATCAATACTCGGTGTTAACAAAGATTCCCCCGATGCTGAAACTGAATTACGTGGCCCGGTTATTGGTTTGTTAGGCGTTGTTAAAGGTGAGTTTATTTCGCCAGTCAACCAACAAAATGAGCATCACCTTAGTCAGTCACTCATCGCTCTAAAGGGGCGTGGCATTCAATCCATTAATCCACTTAGCGTTTTGTCGGGTGCAAATACCGTTGATCTTGTTGTGTCGGGCGCTGGTTTAAATGCAGTCGATGCGGCATCCGTTATTCCCTCTGACGGTGTGACACTAGGAAGTCCTATAGCTTCAGCCGATGGCCTAACAGTCACTATCCCAATCAGTGTGGATAACGATACCCCCTTTGCATTGCGTCAACTGCAACTCAGCGCGGCGGGTCAAAGCATTGGCAATATCACATCAGATGCAGACCGCTTTTATGTTGGTGGCGGTGTGCCGATAGTGAGTCATGTAGAGCCCATTACGGTAAGCCGTCTCAGTCACTTTACGCTTGAGGTGGTCGGACAAAACCTTCACGCTGCCAATGCGGTTATTATCGAACCGTCAGCAGGTTTAACTATCGGTGGTGATTTAACGGTTAACGAAGAGGGTAGCAGTTTATCGGTTTCTATTGCTGTCGATGAGTTTGCTGATCTTGGTCCGCGAGTGGTTAGGGTTGATACCGTCACTGGCTTATCTACGGCGACATTACTCCCCAGTAATACCCTGCATATCACTAACGGCCCTGGTGACACACTTACACCATTAGTGGCCGCTGCGGTTGGCATCTTTAAAGCCGATGCCACACAATCAACGCGCGAACTTTCTACCAGCAGTGCTGTGCTTGCTATTGCCAAAGGCACGCACTTATCTGCCTTATTGCCTAGCGTCGAAACTATTGGCAATAGCTTTACCTTAACGGTAGAAGGCGCGGGTTTAAATGCCGTAGACAGCGTTAGCTTTGTGCCCAGCCAAGGCGTAGCTGTAGGCAGTATTGTACCTGCCGTTGATGGGCAAAGTATTGCAGTAGATATTACGCTCGCCGCCAACGCCGAAACATCACTACGCCAAATTCAACTTGCATCAGCGGGTATTCCTGTGCCTGTAGCATCACCACAAGCTAACCGTTTCCGCATTGTGCCACCACAACCCAATGTTGTTTCCGTTACGCCGTTAAATATTCAAGCGGGCGCAGCGCCAACGCAATTAATGATTCAAGGCAGCCGGCTTAACGATGTTATCGATGTTTTAATTATTCCAGCCGATGATATGACAATAGGCTTACCCGTAGAAAGTACCGATGGTACACAGATCACGATTGCTGTTGCCGCCTCGGCGAGTGCGGTTAGTGGTAATCGCACCGTGGTCGTACAAACAGCGGGTGGTCAATCCAGCGCTGTCGCAGGATTAAATAATACGCTAACAGTTGTCAGCGAAATTACTAATATTGCAACACCTATTTTGTCAGCTGTACTCGGTATTAATAAACTAGAAGAGCCGACTAACAACAACATTAATCAGCTGGTTGTTTCTGGTGATCTTACCGTCGATAAACTGATTGACGAGCCCGCTGGGCAACAAGGCATTGCATTACAAACACCCGTTGTCCAGGTGGTTAAAGGCAGCTTCGCAACCGCTATTAACCCAAGCATTGTCTCTATTGGTGAAACCATCAATCTCACCATTAGCGGAGCCGGCCTTGATACGGTATCTACGGTTAGCGTTGAACCATCCGATGGTTTAACCGTGGGTAATTTCTCTGTTAATGCAGAGGGCACGTTAATTACTGTTTCAGTCGATGCCGATCTTACGGCGCCACAAACACTTCGCCAAGTTACGCTCAGTTCTGCCAGCGGCCAAGTTTTATTTACCGAGCCGAGTAATCGCCAGCTATTGGTTGCTGATGATCCACCCGTAATTACTTCTCTAGAACCCCTTTTAGTTGTGCAAGGTGGCACGACCTCCATGGTGATACGTGGCGACAATTTACAACTAGTCACTTCGATTAATGCCTTGCCTGCAACGGGACTGTTATTTGATGACCTTCAATTTAATGCCGAAGGCACAGAGATTACGGTAGATGTTGTGGTGGCGGTTGATGCGCTTTCAGGCCCTAGAGTGATTACAGTAACCACGCCAGGGGGCACTAGCAGTGCTGTCGCAAGTGAAACCAATACATTAACGGTGGTGGAGTGATGATTATCTTGGACAGTAGTTAAAGCTCTCGGCTATGACGAAGCCTTTAACAAACGCGACGCACCACAACCTACGAATACAGTTTTAAACGGATATGAAAGGACTAAGATCATGATGAATAAACCTATTTTATTAAGCGCAATATTACTAGCGTCCAGCCCCATACTTTGGGCATTTGAAAGTGGCAGTGATGATTCTGATGGCGTTTTATCACCAGTGATTTCAACACAGGTAGCGGCAAAGGCCGATGGCATTTATAACTTTAGCAGTATTAATATTCCGGCGGGTGTAACGATTAGCTTTGAAAAAAATGCCGCCAATACACCGATTACATTATTAGTAAGTGGCGATGTTACCGTCTCAGGTACGATTAATTTAAACGGTGGTGATTCAGCCGATGTCGGCGCAGCAGGTAATGGCGCATTAGGTGATGATGGTTTGCCGGGTATTGGTGGCCCAGGCGGTTTTGATGGTGGTCTAGGTGGCACCGTTGCTAATGTTCTTGGTGCAGCAGGTGTAGGCCCTGGTGGCGGTGGGGAAGCGCGGGGAAATGTAACGGGTGCGAATGTGAATCAACTAGGCAGAGGTTGCGGTGGCGGTGGTGCAGGCTTTGCTGAGAATGGAGTAATTGGAGGATCCAACTCTTCATCATCTCAACCTTACTGGTGTGATTCGACGGACGATAGTGGCTTTGCTGGTCAAGCCTATGGTAATACCTCTTTGTTACCGTTACTTGGCGGTTCAGGTGGCGGCGGTGGTAGCGCTGGTTTTTCATTTTCAGGTTCTGGCGGAGGCGGCGGCGGGGGCAGTTTATTAATTGCAGCAAGCGGTACAGTAACGCTGAATGACAACAGTGAGATTTTAGCTAGTGGCGGTAGCTCAGGTGATTCAGATGGTAGCCAGGCCGGTGGTACAGGTGGTGGCGGTAGCGGTGGCGCTGTGCGTATTGTCGCAACCACCATTAGTGGTAATGGCGATATTGTAGCTAATGGTGGTGCACGAGGTTTGTACCAAGGATCAACTAGTCAGCTACATCGAGGTGGTTTGGGTGCCGTTGGTAGAATTCGTTTAGAAGGCGAAACCATTACACGCACCGAAACAACAACGCCGCCGTTTACTGTTTCAGAGCCACAAGAAGTTTTTCTTGCTGGTTTACCTTCCTTGCGTATTACCACGGTTGCCGGCCAAGCTGCGCCGTTAACGCCTACCGGTAATGCCGATATTACTTTGGCCGCGACTGAACCCAACCCTGTGGTGATTGAGTTTGCTACAACGGGTGTCCCTCTCGGTAGCACCATCAGTCTTACTATTACACCCGTTAGCGGTGAACGTATTGATGCGCCATTAAGCAGTGCTTTATCGGGCACGGTAGAAAACGCAACGGCATCAACCTCGGTTAATTTACCCGATGGTCCCTCCGTTTTATTAGCCGAAGTTTCGTACCAAGTCACCGTTGCAATGGGGCATGAGTACTCAATTTTTGCCGAGGGCGAACAAGTGGCCAGTGTGCGTTTACGCTTAGACCCGATTAAAGGAGCGTTGACAACGTTTATTACCGAGTCGGGTAAAGAGTTTACTTATCCATCGCATCAAGTTGCTAGTTAAGTGAGCAGTGAATTGCCAGTGTAAAACCGCGCGTCAGCAAGTAGTCGGTAAATAGCAACCCCGACTACTGCTTGGCTCGTTTAGCAGGTCTATCGTCGACAGTAAAAACTCAATAGTATTTAAGATATCAGCAAGTAGGGATAGCGGTGACTAAACAACGAAATAGCCAGAGTAACTCGCGTGCTGATTTTATGGGTTCCCCACAAAATCGGTTCATTATTATTACGCTTCTTTTTGTTTCGCTTGTATTGGGCTCAATAGGGTTTAGCTCAATAATTTTAGCGCAATGGCAAGATACTACCGATGCGCAAGAACTCATTGCTGTTGCCAATGACCCACGCGCCATTGCGATTAATGACGCGACACAAATGGCCGTTGTTGCTCATACAGAAGGGCAGCAGGTTTCGATAGTTGATCTGTCATTAGGGCAGGTAGTCACGCAAGTCGCACTTAATGAGCCAGAACCCGGCGCGATGGTTTTAGCGCCACTAGCCAGTAAAGCGTATATCACTCACGCTAATGGTTCCGTCAGTGTGGTTGATACCGCTAACCCCCAGTTAATAGATGAGTGGAGTTTAACGGGCACCTTAGAAGATATTTTATTGTTGCCTGATAATGAAACCTTGCTTATTGCTGCGCGTCAGCCACGTCAGTTACATTGGGTTAACCGCAGTGATGGTGTTGTCCAACAATCTGTGGCACTCACTGACCGAGTCGATAGCCTAGCATTAGATAGCAGCGGCACACGTATTTTAGCGGGTAGTCGACATGATGGTGTGTTGATATTAGACGCAATAACCGGCGCACAACTGGGAGCGATACCGGTAACTGGAATCGTAAGACATACCGCATGGTGGGAAAGTGGCAGCCGTGCAGTAGCAGTCACCAATGAAGCATTATATTTAATCGATATCGAAACCTTTTCGATAACGAGTCAAGCAACGTTAAATCAGCGACCTTATGGTTTGGTTATTCAGCCTGATACCGATATGGCTTATGTCGGTAATCGCGTGGAAAAATCGGTTGATATTATTGACCTAAACGCATTAACAGTCGCCGAAGCTTTTCCGCTGCCACACAAACCAGAAACAGTCACATTCGATATCACCACCAGTCAGGTTTATGCGACATTATTTGTTGAAGGTACATTGGTTCGACAAAATATCGCCGAACCTATTATGTCTAATTCGATTAATTTACAGCAGTATTTAAGTGATATTGCCATTAGTGAATCCACTCATCAAGCGGTTATTGTTGCCGGAGAAGAGCTCGCTTTTACCGTTGATTTAGATGATCGCAGCTTTGCATCTATTAACCTACCTGTTGGTGCTACAAAAATAGCCATCGATAATTTACGTCAGCTAGCCGTTATTGGTAGCAATGACAATACACCCAGTTTATATTTTATTGACTTATCCAGCGCCACTGTTTTACCCGATAGCGTGACGATTCCCAACGGTATTCACAGAGTTGTTGTTGATAGTGAACATGGCCTAGCGTTGGTTGTTGCCATGGATAAAAAAACACTTCACCTTATTAATCTGGATAGTTTTGCTGAAGTTGGCGTACTCAATACCACCGGCAAGTTCAAAGATGTTGCGATTCATTCAGGCAGAAATAAAGCCTATGGCATACATCGCAACACCGACACCAATGAGCATACATTACGCGCGATAGATTTAAGTGTGCCGGCATTTGGCACGCAAGTCATAGAGTCACTTGTTAGCTTAGCGGCAAAGTCAAAACGGTTAGCGATCAATACGCAAAATGATACAGCGATAGTGATCTCGCAAGAAAGTAACGTCTTACAGGTCGTCGACTTGCAGCAAAATATCATAAGCAGCGAGCAAGTGTTTGATGAGCGTCCATCGGCAATAGCAATAAACCTTAATACACAGTTAGCCGTTATTGCTAGCAAGTCAACCGACCAGTTAGCCTACTTACAGCTCGTTGATGAAGCCTTAACTCAAAATGCAAAGTGGATAAATAACCCGCGTCGTTTAGCGATTAGCGAAGCGAGCAATCAAGCGTTGGTATTAACGGGACGCCCAGGCGAAATAGTCTTTGTTGATTTACCCGAAACCTTACCTACGCTGAGTTTTATTAGTCCAGCAGAAGGTGCCACTTTAGATACCTTAACGCCAACATTAGAGCTTGCTTACAATGATCCGCAAGACGATATTGATACTAACTCATTAACGATTTTATTAAATGGTACGCCGTTAACGGTTAGTTGCACTTTTGTAGCAAACCCAGCAGAGAGCGGAGGTGTGGCAAGCTGTGTGCCCAGCCAAGATTTTGTTGCTGGCCCAGTCACATTGACTGCCAATATAGAAGATTTTAATGGCAATATCTCAGCTGATGCCACACTGTCATTTACGATTAATCCAGAAAACCAAGCGCCTAGTTTTACTTCTGTTCCTGTTACTACGGCAACCGTAGGTGTGAACTACAGTTATTTAGCCCAAGCGGCGGATGCCGATAACGATACATTGAGTTATGGTTTAAGCCTGTCACCCGCAGGCATGCAAATCAATACCAGCACCGGCGAAATTAATTGGTTACCAACAGTAGAAGGTGACTACAGTATTATTGTGACGGCAAGTGACGGTGAAGATGAAGTAGAGCAGAGCTATACGCTTACGGTAGAAGAAGACCAAACTAATTTGCCGCCTGAATTTACCTCTACACCATTAACCATTGCTACCGTTGACCAAGAATATAATTATTTTGCAGTAGCAACAGACCCAGACAGTGATCCTTTAACTTATAGCCTAGTTACTGCACCATTAGGCATGCAAATAGACAGTGTCACGGGTGATATTCGTTGGACACCACTAGAGACAGTTAATCAATCAGTCACCGTATCCGTGAGTGATGGTGATTTATCGGTTGAGCAAAGCTACAGCGTCAGCGTTAATTTCGATCCTGCTAATTTACCGCCAACGCTAGCCCACATTACCAATCAAACAATTGCCATGGGCAATCAAGTAACCTTTCAGCTTGTCGGTGCAGACCCAGAAGGCGAAGCAATTACCTACAGCGCATCGCCATTGCCTTTAATGCAAGGCGCCAGTTTTAATGCGATCACCGGTCGCTTTACCTTTGAACCTAACGAAAGTCAGGTCGGCGATACGGTATTAACTTTTCATGTCAGTGATGGCCGGTTTAGCAGCAGCCAATCCGTGACGTTCACAGTCACCGGCGTAGACCCAGCAGCACCCACTAATTTTACCGGTCGGTTACTCGATGGCACATCAATGGATCAAGGCGTAGTGCTGCCATTGCGCGGTGCTACTGTCTCTTTTTTAGGGACGAGCGTAATAACACTTTCTGACAACGATGGTTACTTTACCTTAACGGATATTCCATTAACCGAAGGCGAGCTCCCCGTATTTGCCATTGACTCAAGCACCGCTGATGACGCACCAGGTGGCGCGAGTTACGCTTCGTTTCGTGAAGCGCTGCATCTTATTCCGCACGCTAACAATGTCGAACCGCGGGCATTTACCTTGCCACGTAATGATATAAGCAGCACCACGCAAGTTAACCCAACCACCACAACACTGGTTGAAAATGCCGCCTTAGGTGTCAGCATGGAAGTGCCTGCGTTTACTGCCTTAACTGAAACGGGCGGGCAATTTACCGGTGAGATATCCATTAGTGAAGTGCCAGCAGAGCTCGCACCGGCATCAATGCCAGAATTTGTTGATCCTGGTTTGTTAATTACCATTCAGCCATCGGGGTTAGAGTTTGCAACGCCGCTGGCAATAACATTCCCCAATGTTGATGACCTACCGCCGGGTTCCGAAGTTGATCTTTGGTCAGTTGATCCATCCATTGGCGCTTTTGAAATTGTTGGCACTGGTCGTGTCACCGCTGATGGTCAATTTATAGAAACCATCTCCGGTGGTTTTCCGCGTGCATCGTGGGGCTTTCCTGCACCGCAGCCACCAAAAGATCCTGAGCCCGAAGGTGACCCAGACTACCCAGATCAGGACTGTGAAAAAACCGGTTCTTGGACTTGTTTAAACGATGGCAAGATGACCAATAAATTTAGCCTACCGATTTATCGCTCGTTAGAGAGTGATCGCAGTTGGTCTTTTATATATCAAACCAGTCGCGCTGATCCTCGTCCCATTATTTCCTTTACCACCAGCATCACCACGGTAATACCCAATACGATTTCTGCCAGCTTACAGGTAGGCGGTGTTAACCAAGGCCGTGAAGTCTTTTTTGATACCGAAGGGCTAACTACTAACCGTGATGTTCGTATTGGTTTATCGTTTGACGCCTCAACTATGCCCAGTGGAGTTTACCCAGCGCGTATTACTGCTGTTAATAATTTTAACGCCTCAATATTACGATCGTTTGCTACCAATGACGTGCAAGTTGTTAACGAACAAGCCAGCCCCTTTGGTGCAGGGTGGATGTTAAGTATTTTATCAACCTTAGTGGTTAATGCTGATGGCACTGTGTTGTGTGTTATGCCCAGTGGTCGGCATACTATTTATAGGCCCGACACTGTAAACGGAGGCTTTATAAGCCCTGCAGGCAATTTTAGTACCTTGGTACGCAACGCCGATAATAGCTTCACTCTTACCGACCAGTACGGCAACCAATCGCACTACAATACCAGCGGTATAAAAACCGCAATGCAAGACCGCAACGGCAATAGCACCACATTTACCTATGATGGCAGCAACCGCTTGCAAACCATTACTGACCCAGTTGGTCTTGAAACACACTTTAGCTACCAGCTAGGGCGTATGAAAAGTGTTACCGACCCAGCAGGGCGGGTGACGCAATTTCAACACGATGAGCGCGGTAATTTAACGCGAGTCATTTACCCCGATAATAGTCGAGTACGTTATGACTACAGCGGTAATCTAATGACACAGCGAACGGACGAGCGCGAGAACATCACCGAATACCAATACGACAGTTTTGGTCGTAACAACCGAGTGGTATTACCAGACAATACCGTGCGTAATATTCGCAACCAAAACGGCATTGGTTTACTTGCCGTTGATGGCCTAATTGGTACGGCAGCCAATCCCTCGCCATTTTTTGCCAATGATGAAGCCAGTGCCATTTTTGTGGATGCGCGAGGTAATCCCAAATTTAAAATGTTAGATAATCATAGCCGATCGACATTAAGTATCGATGAAGTCGGGCGGGTGTATGAATACGTTCGCAATGAAGACAGCCTTGCACTAGAAAGCACGCGCCCCAATGGTTCAAAAGTGCTGCGTACCTTTGATACCTTAGGTAATGTATTAACCATTACCGAAGATTTTAATAATGCGCTAAGCACTTACCAATACGATAATTTTAGTTTAGTGACCTCATTCACTAACCCGAATAACCATGCCACCGTTTACAACCGTAATGCATCAACAGGTAATGTTGAAAGCAGGGTCAATGAGCTGGGTCATACAACCACTTACACTTACGATAGTCGCGGCTTAATCCTTACCGCATTAGAGCCTAATGGCCGCTTTATTGAATACACTTATAACGGCTTAGGTCTAGTAGAAACCATTACCGAAACACCGCCAGCAAGCAGTGCGGGTAATGTGCGCGTTACTACTTACACCTACTTCGACACGGGTTTAGTTGAAACACTGACAACGCCCGATGCTATTACCTACACGTATAGTTATGATGAGCGCAGTCGTCCATTAGGTTATATCGATAACATGGGTCAGCGAATGGTATTGAGCTACGACGCCTATGGTAATGTAGAGCGCACCGATATAATTAACAGTGATAGCAGTGCCGCATTACAAACCGAGTTGGATTATGACAGTCGCAATCGCTTGGTTGGCAGTCGTAAACCACATGAATTAGGTGAGTCAGTAATGCAAACGCTACTCGACCCTAATAGCAACCGCATCGGTATGGTTGACCCTAATAATAATGCCAGTCAATACAGCTATGATGCCGCCAATCGCATGGCCAGTTTTACTCATAGTTTAAATGGCGTGACACGTTACACCTACGACACCAATGACCGCATTACATCGGTTACCGCGCCTAATGGCGTTGTAACGCTTTACCAATACGATTTACTGGGTCGCCGTACCATAGAAATAAGCCCAGACCGTGGGCGCATTACCTATGACGCTTACGATCTCGCCAATAATTTATTACAGCAAACCGATGCGCGTGGCGTCATTACCAGCTATCAATACGATGGTTTAGAACGGTTGACCAATAAGAACTTTCTAAACAATCAAGAAAATGTTGCCTATAGCTACGACAGTTGCAGTTTTGGTACTGGCTATTTATGTCAAATAACCGACGAAAGCGGCAGTTACAACTATGCCTACGATGCTTTTGGTAATGTGGTACAAATGGATAAAGTTGAGCTGGGGCAGAGCTACACTACCCAATACAGTTACGACAACGGTGATAACATAATTGCCATGACGCTACCCAGTGGACGAACCATTAACTACCAACGCGATGCAGTACGTCGCATTGCGGGCATCACTGCTGAGGTTAACGGCAGTACCGCCAGCATTGCCAGCAATATGCAGTATCGGGCAGACAGCCAGTTAACGCAGTGCACCTTTGGTAATGGCTTAGTTGATGACCGCCAATACGATTTACAAGGCCGGTTAGTATTGCAGTCGTTGGGCAGTGTTGATAATCGCAATTACAGTTACGATGCCAACAGCAATATGTTAAGTCGCACCACCACGCCGCAAAGCAGTGTGTACCAATACGATGCCTTAGATCGTTTGACCAGTGATCAAATAGATACTGATAGCGCATTAGCCTTTAGTTACGACCTTAATCACAATCGATTAGCGCAAACCCAAGATACCGACCTAGCTGAAAACTATCGCTATACACAAAGCAGTAATCGTTTAGCGGTGGTCGAGCGTTTAGAGGTGGGCAGCAATACAGTAGAGCCATTATCAACAGAAACGCGCAGCTATAACGATGCTAACCGTTGGTTTGAGTTATTTGAAGATGGCGAGTTAAAAGCGCAATATATTTATAACAGCTTGGGGCAGCGCACACGTAAGGTCATAGAAAATACTGATGGTAGCCAAGCCACCACCATTTACCATTACAACCTGCAAGGGCAGTTAATTAGCGAAACAACAGAAGCCGGTCAAGCGATAAAAGATTATTTATGGCATGGCATGGCGCCGGTTGCGCAAATAGAAGCGGGTGTAACAGAAAGTATTTATTATTTGCATACCGACCATTTAATGACGACGCGATTGGGAACCAATAATATTGGTGAGGTTGTATGGCGTTGGGAAGGGCAGGCCTTTGGTGAGGCGGATGCGCAAAATGATGTTGATGGTAATGGTGAGTTAGTTGAAATTAATTTGCGGTTTCCGGGGCAGTATTATGATGCGGAAACGCAAATGCATTATAACTATTTTAGGAATTATGATCCGGGGACGGGTAGGTATGGGCAGAGTGATCCGATTGGGGTGTTATATGATTATATTGATCCACAATTGCAGGTTGCGTCCTTTGGTGAAAATTTTGACGGCGTAGTTGTGCACGAGGTATCAAGGTTGTTTATTCAGAATAAAGGCTTGAATAGTATTTATGGTTATGTGGATCAAGCTCCTCTAACTTCAACTGATCTCTTCGGGCTTGCGCCTAATATAACTTGTGAGCAAAAGTTAAGAGCTTGCAGAGCGAGAACAGGAAGGCACCCTATTCTTGGTGGAGCGAACAGAGTGAAGTGCGAGGAAAAATACGGAGCCCTCTCAGACTGTAAAGATAATGATGATGATGAAAAAAATCAGTGTAAGATTTAAAGAGAAAAAAATTATGAGATTTTATTCAATCATTTTGTTAATTGTATGCGGTAATCCAAGTGTTTATGCTGATGTAGTGGGTAAGTGGAAGTTAGATGCTGAAAAAACGATTGTATTTAATAAAGAAAATGGAAAATCTTCTGATTTATGGATGGCGCTTTTAAACTGCTTGGCACAGCATTCTACTCTAGAGATAAATAGCGATCGTTATATTTATAGCGTAAAGGATCATAAGTGTTCCCATGGTGGAAAAAGCGCTGTTATTGAAGGTTATGAGGTCAATTATCCTTATAAGATCATTATGGAAAATATAAATGTGACTGCAATGGCAATTGAGAGCGAAGAAGGTTATGAGTCTTTAGGGGTTATATATAAATTGAAAGACGACTTTATATGGATTTACTATCCAGGTGAGCCGGAAAACTATGATTCTCACATTAGG
>ENA-OQVM01005158-OQVM01005158.1-marine-metagenome-genome-assembly--contig:-NODE-5158-length-12750-cov-6.047345_pt1 | contig 12750 bp, 10 predicted proteins | sample MGYA00237776_ERZ505498 | MGnify/ENA primary metagenome ERZ505498 (study PRJEB26159, sample SAMN06265151) | marine metagenome | isolation source: Helgoland LTER site | place: Germany:Helgoland, sampling... | reverse complement strand
TGAGGAACTTGTGCGTGGTACCAATTCCATCGAACTCTCGGTCAATGAAGATGAGACCGCTTGCGAACTGGCTTCCGAATTCCTCTTCGGTCGGCCCGTCAAAAAGGGAGAGCCCGGCACTACGATCGAATTTATCGGACCGGAGGGAGAAGTCGTCAAAACAGTCCAGGGCACTACCGCAAAATGTGAAGCAAAGGGACCTTACCTTCGGGCCAAGGTCACCCACCGGGTAAAAAAAGAGGACGGTTCTTTGTGCGAATACTATGCCTGGACCCAGCCCGTCTTCACCGACGGCCGCTAAGCGAATTACAAAGTTGAAATTAATAAACCGTCGCGCTATGTTTTATTAGTTGAAAAGTTTTTCCAAAGATCAGGTAATTTCTGCACTTACCCGTCTAGGTGAGCTCGCGGAAGAAAAATCCATCCAATTAAACCTCTGCATTTATGGTGGGTGTGCGATGATGCTGGCTTATGACCGAAAGCGAATTACCCGAGATATCGATGCGGTTATCCATCCATTATCCAAGGTCGAACCTCTCATTCGTAGGGTGGCCAAAGAGCGGGGACTCCCTGAAGATTGGATAAACGATGATGTCCGTCAATTTTTGGGCACTCGTGAGTCTATTCGGGAACTACCCATTGATGTTCCGGGCATTCAGGTAACCATACCTACTGCCGGATATTTGCTGGCAATGAAAGCATTGGCTTGTCGCAGGGCTTTACCTGGGTACAAGGGCGATGAAGAAGATTTACGGTTTCTCATTAAGAAACTTGAACTATCTAGTTTTCAGGAGATTCAGGAATGGATTGATAAATACTACCCGGACGATGTTCCTAGTAAGCAGGATCAAGCATTTCTTGAACAACTCATCAGGGAGGAGTGCCCATGAAAGAGTTTAGCAAGCGACCCACTACGCTAAAAGAGGTTTCAGCCCAGTGCTCCAGCCTGGAAGAGTTTGGACTCCTTGTGCGAGACTGGGTTCATCATGTTGTCCGAGGGGATGTCAGTAACCGCCCGGCACTGGTTCAGGCGATCTGGGAGACTCCCTCGATTTTACGAAAACGATTTCACCAGGGTGAGGTGGCTGATGCCTACCTAGCTGCTTATGCCGAGTGGATTTCGGATCAGGCAGGCATTGCTCGTCCTCGCTGGGTTGGGCAGAAAGATAGATGCCTAAGTGACCCCTGGTTTTCGGATAACGCACGGGCCTCGCTCTTGGTTTCAACCCCAGCATCCTTTCGGCAGCGCGGAATTTTTACAATCCCCGAAGCTGTGGTCCGGTTGCGGCGTGGTCGTCCTAGAGTAAGTGCTGAGCAAAAAAGGCAAAAAGCCCGGGAGCGCGACCGTCGCTACCGCAATAAAATTCGTGAAAAGCTCCATAAGCTCAAACAACTCGAAGATTCCGGCCTCCTGTGAGCATCATGGGGAAAACCCGTGAATAAGTTGTCAATAACATCGCCATCTTGTCTATTTTAAATAGATTGTAATTATGTCTTTTGAAACCCTTGGGCTCGGGCCAAATCTTTTACGTTCCATCGGAGAAGTTGGTTACTCCGATCCCACACCTATACAGGAAGCTGCCATCCCTTTAATCATTGAGGGTAACGATCTTATCGGGATTGCCCAGACCGGTACCGGGAAAACCGCGGCCTTTACTTTGCCCATGCTCGAGACTCTTGAGCGTTTGACCAGCGATCCTTCCCGCCGTGGCAAGACCCGTGCCCTGGTGCTTTCTCCCACCCGCGAACTTGTGGTACAGATTCACGATAATGTATCTGCCTACGCTCGCCATCTCCCATTAAAAGTCGCTACTGTTTATGGCGGTGTAAATGAAACTCCCCAAAAAAAAGCTCTCCGGGCAGGAGTTGATTTAGTTATCGCCACTCCTGGTCGCTTAATGGATTTGATGGGGCAGGGGTGTACTGATTTTTCAGGTATTGAATTCTTCGTGCTCGATGAGGCCGACCGTATGCTCGACATGGGCTTTCTTCCCAATATCCGCAAGATCGTTAAGGATTTACCTAGGAAGGGTAAACAAACTCTGCTTTTTTCCGCCACTCTTTCCCGTGATATTGAAAAGCTAACTAAGGAATTTCTCTACCGTCCCAAAACTGTTGAGATTGGTAAGCGGAGCAATCCGGCCGACACCGTCCGGCAGTGCATTCACGAAGTGCCCCATTCTTCAAAGGTCTCACTGCTCAAACACTTACTGGAAGATAACGATCTTTACTCCGTGCTCGTCTTTACCCGTACCAAACACGGGGCCGACCGCGTGGCTGGACAGTTGGCGAAGTCCAAGATTCCCACTGCTGCTATTCATTCGAACCGTAGCCAAAACCAGCGTGCCCGAGCCTTGCAGGATTTTAAAGATGGCAAAACCCGGGTGCTCGTAGCTACCGATATTGCGGCCCGTGGGATCGATGTGGAAGGGATTACGCATGTAATTAATTTTGATTTTCCGCCCAATGCAGAGGACTATATACACCGAATCGGTCGTACGGGTCGTGCCAATAGTGCTGGTGAAGCCATCAGTTTTATCACTTCAGAGGATCAAGGTACCTTACGCCTGGTGGAGCGTAAAATGCGCAAATCTATATACCGCAAAAGAGTAACTGGTTTTAATATCTCTCGGTCATCCAACTCGTCAAGGTCATCCAATTCACGCCACAAAAAAGGCGGAGGAGGGGGCTCATCTTTTCGCCCAAACCAATCGGCAAAGGGTGGGAAATCCGCTGGGGGTAAACAGCGCCGCAACTTTGGTCAACGCAGGAGCTCAGGTAAATAATACCTTTAGTTACTCAGGGAAAAGATTATTTCTTTATTTGCCCGGTTGATTCCCACTAATCCCCCCGTTTCTGGATCTGCGGCAATTCCTTGCCCAGTAAACGGAACCTTTATCTTTCCTAGATAAAACAATTCAGAACCTTTCTTCGGGAGATTGAGGCGAAACAGAAACGGATCGTCATGCCCGGTCACCCAAAGCTCTTCGCCCACCCAGATTCCACCTGATATACTGTACTTGCCCAGTTGATTAATTAACTTCTGAGGGTAAGTGTAACGAGCGATTTCTTTCCAATGATTGTCATATTTTATTACAAATGTCTCAGCGTTCTTCTTTCCATATTTTGCAAAGTTACACCACCAGTTCCCCTTTTTTTGCACCACCCATGTAAGAGAACCTCCTGGATTTCCCAGATCACGATATACGGTGAGTCTCATCGTTTTTGGATCAAGAGATAGAACTTCACTTTGCTCGGGAAGGGTGGGGAAATTGGAGTGGGCACAGAGCAGTTTGCCTTGGTGAAAATATCCGCTGTTTAAATGCTTTGCTTTGCCTGAAGATTTGACCACTTCTACGCCAGTGTTTCGATCATGCTTGGTTATTACTCTGTTTCCGATGGCATAAAAAAATTCCTTATCCGCTGCTGCAGCCTGGTTGGCTTGTGGTGCATGAAACCTTTGCACGCTTTTCAATTTTGGATTGCTCGCAAAAAGGGTAACCTGTCCGATTACGAAAAGGCAGGAAATCAATGGAAGCCTCACAGGAATCAATTTCTTAGCTTGTTACCTTTTCTGCAACAAACACTTTAATTAGCTTGGGGAAGGGCGTGCGGTCGTAGCATGAATCGTAGTTGTGCAAAACCTGGAGGAAATGCTTGGTAATATCTGTACCCTTGGGGGCTACCAACATGGCAGTTTCCAGGCTCAAGTCTTCAGCCAGGCGCATTCCCACTCGCAATTCCTCAAAAGGTACCTCGTTCACTAGGTAGCGTGTCTTGGACTTGTGCAATAACTTGGACATGGCCTCGATCACATCCTTATCGAATTGCTTCTCTCCACCTTTGAGGGTTCCAAGGATAACCTCTGAGTCATGCCCATCCACCTCGAGGTAATCATATTCGAGGGCGGCGTCGATGATTCGGTATGCTTGGTACACTTCCTCCGTTGCCTTGTTTTGGTAAGGCAGTGGGTTGCCCATTAAACAATCAATAATTTTACGAACCTCTTCGAGGCGTGGAATATGTCCGAGTAAATGATCAATCACTTCGGGGAACTTCTTTACCAATTCCACAATCTGTGGACGCAGCCTCTTGCGAAGAAAAACATTTTCTGCCTCTTCCTCTGGTAGGGTTATGGATGCCATCTGTGAGAACACCGCTGCGGTTTCGACCTGCCAGACATGAGCAAAATTTAAATACCGGGCAATTTCTCCAGCCAATCTTTTTACCCGTTGGGCTCGCCCAAAAAATAATGGTTTAACTGTGGCCAGCGTATCAGTCAGGGCATTGACTGCACCGACCAATGTTTCCTGCAGTAATACTTGTTCAGACTCCAGTAACTGGCGCTGTCTGGCACCTGCCTGTATCGCATCGATCAGGTCCTGTTCTGCATAGGGTTTGTCCAACAGACGGAAGACATGACCATCGTTTACCGCCCGCATCGCATCGTGATAATCGGCATGCCCGGTGACCAACATGGTCGAGCAGTAAGGGTCCCTTCGGCTAACTTTTGCAAGAAATTCAGCCCCGTTTATTCCCGGCAGAATTTGGTCCGATGCTACAATGGTAAACGGTCCATCGTTCTCAAAAATCTTCAACCCCTCCTCAGCATTGGTAGCGGTGTAAGGATCGCATACTTCGGCAACAATCACCCTGAGGTCATCGAGTACCTCGGCTTGGTCATCCACAAACAATACTTTAGGCAGGTCCTTAGTCATTATGGACATATTCTAAAGCCCACATCTCCAAACAGCAATCTGCTGGAGAGAAAACCTAGCGATTTTAAAATCAGTTGCTCATCGCCTTGAGGGGCGGAGCAAATTTGGTAAGCGGAATTCCCTTCACTGCTTTTTGATATTCATCCATGGTTGGAATTCTGCCTAAGATTGCTGAGAGTACAACCACTGGTGTGGAGGCGAGTAAAGACTCTCCTTTTTTACGCTCAGAATCTTCCACTACACGTCCCTGAAAAAGTCGGGTGGATGTGGCCATTACGGTATCTCCCCGTGCCGCTTTTTCCTGATTGCCCATACAGAGGTTACAACCGGGGCGTTCCAAATACATCATATTCTCATATTCTTCACGGGCCGTATTTTTGGGAGCATCGTCGTTAAATACAAAACCGGAATATTTTTGGAGCATGTCCCAGTCTCCCTCTTCCTTGAGTTCATCGATGATGTTGTAAGTTGGAGCGGCCACCACCAAGGGGGCATGAAATTCCACCTTGCCTGTTTCCTCCTCCAAATTTTTGAGCATTTGGGAAACAATTTTTAAATCCCCTTTGTGCACCATGCAGGAGCCGACAAATCCGAGGTCCACCTTCTTTTCTCCACCATAGTAAGATACTGAACGGATGGTATCATGGGTATATCTCTTGGAAACATCATCGTTATTTACATCCGGATCGGCGATCATTGGCTCATTGATTACATCCAAATCGACTACGAATTCGCGGTAGTACTTGGCATTGCTGTCCGGTGTAAGGGCAGGCTTTTCACCCGAACCAATCTCGTTAATCCTACGGTTTGCAATATCGATCAATCCTTGGAGTACGCGGGTCGCGTTGTCCATTCCCTTATCGATCATCACCTGGATGCGACTCTTAGCAATCTCCAGAGATTCTATGAGCGTATCGTTTTGTGAGATGCAGATCGATGCCTTGGCCTTCATTTCTGCCGTCCAATCCGTAAAGGTAAAGGCTTGGTCAGCGGGTAGGGTGCCTAAGTGCACCTCGATGATTCTTCCCTGAAATACATTGTCTCCAAATTCCTTGAGCATCTGGGCTTGGGTGGCATGTACCACATCCCGGAAATCCATATGTTCTTTTAAATCTCCCTTGAAAGTAACCTTTACCGATTCCGGTATGGGCATGGTTGCCTCTCCGGTAGCCAGGGCCAAAGCCACGGTCCCGGAGTCCGCTCCAAAGGCCACACCCTTGGACATTCTGGTGTGGGAATCTCCCCCGATAATGATCGACCAGTCATCCACCGTTAAATCGTTCAATACCTTGTGGATCACATCAGTCATCGCATGGTATTCGCCCTTCGGATCCCGTGCGGTAATCAGGCCGAAATTGTGCATGAAATTCATCAGCTTGGGAATATTTGCCTGAGCCTTTTTATCCCATACCGATGCAGTGTGACAGCCCGATTGGTACGCACCGTCTACTGTGGGGGATATAATCGTGGCCGCCATGGCTTCCAGTTCCTGCGAGGTCATCAATCCGGTGGTGTCCTGCGAACCCACAATATTTACCTTCACCCGAACATCGGAACCTGCGTGCAGAACGGTGCCTGCTTTCACACCTACCATATTTTTGTTAAATATTTTCTCGACCGCGGTCAGGCCCTGTCCGGGTTCAGATACTTCACTGGCGGGTGCATAAACACTTGGAATATCAATGCCCAAAGCACCTGCTGCAAAACTTTGCAACTTCTTACCAAATACAATCGCGTAGGATCCACCTGCCCGTATGAACTCCTTCTTTTGAGGGGTCAGGGCTGCGGAAATATCGGTCAGTTCACGATCTCCTTCATACAATTTCTTCGTGGTTGTATTTATGGTAAATACCTTACCAGTTTCCACGGAGTAAGTTTGTTCGAGTACAGGATCGCCATTGGCGTCGAGCACAGGTTTTCCTTCCTCGTCCAACTTCTTTACCCAGTTGTCCAAATCTATCCCGATTCCACCGGTTACACTGACCGTGGTTAAAAAGATGGGAGATATTCCATTGGTACCTGCCACAATTGGGGCGAAGTTTACGAATGGTACATAGGGACTTGCCTGCTTACCCGTCCACAAGGCCACATTGTTGACGCCAGACATCCGGGAGGAACCTACGCCCATGGTTCCTTTTTCTGCAATTAACATCACCCGCTTGTCTGGGTGCTGGTTCTTCAAAGCGGTGATTTCTCCCTGTGCCTTTTCGGAGATCAGGCACTTTCCATGTAATTCCCGGTCCGAGCGGGAGTGTGCCTGGTTACCCGGGGAAAGAAGATCGGTGGAAATATCTCCCTCCGCTGCGATGTAGGTAACCACCTGAATCTCTTCATCAATGTCGGGCAGTTTGGTAAAGAATTCTGCCTGGGCATAGCTTTCCAAAATATCTTTGGCAATCGCGTTTCCCTGATTGTATGCCTCCTCGAGTCGGTCGGTATCTGCCTCGTATAAAAAGACCTGGGTTTTGAGCACCTCGGCTGCCTGGCTGGCAATTTCTGCATCGTCTCCAAAGGTGAGGTCAATCAATACCCGTACCGATGGACCGCCTTTCATGTGCGAGAGCAGTTCAAAAGCAAAGGCCTGGGAGATCTCCTCCACAACTTCCTCACCCAAAATAATTTGTTTTAAGAATACTGCCTTTTCCTCGGCCGCGGTGGTGGTACCGGGAATGGTATTATAGATAAAGAAATCAACCGACTCCTTGCGATTCGGATTATTTGCGTCCTTGATCTGGCTAATAATTTCCGCCAGCAAGTCACTGCCATCTATTGGCTTAGGGCTTAGCCCTTGTGCCTTACGCTCTTCGATCTCTGCTAAATATTCTTGGTAGTTCATGATTCTTTAAAGTGAGTGGTAGAGAAGTAGCTAAATTGATTCCTGTAAATTTTACAACTTCGTATCTAATATACGCTTAATTTGTGCATCAAATATCCCTTGCCCATTTCCCTCCTCCGTCCGTCCTTTTCCTGATTCAAAATATTTCACCTTTCTCATTTCACTCTTCCTTATCTTCCCTATCTAATTTTGCGATTTGCGGGACTGTTCATTTAGTGAAAGAATACATGAATGATTCAAAACTTAGGCATTCACAACCTTTCAACTCTTTTTCAATCCACGCCCGTTCTTCTGGAACTGCTCTGCATCCTCGTGTTCGGTTCCATCATTTTTGTATGGGGTGTCCGCTACCACAACATCAAGGATGAGTTTAAACACTTCAACCTGCCCAAATGGTTACGTGATCTTGTAGGCATTTTCAAATTCTCCTTTGCGATCATGCTGCTCAATGACGAACTTACTATTGTCCGCCTTGGTGCCCTGGGTATTGCGGTTTTAATGATCGCTGCACTTTTTACCCATATTCGATTGAAGAGTGAGTTGCATCGTATGCTTCCCTCCTTTTTTCTGCTCTGTGCCTGCCTTGGAATAGCCTATATGGCTACCCAATTGTTACTGCCTGCCACTAGCTAAGCTTCCTTCTATCTTCCTCCTTCTCTCATCAATTTTCTATCCATGCCTACTTTGCAAGTATCTCTCCAGGTCTTGCTCTTTTTAATCTTCGCAGTGGGCGGGGCTTATCGATTCTTCCAGCCCATGGATGCACTAGCCAAGCGCATGCGTTGGGTCAGTTGTTTTCACCCCCGTATTGTCCGCTCGATCGCTTTGTTCGAGGTTGCCTGTGGAATCGGGATGGTTCTTCCTTTCCTACTTTCGGATGCAAACTTTCCTTTCATGGTTTATTCCGGCTGCCTCCTGATGCTGATCATGCTTGGTGCAATAGTCACTCATGTGGTCATTGGAGATTACCGAGAAATTATTGGGAATTTATTTCTCATCGTCCTGTTATATCATACCACCTTTTCGATTCCGTTTTAAAGCAGCACCACTTTACACAGACGGCCGAATAAAAGTAGGTCAGGGTACCTAAAATAGTCTTAGTTGAGCCAATTATTCTTATTTATTCTTGTGCTATTAAAAACTTAGCTTCCCTAAAAGTATACGAAATCATGCCCTAGATGACATATCTTGATATGTCATGACATGCATGTTTTATTGGGTTATGAGTACAATCAAGATTAGTTCAAAAGTTGAAGAGTCTTCTTGGAATAACCTCAGGGAACTGGCCAAGGAATCAAAGCAGAGTATTTCTGGCGTCTTGACGGAAGCGATCGAAGATTATCTACGTCGCCACCGTGTTCGTCCTGAAGTATTGAGCCATCTTGAAGACTCTATGAAAGCTCATCAATCACTCGGTCATAAATTGGCTCAGTAAGTGAAAGTTAAATTTCTATCCACAGATGAAGTGCTTGCCATGCAAGAGCGTCTCATTGATTGCTTTGGTGGTACCCACGGCGTAAGAGACCCAGGCATACTTGAAAGTGGTACTTGTGATTATGAGCACCTGCTTCCATGGATGAAAAACTCTATTAAGAAAGCCTAACTTAAATCCACTTTAGCCTTTTTTTCATCAATCTCAGCCCTTGAGGATTACATCCAATAAGGTTTGGCCAAATTTCTTGAGCTTCGATTCTCCAATCCCATTGATCTCGAGCATTTCCTCAAAACTTTGCGGTCTTCTATCTGCCAGTTCGATCAGGGTTTTATCGTGAAAGATGACATAGGCGGGTACCCGTCTTTTCTTCGCCATCAATTGGCGTGCATCCTTTAACTTTTCGAAAAGTTCCTGGTCGTCCTCGTCCTCCAGTGCAGGCTTTTTTCTTCTGCTTGGCTTGTCGGCCTTCGTCTTTTTACTGATCGTTACCTTACGGAAATCGATCGATTCTTTCTGCTTTAAAAAAGCAAAGCCCTTCTCGGTAATTTTGATTCCATTGTGTTCCTGCACATCCACCATCAACAGGTTTCGGGAAACCAATTGACGGAAAATGTTTTGCCACTCCGCACGGCTCAATTCCTTACCTATCCCAAATGTACTTTGCTGGTCATGCCCAAACTGGATAATTCGGTCATCCTCCTTGCCCAGTAGCACATCGACCACATACACCATCCCAAACCTCTGGCCCGTGCGGTACACTGCAGACAACGCCATCTGGGCTGGGGTGGTGCCATCAAAGGTCTGGGGCTTGGTATCACAGGTGTCGCAATTCCCGCAGGGCTCGCCCGTATCGTCAAAATATTCAAGCAATACCTGCCTTCGGCAAATCGCGGCCTCGCACAGGCCAAGCAAGGCATTAAGCTTCTGGTTTTCTATACGCTTTTGCAGTTCTGGAGCCTCCGAGTTTTCGATCCAGTTTCTTTGCATTACCGCATCATCCATCCCATAAATCATGTAGGCATTGGAAGGCAGACCATCCCGCCCAGCCCGCCCAGTCTCCTGGTAATAAGCCTCGATCGATTTGGGTATATTCATATGGGCAACAAAGCGCACATCTGGTTTATCGATCCCCATTCCAAATGCGATGGTTGCGACAATGATGATTTTATCTTCCCGTAAAAAACGGTCCTGGTTTTCGCTCCTCACCTCCGCGGGCAGGCCCGCATGGTAGGGCAGGGCATTGATATCTTTTCCCTGCAACCACTCCGCCATATCCTCCACCTTCTTGCGCGATATACAGTAGATAATACCACTGTCTTCCAGGTGGTAGTTTTTGATAAAGTCGTACACCTGCTTTTTCGGATTGTTCCTTTCCAGAATGGAGTAGTGTATATTTGGACGGTCAAACCCGCCAATAAATGTCCGCCCATTCTCTAACTTTAAACGCTCAATGATATCCTTTCTTGTCGCCCTGTCTGCCGTAGCCGTCAGGGCAATCCTTGGCACACCCTCAAATCGTTCCGCCAAAAAGGATAGGGCGGTATAGTCTGGACGAAAGTCGTGCCCCCACTGCGATACACAGTGAGCCTCATCAATGGCAAATAGGGCAATCTTTACCCGCTCCAGTAACTCCACAAATTCCGGCATCACCAACCTCTCGGGAGCCACATAGAGGAGATCCAAATTATTACTCTCCAGCTTTTGCTTCACCTCAAATACCGCCCTGTCCGACATGCTGGAATTAATCGCCCTTGCCGATATTCCCAACTGGGCAAGCGCGGTTATCTGGTCCTGCATCAGTGCAATCAGCGGAGATACAATCACCCCCACGCCCTCCCGGCACAGGGACGGTATCTGGTAGCAAAGTGACTTTCCACTCCCAGTGGGCATCAGCACAAACGAGCTTCCCCCCTCAATTAAATGGTTAATGATCTCTTCCTGCTCGCCACGGAATTGATCATACCCATAGGTTTGTTTTAATATAGAAAGCGGATTTTTGGCCGATACTTGCACAAGATAAGAAGGAAAAGTTTTTTTACGCCAGGCCAAGTTTTACCACCCATAGTTCCACCGCCCGATCGCCTCTATTTGTTTTGTTGCAATCCCCCCCACTTTACAACTTGAAAGCCAGATTTTATTAATCCTTACTCCTGGGCTCATTATTTCCCATACTTTTGCTCGAGCTTTTCATTTTTTAATTATTGAAAACCATTAAGTGTCACTTTATGGTTTATGTATGTTGATTGCCCGGCTTACCAAGAAAAAAAAGCAGTTCGACCGGGCAGGGGATATGCCCGCCGATCTCGCACGCAACCTGCACGAATGGTTTCGGGTGGAACTTACCTACACCAGCAATGCTCTTGAAGGAAATACGCTTACCCGCAGAGAGACCGCCATGGTTGTGGAAAAAGGAATCACTGTGGGTGGGAAAACTATGGTCGAACATTTGGAAGCGACCAACCATGCACAAGCCTTTGATTGGATTGATGAAAAATCTCAAAAATCTCTCAAGTATTTTACTGAGGACGATCTTCTTTCCCTTCACAAAATAATCCTTTCCGGAATCGATAATCACAACGCCGGTTTTTATCGCAATGTTCCCGTTCGTCTATCCGGTTCTCGTACCGTCTTGCCTAACCCACGAAAAGTACCCGATCTGATGAGCGGTTTTTACAAGTGGTTACAAAGCAAAAAAGATATACACCCGGTTGACCTCGCTGCCGAAGCGCATTTTCGCCTGGTTACCATTCATCCATTTATTGACGGTAACGGGCGGACTGCCCGCTTGTTGATGAACTTCATCCTCATGTGCCATGGCTATCCCCCGGCGATCATTCGCAAGAGCGAGCGTGGCAAATATTTGGACGCTCTTGAAAAAGCCCAAACCGGCGGCTCAGGAGTGGATTACCAGCAACTTATTTATCAGGCAGTCGATCGCTCTTTGGACATTTACCTGGAAGCCATGGTCGGAGATGGAGATTTTGTTGCCGAGCCCGATGACTCCCTTCTGCGTATTGGCCAGCTTGCCAAGCAAACGGATGTAAATGTAAGCACGATTCGCTTCTGGCTCACCTCTGGATTACTCGAAGTTTCAGAAACCACCGCCAGTGGATACCAACTCTTTTCCACTTCCATGGTCCTTCGTGTCGAACAGATTAAAACCTTAAAAGAACAACGCTACACCATCCAGGAAATCAAAAATAAACTCACCCCCTGACCCTTCACTCTTCACCCTTCAATCTTCACTCTTCTCTCCTCACTCTTCCTCCGTGTTGCAAATATCCTCCAGAGTAACCATCCCTTCACACGAGATTGTGCTGCAGGCTATTCGCTCGCAAGGGGCAGGGGGGCAAAATGTAAACAAAGTATCCACTGCGGTTCATTTATTTTTCGATATCCGCGCATCTTCTCTGCCCGAGGTCTATAAAGAACGCCTCTTAAAAATGAAGGACCGTCGGATCAGCCCCGCAGGCACCGTCATCATCAAGTCCCAGTCCGCCCGAACTCAGGAGACCAATCGGGAAAAAGCCCTTGCTCGCTTAAAGGAGCTCATTCAGGAAGCCATGCAGGTACGCAAATCCCGCCGGGCAACCTCCCCAACCCGTGGTTCCAAAGAAAGACGCCTCCAAGCCAAAGGCACCCGCTCGCAAACCAAGAAATTCCGCCGCTCCCCCGGGATAGACGATTAAGTCCATCCTTCAATCTTTCTTACCTTCCCTACTCAATCTTCTTATTTCGCTAATTTCTCGTCCTTCTACTCT
>ENA-OQVM01005155-OQVM01005155.1-marine-metagenome-genome-assembly--contig:-NODE-5155-length-12753-cov-3.154702_pt1 | contig 12753 bp, 13 predicted proteins | sample MGYA00237776_ERZ505498 | MGnify/ENA primary metagenome ERZ505498 (study PRJEB26159, sample SAMN06265151) | marine metagenome | isolation source: Helgoland LTER site | place: Germany:Helgoland, sampling... | reverse complement strand
GCATCCACTTGCTTTACCGTACATTTCTGCCAGAACGGCCTCCATCGGCACACCGCGCGCCAAGGCGTGACCGTGTTCACGGTATGTCGCAACTAGCCGGTCACCAGCCTCGAGCAACGGAATGATCCCAGCAGCGATCGCCTCTTCACCATCATAAAGGTGCAGAAATCCACGGATTTTCTGCTGCGTGTACGCTTCGGCGCATTTCTCCTCGAACATGCGGATACGAAGCATTGATTTGAGCAACTCGCGGACATGTGCTTGGTCAAGGCGGGGTTTGGTGCGGGTTACGGTCATGCTTCGTCACTTTCCAGCGTTGAGATATCACCTTCAGGCAGCCCCATTTCGCGGGCTTTCAACAGCCTGCGCATGATCTTGCCACTGCGGGTTTTGGGCAGGTTCTGACGAAATGCGATATCTTTAGGGGCCACGGCGGGGCCAAGCCGTTTACGTGCGTGCCCCAAAAGCTCGAGCCGCAGATCGTCGCTTGGCGTATGTCCGGGTTTTAGCGCGACATAGGCTTTGACGATCTGTCCGGCCGTTTCATCAGGCAGGCCGATCACTGCTACTTCTGCCACGGCCCTGTGTTCCATCAGCGCGCTTTCGACTTCGAATGGACCAATCAGGTGGCCAGCACTTTTGATCAGGTCATCTGCGCGACCAACAAACCAGAAGTATCCATCAGCATCGCGCATCGCGAGATCACCGCTGAGGTACCAACCACCCTTGAAACACTTGTCGTAGCGGGCCTGCTCATTCAGATAACCGCGCATCATCGATGGCCAGCCCGGACGTAAGGCCAGTTCACCCATTGCCATAGGCGCGGTTAGTTCCGTGACAGTGTCGCCGATGACTTCGACAATGCCTGCTGCAATCCCGGGCAGTGGTTTGCCCATCGATCCCGGTTTGACATCCATCGCGGCATAGTTGGCGATCATGATCCCACCGGTTTCGGTTTGCCACCAGTTGTCATGAAAAGGTTGGCCAAAGGTATCATTGCCCCAGACCACGGCCTCTGGGTTCAGCGGCTCACCGACGCTTGCCATAAAACGTAGGTCGGGAAATGTGCGCGCGCCTATGGCCTCCGCCCCAGCTTTCATCAACATACGGATTGCGGTGGGGGCGGTGTACCAAACATTCACAGCTTCAGTGCTGAGGATGTCGTACCATCGGTTGATGTCGAACTCTGCCTCGTCGACTATCATCGTGGTCCGGTTGGTCAGCGGTGCGATAATGCCGTAAGATGTACCTGTGACCCAACCGGGGTCAGCCGTGCACCAGTAGACATCGCCCGGTCGCATATCCAATGCCAACCTGCCCGTTGCGTCATGGGCAACAACCGCCTGATGCACATGCACGACACCTTTGGGTTTGCCAGTTGTGCCTGATGTAAAATGCAGCAGTGCCGTGTCTTCGGGGCTGGTTTGGACCGTTTCGAATTGATCCGAGGCCGTTTCTAGCAGGGGCTTCAGGTCGGTCGTTCCGCGGGTTGCCCCATCAACAGTGAAAACCTCGTTCAATTCTGGCAATGAGGCGCGAATGCCCGCGACTTTGCGTTCATAAAGGCGTGTCGATGTCAGCAAGGCGTTCGCCCCGCCTATTTCCATGCGCGCTTGAATTGGTTCTGGTCCGAACGCTGAAAACAGCGGACAAAAGACGCAACCAGCCTTCAAGGTTCCAAGGGCCGCGATATAGAGTTCAGGGACACGGCCCAGCAAGGCATAGACCTTGTCGCCTTTTTTAAATTGGCGCGCGCGCAGAACGTTTGCAAACTGGTTCGTCAGCCGCGACAGTTCCGCATAAGTATAATCAGTGCGCGCACCAGATTTAGCAATCCAGCGCATCGCGATTTGCGCGCCATGACCGTCGGCGACATGTCGTTCAATCGCCTCATGCGCGATGTTCAGATGCCCATCCGGCATACCGTCCAACATCGCATGTGCAGTATTCCAAGAAAAGCTACCATAGGTCGCGGCATAGTCGGGCATATTTGCAGCCAGCCGGGTTTTAGAGCACTTACTGATAATGGCGTCGGTCATGGCATCCTGCCCCTGTTGTTGCAATTATTGAGCGACGTAACCGCCATCAATCGGAATGGCGGTACCGGTGATAAAGCCCGCGCGCGGCGAACACAGCCAGACGATCAGATCCGCGACCTCTTGAGGTGTGCCAATCCGGCCCATCGGGTGCAGCGGATCCATCATTTCAGCCGATGACTGCGCGCCCGCTGTGGCTTGTTCGGCAAGCGAATCCAACATCCTGGTGTCGATCCCGCCCGGACAAACAGCATTCACGCGAATACCGGCCTTGGCGTATTCAAGTGCTGCGTTTTTGGTCAACCCGATCACGCCATGCTTGGACGCAACATATGGCGACAAGCCTGGAAAACCGATCAATCCTGCGATCGACGACAGGTTCACAATCGCGCCTCCGCCAGATTTGAGCATCGCCGCAATCTCTGCTTGCAAACACAGGTATGTACCCTTGAGATTGACCCCGATGATCGCGTCAAAGTTATCTTCGGGCTGGTCGGCAAACGGGGTAATTTTTCCTTCAATCCCCGCGTTGTTCACAGCGCAATCAATCCGGCCATATGCCGCGACAGCCTTTGCAATCAGGGTTTTGACATCTGTAGGTTTCGATACGTCCGCCGAAACGTAGATTGCTTTGCCGCCTGCTTTTTCGATCATCGCCACCGTTTCCTTGCCGCCTGCGTCATCAACGTCCGAGGCAACGACACTTGCGCCCTCTGCCGCGAATGTCAGTGCTGTGGCGCGGCCAATTCCTGCGGCGGCACCGGTGATCAGGGCTGTTTTGCCAGTTACCAATCCCATGGTGTGTCTCCTTGATTTGAAATTGCGATGCTTGTGCACAAAGTCTGCCACAGCGGTCACCGTCGCGATTGACCGATATCAATTGGCGCAAGGGGCATCAGCGTACAGTCCGACATCACATTTCCAATTCAATAGGAGAGGTCCGATGCACACCAATGCATTCCCCGAAAATGATGTCAGCGAAAATACAACCGGATGCTGCCCGCGTTTTAAGCCGGAAGGTTGGGACAACCAGCGACTTCATTTTGAAAACAAGAAATTCGTGCGGGCCACGACCCGCAGTGCCATGCATATCCCGTGGAACATGGGGCAGGTGTTTACCCGCGTACAAGAACATATCGAAGATGCGGGGGCTGCGGACCTCGCCACAGAAATTGTGCTAAGCCGCGATACATCACCATGGGAAGCCGAACACTTTTTTGCCGTCACCAAGGACATTGAAGGCGAAGATATGACGACCCTTTCAGGCGATTTTATCACACGGGTTTTCGAAGGTCCGTATCGCAAGGCAAAGGACTTTTCCCACGATATGGAAGTCGCAGCCACCGCAATGGGCAAGACCGCCAAACGGGTCTTTTTCATTTATACAACCTGCCCGAAATGCGCCAAAGCGTACGGCGAAAACTATATGGTTGGTGTCGCCGAAGTTTAGCTTTGCGCTAGTCCAAGCTGCTGCGCTCGACGATTTCCCCGCCCGATACCAGTTGATCGTTAGGGTGGGTTACGACAGCCATACCGGCACTTAAACCATCCAGAACTTCGGCAAATTGGGTGTTCTGGCGACCGATGCGAATGGTTTGTTCGTTCGCAATGCCGTCTGTCGCTGTAAACACAGCCCAGTCCCCATTACGTTTGAAAAGAGCGCTAAGCGGCACCTGAAGCGCATCTTCTTTGCGCCATTCAGTAATCCGCAAGAACACAGCAAATCCATCACCAAGTCCGACCCTTTGAGTGATCGGCGAGGTGATATCAAAAACCGCGTCTAGGCGTTGTTCCTCGATCCCGAGTGCCGATACTTTAGTGTCAGCCGCAGGTGCGATGCTGATCAGTGAAGCACTCAACGCGACAGGACCGCCCCAGCGTTCAACAACGGCCTGTGCGCCAATTTCCAGACGTACTGCGTCGCTCGACAAAAGGTCGGCCACGATTTCCAGCTGCGCGGGGTCACCAATCCGCAACAGCGGAGCACCGGTCACAACAGGTCTTGCGCTGGTGCCTGCAACGCTAAGGACCAGCCCGTCAGCAGGTGCGGTGATCGCGAGACAACAACTTTCTACGGCATCCGCTTGCGATTGCGGGGTTTGCAGCATTGTTTCAGCACGGTTCAGAGTGCTTTGTGCCATATCGATACGCGCCGTTGCGGCCTCGACCGTGCTGTTGGCAACGGCAAGGCGTTGCACTGCGTCTTCAAGCTGGGTCAGTGATACGACACCGCGTTCGACAAGGGTTTGAGTGCGCTGGTACTGCGCATTGGCAAGCGCCTCAGCGTCGATCGCGCGGGCAAGCTCGGTTCGTGCCACATGCAACGCAGCTTCAGCCTCTTGGACGGTGGCTTGGGCCTGCAGCATGCTGCGGCTGTCCAATAAACTCGGCGCTGCAGGGCGGACTTCTGCGATCACTGTTTCGCCTGCAATGACCCTGTCGCCAACGGCCACGGGGGACCGCATCGCGGTGCCAGTGATCGGGCTTGCGACATCGTAAATGTCTTTGATCCTTGTGACGCCGTCCGCGTTTATTGTCACCTCAAGCGGGCCGCGCATGACAATATGAAGGTCAACCGGAACCGGATCATCTTGGAAAGCAACATAACCCAGCCCAATTATTATTGCTGCGCCAAGGCCCACAAGACCAATCGTGCGTGGTTTCCAAGTCATCGCTTACTCCCTTACTTTCATCACAGAAACGAGGTTTTGTTTATCCAACCTACGACGCACCAGCATCACAGACCCAAAGCTTGCCAGCAGGACAATAAAGCTGGCTTTGGCGAAAATGGCGGGATGCAGGACAAGCGGCATACTATAAAGGTCGCTCGAAAATCCGTTGGCCATCGCGGTCGCGATCACCGCGCCAATCCACCACCCCAGCGGTTGCGCCAGCACTGAAAGCAACATGGTTTCGCCGATCAAAATGTAAGACACCTCTGCACGGGTGAAGCCAAGGATGCGCAGGCTGGCCAATTCGCGGGACCGTTCTGACAGCTGGATGCGCGCGCCGTTATACGTAACCCCAATGGTGATCAGCAGGGCGATAACAATGTAGACCGTATTCATCACGCCGATGCTTTGTTCAATGGTTTCAGAAAATGAACGGCGGGTGTCGGTCATCATCACAATGCCCACAAGGTTGGGAATATCCTTTAGTCTGGCGTGAAGGTCTGTGACCTCGGCATCATCCAGAGAGACGTTGACCAGCGAAATTCGCGTAGATTGCCGCAACAACTGATTGGCGTATTCCAGATCCATATAGGCCCCAATACCAAAGTACTGTTCAACCGTGCCCGTCACGGTCAAGGCGTGGGTTTCCTGCCGGCCCCCAAGGAATTTCGCATCTACCTGATCCCCAACACCGACACGCAAATGCACGGCTAACCGATCCGTCAGCACCACCCCGCCCGGTGGCGCATTTATCTGTGTGCCGTCGCTGTCGATGACGCGGCTCAGGTCGGTATTTGGACGGCTTGCCTGAATAGACGTACGCTTTTCGTGATTGCCGTTGCGCAAGATCACCGGGTGATATTGTTGTCCCTCGACTTGCAAAACAGCAGGCAGGGCAGCCGCAGTCGCCAGAACATTTTCGGGCATTTCATGCGACAACACCAGCATCGCATCCTGTCGCGCGCTCTCATAGAACGCACTATCGACGATCTTGTCTAACGCGTAATCAAAGAACGACGGCGACACGATAGTCGACACGGCAAGCGCAAGCCCAAGCGTTGTCAGCGCACTGCGCACTGGCCAGCGCAGCAAACTGCGCAAGATCATGATCGTTGGCTGACTTAGCTTGGCTGCGACCATTGCGCGGTCGATCAATGACCGTTTGAACTGCGGTGGGGCTGGGGGTTGCATCGCGATTGCGGGGGCCAGACGTGCCGCTTTGATCGCGGCCTGTGCTGCACCCAGCGTCGTAGTTAGTAGGGCCGCAATGCCGGACACTGCATAGACCCACGGTGAAGTGCTGAAAATCAAGAAGGGAAAGTCGAAGTACTGCGCATATTGCGAGGCCAGCAGTCGGGCCAACCAACCGCCCGTGAACCACCCGATAGCGATGCCCAGAATAGCAATCAATCCTGCCAGCATCAGGTAATGCAGGCAAATCTCGAGGTCGGAATAGCCTACGGCCTTAAGCAGACCAATTTGGCTTCGCTCGAGTGCGATGATCCGGCCCATTACCATACTGACCAGAAACGCCGAGATCCCGAAAAAGATCGGCGGCAAGATCGACGCCATTGTGCGAAGTTGTTTGATCTCTGCGTCAATAAAGCTGTCAGAAGGGTGCAAATCCCGCCCGTAAGCCCCCAAACTGCCATAGGGATCAAGCAAGCGGTCTACAGCATCAATGACATTCACGGTCTGCGCCCCTGCCGTCAGCGTTAAGGAAACATCATTGAAGGCGCCGGTCATATCAAAAGCGGCAGCGACTGCAGGTTGCGGCATCCAGATAATCCCAAAGGTCGCGTTGTCAGGCATGATTGCACCTGGCCCGATGGTGTAAATAAACTCGGGCGATTGGGCGGTGCCTGTGATGGTCAACGCGCGTTTCTGACCGTTCAGGTTGGCGAAGAAATAGTCGCCCAGCCCAAAACCGTTCGCGATTGCGAAATTTGCGTTCACCATGACTTCGTTAGTGGCGGATGGGTTGGGCAGGCGGCCTGTCTTCACAATCGGCACATTCAAGCGTGGCGCGCCATCGGCGGGCAACGACAAGATGCGCGCTGTCGCACTGACATCACTGCCGGGTATATCAAGCACGGTGTTGCCGACTGCGCGGGTCTCGACCGCCCAGACGCCGTCAATTGCGGCCAATTCGGAGGCCAACCTGTCTGGTGCGCGCTGCACAGCGCTGAACACCTCGGCAAAGCGGTTGCGTTCATAATAAGTTTCGCGCGTATCACTAAGCGCTTTGTACATCCCCAAGGCTGTCAACAATATCGCCACACCACAGGCCAGCACCATCGAAATGGCAAAAGCCTGTTTCCATAAACGCTTGAAATCCCGCAGGAGTTTTCGATCAAGGGCTTGCATCACCAAACGATCTGCGCGGGTTCAAGGCGGTTTTCATTGGTCGATACGCTGCTAATCTTGCCGTCTTGGAACTGGATAACACGGTGCGCCATGCGTTGAATTTCCGCGTTATGTGTAATGATCACCGTCGTTGTGCCAAAGCGTTCATTGATGTCTTGCAACACCTCAAGCACCTGAACACCTGTGGTGCTGTCCAGCGCGCCAGTCGGTTCATCGCACAACAAAATCTCGGGGCGTTTGGCGATGGCGCGTGCGATGGCGACACGCTGTTGTTCACCGCCCGACATCTCGGATGGGAAATGATCCATACGCGCACCAAGCCCTACAAGAGCCAAGGCTTCTTCTGCGGGCATCGGATCAAGGGATACATCCGTAACCAGTTGCACGTTTTCACGCGCGGTTAGGCTGGGGACAAGGTTGTAGAACTGGAACACGAAACCAACATGGTCGCGCCGGTAACGGGTAAGACCACGGTCAGGCATATTGGTAAGTTCCAAGTCGCGGAACCAAACACGTCCTTCGGTGGCGTGATCAAGACCCCCCAAGATATTCAAGAGGGTCGATTTTCCGCTGCCCGAAGGTCCCAACAATACAGTCAATTCGCCCGCATAAAGTGACAGGTCCACGCCAGCCAACGCAAAGACTTTTACCGCGCCGGTTTGATAGACTTTGGTCACACCTTGGGTTCGAAAGATGGTTTCTGGCACGCGACTGGCCTTTTATTTCAGGATTTTTCTTTGGACAGCCTGTCAGGTTCGGTCGGCTTTAATATTGACTAAGATCAATCAGCGCGTGGTTTGGCAGCTTATGCTTTGTCATAGAAAGCAGCGGCCTGCTGCCGCTGTGTCACACAGCAAGGGAGACAAAAAATGTCTGGCAATGTTGGAAGTATAGATCGCTTTTTACGCCTCTTGATCGGTGCCGCACTCATCGTGGCACCCTTGATTGGTTTTATGGGCTTGGGAGCGAATGCAATCGTGGTTTACGCAATGATCGCAATCGGCGGCATTCTGATGCTGACCGCTCTATTTGGCGTTTGTCCAATTTACAGATTATTAGGGATTGGAACGAATTCATGAGCAATGTCGAACAGCTTCTTAAAAATACCGTTGAAGAACTTGACCGCCTGCTGAATGCCAAGAACGTGCTTGGCGACCCTATTGAAAAGAACGGGTCCACCATCATCCCCATTGTCAGCTACGGCTTTGGTTTTGGGGCCGGCGGAACCGACAGCCCGAAGTCGGGTAACGGCGGCGGCACTGGCGGCGGCGGTGGCATCAAGCCCATTGGCGCAATCATTCTGGATGAAAAGGGCGCACGAGTTGAAGCGATCAAAGGTGCAATGTCCGGCCTGACAGAGGTTCTGGGCGATGCAGCAGCTCATGCGCTTGAGGCGCAATCAAAGCGCGCCAACGGTACCGAAAAAGAGACCTAAGATGGTCGTTCAGCTTCTGCTTTGGCTGATTGCGGGATTTTTGGCACTTGTGACCTTGTTTATGATTTTGCCGGTCCGCGTCGCAATGTCATTGCAGAATGATCCTGCCAACCGGGCGACAGTGCTTGTGCGTCCGTTTGGTGGGGTCTCACCCCAGATTGCGGTATATGACAGCAGTCGCAAATCCAAACCCAAGGCAGCGGTCACTCGAAAGCGCGCCCAGCGCAAGAAAAGTGCGGGCAAGATGCGGGCCCCCGGCAATTTCGTGACCGAGGTCGTCGTGCTGGTCAGGCGCGTTCTTTGCGCAATTCATATTGAGGTCTTGCGTGTGGACGCAGACTTTGGGTTGGGTGATCCTGCGGATACCGGACAGCTATTCGGGCAGATTTGCCCCCTGATCTACGCGTCTGGCGGGCACGTGAACTTGCGGCCTGATTTTGGCGAACCTTGTCTGCGCGGCAATATAATTGCGCAGTTTCGGGTCATTCCGGTCGCATTGATATGGCCCTTTATTGGGTTCGGCTGGCAGGTTTTCGGACCTTTTCGATGACATATGTCCTTGATGAACCCCAAGATGTCGGCGGCTACCGGATTGCTGTCGTTTCGCATCAAACCGTGACAGCAAACCGCCTTGGATCACGCGGTGCCTATTGCCAATGCAGCAAGCAACCAAGCTTTGTGTTGATCCGCAACCAACATGTCATGACGGCGGTCGATACTGTTGGCAGGAAAGTGGAGATCGCAACAATCGCAGCACTTTGTCCAGGGGTTGCGGATTTGTAGCTAAAACCAGGTTCTCGTCGCGAAGGCGATTAAAGAGAAAATGCAACGAAGCACGCGCCAGCTATCATAAACGGAAAAGTGGTGAGCCGTGATGGGTTCGAACCATCGACCTACTGATTAAAAGTCAGTTGCTCTACCAACTGAGCTAACGGCCCACTAAGCGCGCTAACTAGAAAGACAAAAGGGCGCGGTCAACCCCCAAATGCGGTCACCGCTGGATTAGTCGCACAGCATTGACTATATCGCCGCCATGAACACGCACGACTCATCATTTTTGCCCTTCATGAAGATGCATGGGCTGGGAAACGACTTTGTAGTCGTGGATGAACGGGGAATCACTCCGCGCGTTGATGCAGCCGTGGCAATTGCGATGGCGGACCGACACCGCGGGGTTGGTTTTGATCAGCTTGCGGTTCTCTCGGACACGCCCGATGCGGACGTTCATCTGACCTTTTGGAACAGCGATGGGTCAATCTCTGCGACTTGCGGCAATGCGACACGCTGCATCGCACGTTACCTGATGGATGCCGAAGGCCGTGATGCGCTAACCATCACAACAGACCGTGGTGTGCTTTTTGCCAAAGATGCAGGCAACGGGCTGACCTCGGTAAACATGGGGCACCCACAACTTAACTGGAACGAAGTCCCTTTGGCCTATGAAATGGACACCCTCGCGTTGCCCATTTCCGGTACGCCAACAGCCACAGGCATGGGCAACCCGCATTGTACATTTTTTGTGGACGACGCAGATGCCGTGGACCTAGCCGCGCGTGGTTCCGAGATTGAACATCACCCACTTTATCCGCAGCGCACAAATGTTCAGTTCGCCAGCCTTGTCGGACCAGACCATCTGCGGATGCGGGTTTGGGAACGGGGCGTGGGAATCACTCTGGCCTCTGGCTCATCGTCATGTGCGACAGCAATTGCGGCAGCACGGCGCGGATTGACGGGCCGAGATGTGACAATTGATCTGGATGGCGGGACCTTGCAAATCAGCTGGCGTGACGATGGCGTCTGGATGATGGGCCCAACCGCACATGTCTTTGACGGCGTTTGGCGGCTGTGATGAAGATCGCCCCTATCTTTTCCAACCATGGTTGCAGACTGAACGCCTACGAAACCGAGGCAATGAAAGAACTGGCGGCGGGTGCCGGTGTCGACAATGCGATCGTGGTAAATACCTGCGCAGTGACATCAGAGGCCGTCCGCAAAGCCCGCCAAGACATCCGCAAGCTGCGCCGCGATCATCCAGATGCGAAACTGATCGTCACTGGCTGTGCCGCGCAGACCGAGCCTGATACTTTTGCCAAGATGGATGAGGTCGATGTCGTCCTTGGCAATACCGAAAAGATGAACCCTGCGACATGGGCAGGCATGGCGCCTGATCTGATTGGGCAGACAGAACCCGTGCAGGTCGACGACATCATGTCCGTGACCGAAACGGCTGGTCATTTGATTGACGGTTTTGGCACGCGCAGCCGTGCCTATGTTCAGGTGCAAAACGGCTGCGATCATCGCTGCACGTTCTGCATCATTCCTTATGGCCGCGGTAATTCGCGGTCGGTCCCGGCAGGTGTGGTTGTTGATCAAATCAAGCGGCTGGTGGACACAGGATACAACGAGGTTGTCCTGACTGGTGTTGATCTGACCAGCTGGGGTGCTGACTTGCCCGCAACGCCCAAGTTGGGTGATCTGGTGATGCGCATCCTGAAACTGGTGCCAGATCTGCCACGCCTGCGGATCAGTTCGATCGACAGTATCGAGGTGGATGACAACCTCATGCAGGCCATCGCAACCGAACCGCGCTTGATGCCGCATCTGCATTTGTCGCTCCAGCATGGCGACGATATGATCCTTAAGCGGATGAAACGCCGCCATCTGCGCGATGACGCCATCGCCTTTTGCCAAGAGGCGCGCAAGCTGCGCCCCGATATGACCTTTGGTGCAGATATCATCGCAGGCTTCCCGACAGAAACGGATGCAATGTTCGCGAACTCTCTCGCGCTTGTTGAAGAGTGCGATCTGACATGGCTGCATGTCTTTCCCTATTCCCCGCGCCCCGGCACACCAGCCGCAAAAATGCCCCCAGTGAATGGCAAACTGATAAAGCAGCGTGCTGCCGCGTTACGTGCCGCAGGTGCCGCGCAAGTAAATCGCCACCTGAACGCGCAGGCAGGCAAGACGCATCACATCCTGATGGAAAACGCCCGTATGGGACGTACTGAACAATTCACCGAAGTTTTGTTCGCGACCGACCAACCCGAAAGCCAGATCGTGCAGGCGCAGATCACCGGCGTTGCAGGACACCAACTGACAGCGTGAGGTAAGACAGTGACAACGCTTCCAATCCTTTGGACTTTCCGCCGTTGCCCTTACGCCATGCGTGCGCGTCTTGCGGTCCAATCTAGCGGACAGCAGGTCGTGCTGCAGGAAATACTACTCAAGGATAAGCCCGCACCTTTTCTCGCAGCATCGCCCAAGGGCACCGTCCCTGTCGTCCAGGACGGCAGTTCCGTGATCGAGGAAAGCCGTGACGTCATGCTTTGGGCCCTGGGCCGCAATGATCCCGAAGGGTGGTTGGACATGCCAGATGAAGGGTACGCGCTCATAGAGACGTGCGATGGCCCTTTCAAGAGCGCTTTGGATCATACCAAGTATGCCGTGCGGTACCCTGATCGTGATGAGTCGGTAGAACGCGCCAAGGCGATGGTGTTTCTGAATGCGCTGAATGACCGTCTGGCTCGGGCACCTTTCCTCATGGGATCGCGCCGCACCCTTGCGGATATGGCGATATTGCCATTTGTGCGCCAGTTCGCGAACACAGATCGCGCTTGGTTTGATGCACAGAACCTCGCGCCTCTCTCGAAATGGCTCGATGATTTTTTGGCCTCTGACCGGTTTCGCGCCATCATGACAAAATATCCGCCTTGGCAAGACGGACAGGATCAGGTTTTGTTCCCTTAATCTCAAACAAGGACGACGCCCAATGCAATTGCTGATCTCACCCGCATCTCCATTTGTACGCAAAGCACGCGTCTTGATCCGTGAAGCGGGCCTTATGGACACAGTCGAAGAGGTGAACGTCACGACGACACCGATGAACTCTGCGCCAGAAGTGGTCGCCGCCAACCCGATGGGTAAAATCCCTGCCCTGATCCGCGCTGATGGCCCCGGCATTTATGACAGCCGCGTCATTACCCGGTTCCTTGATGATTTGGCTGGCGCCAATCTCTATCCGCAAAGCCGCATCTGGGAAATTCTGACACTGGAAGCCACTGCAGACGCGATCATGGATGCAACGGTTTCGATGGCATACGAGATGCGTCTGCGTCCCGAAGAACAGCAATCACCAGCATGGATCGAAGCGCAATGGTCAAAGGCCGAGCGCGGAATTGCCGCGGTAAACAGCCGCTGGATGAGCCACCTGTCAGGGCCGCTCAATATCGGGCAGATCGGCGTT
>ENA-OQVM01005154-OQVM01005154.1-marine-metagenome-genome-assembly--contig:-NODE-5154-length-12753-cov-5.556248_pt1 | contig 12753 bp, 7 predicted proteins | sample MGYA00237776_ERZ505498 | MGnify/ENA primary metagenome ERZ505498 (study PRJEB26159, sample SAMN06265151) | marine metagenome | isolation source: Helgoland LTER site | place: Germany:Helgoland, sampling... | reverse complement strand
TGAGCTAGAATGTTTAAGGGACCATTCGCCTCAACAAAAAGGAAAATATATTATGTTTGGAAAAATTGACGGTACCGGATATGAAATCGTCGATCCAATTTTTGCAAATTGTATAATAAGTCATGCAAAGATTGAGCGCCTTTGGTCTGGCGGGCGTTGGGTTGAAGGGCCTGCGTATTTTCCCGCAGGGCGATATCTCATTTGGTCAGACATTCCCAACAATCGCATCATGCGCTGGGATGAAACAGATGGAAGCGTTTCTGTATTCCGCGATCCTTCGAACAACGCTAACGGACATACCGTCGATCAGCAGGGGAGACTGATTTCTTGCGAACATCTTTCACGCCGTGTTAGCCGAACAGAATTTGATGGTACTTTGAAAGTCATTGCAGATAACTATAAAGGTGCCCGTCTCAACTCCCCAAACGATGTTGTTGTTAAATCTGATGGTTCAATTTGGTTCACGGACCCAAGCTACGGTATCATAATGGATTATGAGGGCTCCCGTGCAGAAAGTCAGATTGGGACCTGCAATGTGTATCGTTGGGATCCAAAGATCCAAGAAATTGAGGCGGTGGCCACCGACTATATCATGCCAAATGGACTAGCCTTTTCTCCCGATGAGAAAGAATTATTCATCACCGATACTGGTGGCACCCATGAACCAGATGGCCCCCAGCACATGCGCCGCCATGTGATGGATGCAGATGGTAAAACGCTTGGCACAGGAGAAATTTTTGCAACTTCTACCGCGGGATATTTCGACGGCTTTCGAATTGACTCCGGTAACCGTATTTGGACAAGCGCTATGGATGGAGTTCATTGCCATGATAGCGCAGGCTCTTTAATTGGAAAAATTTTAATCCCAGAGATCGTATCAAATGTTTGTTTTGGCGGGGTAAAGAAAAACAGGCTTTTTATTACTGCGACATCTTCTGTTTATTCAGTTTATTTAAATGTAAACGGATGCAGTCTCTAAGTATTTTTATTCTTATTCGTCGGACTGCTATCTTATTATGATTTTAATTTTTCGATCCAACGTTCTATGATTTCCGAAATAAACTCTTAGCCCTTATCACATCATACGTTATGTGCCGAACGATGATGTCAGACAAATAAAAACTTGTATCGGATTGTAGAAGAAGTTGCTCATGCGGTGCAGTACGACGGATGAGAACTCGCATCAGATTACTGACACAGCCTGAATCTATGCGCTCAATAATTGGCGCCACTCAGCGGGTGCAGCGGCGCGGTTCAGCTTGAAATTGAGGGCTGTCGCAACAATGAATTAAGTTATCATATTATTTATCTAACATTTATACACAAATCCTTTTTCTAATGGAATTTACCCCAACACTATCACTCGATAGATATGCAGGCAGAAACGAGAGCTCTTCTTTGCGAATTAGCACGCCAGCTATGCTGTCTCTGAGGGGCCAAGCGGCCTGTATAAGCTCTTTCGTGTTTGACAGCCGTACGCTGATAACCACTAGACCAGTACCCCATAAGCGGGCGCATGCTCGGTATAAGGCGGGCCTCAGGGTAGCACCGTACACATGGGAAAAATGTTGCTCTGCATTTTAATCGCTGTTGGTAGGGATCTTGATAAGCTGATGTTGGTTTGCGCGTTAAACAACGTATTTCACCGCTGTCGGATTGTTGATTTGTGTGTCTACTTCCGCCACGCGCCCGCACGCCAGCGCATCGCTGCAAGATATTTGCTTTGGCACGCGGTTACGCGGCTATTTGCCTGCTGAGGCCACTGTGGTCCGCTGAAGACGCTACGCAGGCTGGGTGTGGGGTTAGGTTGGATAATTATTTAAAGAACAGTCCCGCGCCAGTTTTATCAAATATACCGCCGTCATATTTAAAACTCTCGCGCCCGTCGACTGTGCCTTTCCAAATTAAATGTGCATCTCCATCGTTTTCAGCTGCAATGGCGATTACGTCCAGTCCTTTACCCTTTATTTTAAAAGTTGTTGGGTGAAATGCGTCTGGAGCCAGCATGAAACTGATAGCTTTCATCTCTGTTGACATCTTATCGAATGAGCTGCCTGTCTTAAGTTGAACTAAACTATAGCCTTCGAGAATGTCAGACTGAGTTATGTGCAAGAAATATGCACTACTATTTGCACTATTGGTGGATACTGGGAATTCCCCTTCAATAATTACTTCAAAGCCCATATCGGTAGTCGCCAGTTCAAAATCTTCTAATTCGATGTAGTCCTCTAAAATATTTTCAATCGCACTCACTTGCGCCTTTTGAGCATCATCTAGCTCACCAAATGTTGAGAAGGTAGCTTCAAATGAAACCATTTCCTCTTGTCCAGACTTGGCAGATTGGAGGATTTTTTCTGTTAAATCGATCTCTATCTTATCTGCCTTGCATCCTGCTAAAGCAACCAAACCGAAAGCAAAAATTAAAGTTTTATTCAACATATCGTGGTTCTCCAATACAGTCTAAGAGAAGATTATGAATTTTTAGGTGTAAAATCAACTGGCATAATTTGGGCTAATTTCCAGATTTGATGTTCTAAATATTTTAAAAGGTTTTTTCAGATTAAACTAGCTTGCAGTGAAAAAGTCGACTTTGTATCGCCTTAGGAGGCACTGTCAGAGTAAACTTGCTTGAAGCGGGCAAAGTGGGTTTGTGGCGTGCGTGAAAGACAAAACACTCGCCATTCAGCTCAACCGCGCTGCCGCTCTTACTGAGTGGCGCCAATTATTGAGCGCATATATTCAGGCTGCGCCAGAAATCCGATGCGAGTTCTCATTAGTCTGACAGCACCGTGTAACGCTATCGGTCACACTTAATCGGCTCAAAATTTCTGCTAGCCAACCTAAGATTGGCAATTGTCACTAGTTGGTTGCGAGCATTTTTAGACATCGATCGCGAACTACAAGCCAAGGCAATCGCAGCCTCTGGGTTAGCCTCCACACCCTGCCCATCTATTATTGATTGCACCATATCAAATTCAGCCTTTGGATCCGCGGCACCAGCCCAATTCAATGCGTATAGAAATGCTTCTCTCTCAAGGCCAACCGACTTTAGCTCCAGATGAAAGTTGGTGTTATATCGAGCTTCTGCACACGCACCAGTTGTTCCAATCGCTGCGATGATAAACGTTAAAAATAATCGCATCTTAAACCCCACTACTTCTGAATACTTGATGTTTACTGATTACCAAACCAATCAAGTTTGCAACAGTCAGATAGTTTTGTAGCTTCGATTGGCTAGTGGACAATTTTTGTCAGCGGCAGCTGCCGGAAACAAGCTCGCAGCCTAGTTGACGACGTTTCGTTTCGGGTTAAGCTAAAGGTTCCACGATGATAGCATAATGGAAAGATTTAATCATGGTACGGGTCGGCTCTTCGAAAACAATATTTATGTCTAAAATATTTATGTTTTTTATTGCTATCTCCTGCAGCTGTTTTACAGCTTCATGGGTGGGCGCCCAAGACCTGAGGGCAACGAACTTCAAAGTTGAACCATTTGATGGCAGGCGCGGGAACAAGGGCGACTGGACTGGGGCATGGATCAGATTAGAGGGCGTCACAATAAACGGAGATCGCATTGGGCGATCGTCAGTAGGTTTTGAGTTTTCTGGGAATTACCCCAACCAACCTATGCGCAATTTTGGTTTCTCGTCTGAACGTACTTTTACAGATTTGCCACGGCGAGCTGCTGATAGGACGCATGAAAGGCTCGGTTACAGGTTTTGGGTAGATGCACGATCTGGATCGCAAAAAGCTAGACAAAAATATCAGATGCTGAACGAAACTGACAAAATTTTGATGAAGGGTATCTGCGGCTTAATGTCTGACGATCGATTTGTAACAAATGTTTTATCTCAGATGACTAACAGTCGGCCAAATTCCTACCGCGATTACGTTGATAACAAGTATAACCAATACTGGGGAAACGAGCGGCGTAAGAGGGAAGTTTTACGTTTGGCCAATATCTGCAATAGAGGTATCGGAAACGCTGGTTCTCAAAAAATAACATTTGAGTTAAAGTCAATGCCATCGGTTAAACCGTCACTGTGTGGGTTTGAATTAGAAAATGTACAAACAATTAGTAACCTAAAATCCATCCAAAGCGGCTTAGCCAAACGCAGCCTTTACAGCGGCGGCATTGATGGAAAATTTGGCAAGGGTAGCTGCAGCGCTCTAACCAAATGGTCTAAGTGTGAAAATGTTGGTTCCAAAGTACTAAGCGATGGCGCGTTATCCAAGTTGATCAAAACTAATCCGTCAGCACGGGAATTGGCATGCTATGGTAAGACAACTGACAATGTCGCAAAACTTACTTTTTCAGACTTTCAGTTACGTCCAGTTGATGGTCGTTCCGAAGGTAGAGACATCGTTGGATCGTGGATTACTTTGCGTAATGTTAAAATCGATGGAAATCCAGGAGCAAAGAAAACTATTTGGTTTGAAATTTTAGGCCGTTTCCCCAGTCAAAGGATGGAAATGATAGGTTTTTCATCAAAGCGCACGTTCGAGAATATGCCTGAATATATAGGTGAAAAGTTTGGCAATCCAAACTTGGGCTATGGATTTGCAGTCCGCACTCAGAATGTTGCCGGTACGCGATCTCGTTTTCAGCAACTCGATAAAAATGACCGGCTGGTGCTTAAGGGTATTTGTGGTTTAATGGCGAACGAAAGTTTTGTAGCTGACGTTGTAAAAAAGTTGGAAAGTCAAAAAGAGTTTGGTTTCCGAGATTATGTAGACAATCAGTTTATGAAGTTTTGGAAGAAAGGATCTAAAGCTCGAGAAATAGTGTCAGTGGCCGAAAGCTGCAATAGATCCGTGGGTAATACAGGTGCAAAAAGTGTTGCTTTTGTTAGCTCCAATAATTCGCCATCAGTAACTCCTGCATCGGGTTCGATTGCAGCAGTTTCATCCTGCAATCAGCGAAAACTTCAAGTTCGCTCAAATCAGAATGTTCTTAAGAGTTTAGACCTTTATACATCAACCGTTGACGGCGTTTCGGGACCCAACTACCGCAAGGCGGTCGCTGGCGGGGAAAAGCTAATTGGCCAATGGGCCGATGCGAAAAAAGATTGCTTGGGGGTCATCGAGCGTAAAATTTTGGAAGCTGTGGTGGCGGCGCGCAAGCGTGGCTCATCTTGTGAATATTTGCCCAATTCAACTGAGATTAAAAATCGCTTCAATGGTCTTAAATCCGCCGGGGTCACAGACAAAGCAAAACTGGATCATGAGAAGGCCTCGGGTCTGATTTGGATGATTGAAACGGTTTCGGAGTTGGAAATGCGTCTTTCGTTTTTAAATTTCTACTCTTCTAGAAATTCTTCAATGCGTGACTGTCGCTTGTCCAATAAAGAATTGAAGGCTCTGGAAACTAAACCTGTAGAACCAAAGCCGGTCGTCGTTGCGAAAGCTCCAACGTGCGAGGATGATCCTGCCCTCTGCTCCATTGTCCAACTCTGTGGAAAGGCCGCATCAACCGTAAACGGTGATAGAGCATGGAATACAGATGCGAAAGCCGCTGACTATGTCGCGCTTGCAAAGTCTAGTGGCGTAACATGCGGCGTGAAGCCAAAGCCTGTCGTTGTTGCCAAAGCTCCAACATGTGAGGATGATCCAACCAAATGTTCTGTGATTGAGCTTTGCCAACAGGCTACCGGAATGAATACCTCAGGAGAAAAATTCTGGCGCATGGATGCAGCGTTGCAGGCGTATGTAGACACCGCGAAATCCACGGGGGTGACTTGTGGAGTTGTATCCAAGGTTATTGAGACCGCCAAATTGGAGACATGTGAAAACACCCCCTCCAAATGCTCACTCGCAGAGTTATGCCAGCGTGCCATTTCATTTGAAACTGGCAAGCTAGGTTGGACTACGACAATAAATGGTGCGCCGTATGTTCAATTTGCGAAGAACTCTGGAATGACCTGCGGCGTCCAGGAAAACCTTGTGGCGGCTGTACCCGAACAAAAACAAGTTGAGCCCCCTGCTCCTAAGAAGGTGCTCAAGTATACCAATCGCAAAGCCCTGGTAATTGGCAATGCAAACTATGTGGATCAGACACCGCTCAAGAACCCTATCAATGACGCTAAGGCCGTGGCAGCTAAGTTGGAACAGATCGGCTTTGAGGTCACATACAAAGAAAATCTGGAGTATCGGGAGTTTGGGCGGACACTTGGGGACTTTGAACGCGAGGTAGCGAGTTCAGATATAAGTTTAATTTATTATGCGGGCCATGGGATAGAGGTGGATAGTGTGAACTATCTCATACCTGTTGATGCAGAACTCAGCAATCCAAGTGACGTTAAATTTGAAACAGTCATGCTTGAGGATGCTGTGAGGGCATCGCTCAATACAGGAAAGCTCTCGATGGTTTTGGTGGATGCCTGCCGCGACAACCCCTTTGCTAAATCGATGATTGGAGGTAGCAGATCGGTGGGACGGGGTTTGTCCATTGTCGATGCGCAACCTGGTAAAATTGACCAAATCATCAGCTTTGCTGCAGAAAGTGGGGAAGTCGCTGAGGATGGTACTGGTAATAATAGCCCCTACGCAACGTCCCTTCTCGAACTGTTGGACGAGCCCAACTTAGAAGTCGGAAAGTTATTTAGAAAACTAGGTGATAACGTGGAACGCATGACAAACGGCAAACAAATACCCGTTACGCGAAACCGGCTATCGGGCGAAGATATATATCTGGTGGTTGAGTAATGGCCTCTATTTTTTCAAGATACTTATGCCTGATGCTCGTATTAAGCCTGGGTTCACTGTACTTTTATGCGGCGAGCGTGGACATCAAAGTATTTAAAAGTCCTACTGGTGGATTTTTGGAATTCCTCCAAATCTGGTCAGGGATCATGGCATTCGTCGCGATGACTGTAAGCCTGTTACTTTCAACCAAGCTCCGCTTAATAAATAACGTTTTTGGTGGTCTAGATAAATCCTATTGGATTCACAAACTTAATGGCTATTTCATCGCTCTCCTTGTCCTAATTCACTTCACAAAAGTATCGGGCACATTCGAGAAAAATGAATTATTTGTTTCAACTCTGCATCGAGAAGCAACAAATCTAGGTAATATATTGTTTTGGATGATTATCATCTTGATAGCAGCAACTATCATAAAGAAAATTGGCAAAAAGACGCTCCTATCATATGGAGCTTGGAAGATATCGCATAAACTTTTCATCGCCGTATATTTGGGTGTTTCATTTCACTTTTGGGCAATTAATAAGCCCTATGCCGGCGGTTCGAGCATAGATAATTTCATGATTATTACGGCAATCGTCGGATTAGTTAGCCTTTTTTATAGAGGCTTTAGTACTATTCACTATTTCGATTACAAAATTTCAGAAATAGAATCTAACGACGAGGTTACAAAGCTCGTAATCTCACCGGACGGTAGAAAAAAATTAACACCTAAGCCAGGTCAGTTTGCATTTTTATCTTTCCCAAAAGTTGCTGGTAAAAAAGAAAAACATCCGTTTACAATCGCAAAATCTGACGCAGACGGGAGTTTGACTTTTTATATAAAATCAGCTGGGGATTTTACGTCATCGCTAAACGAAAACCTAAATCAGGACGCAAAAGTTCGCGTTGAAGGCCCGCATGGTAAATTTGCCCTCGCCAAGAAAAGTGGCAGACGGAGCCTTTGGATCGCAGGTGGTATCGGAATAACGCCTTTCATCGCGTTCGCGTCATCCAATCATACACAAACTATGCAATCTTCATTGCTGTACGTAGTGAAATCACGCAATCAAGCATTGGAAGTCGATACTTTTTCAAAATTGGCTGAAGCAAACAAAGAATTTAATTTCAATGTCATTGCAACCAGTGAAGAGGGCAGGCCAACTGGAAGTACAATTTCCAGCCTTATCCCAGCGGATTGCAAAGAAGTTGACATCTATTTTTGCGGCCCAACCAGCTTACGTAAATCTATTGTTGAACATCTGCGAGCCGCTAATATCAAAATTAACAAAATGAAATATGAGGTCTTTGCGTTTCGATGATAAAAGTGAACTTAAAAACATTCAGTTTTTCGATCCTGAAAACATTTGGACTTTTGGCTCTTACGCTGAAAGCCCCAATGGTTCATGCGGAATACCAGCCAAACATCACAAATGGAGAGAAGTATTACAAGTTGGCTGGATGTGCGGCCTGCCATACGTCCTATGATAAATCCAGCGCAGTGGGCGGAGGCTTGATTTTAGAAACTGGTTTGGGGAAATTTTATGCCCCAAATATCTCTAGATCTAGTGATTATGGAATTGGGAAATGGAAAGTCGAAGACTTTGTGAATGCTGTTAAAAATGGCAAAAAAAGAGATGGTACAAATTACACACCCATAATCTTTCCATACACATCATATTCTTCGATGAACGAGAGCGATATCAAAGACATATTTCACTACATCCAAACCCTCAAGCCTGTTGATAAAGCAGTAGCCGATCATGAAATAAGTGTGCTTGCTTCCTTACAAATCAAAGTCTGGTCATCAGAGCCAGTTTGGGAACTTGCTAGTAGCTCGAAGATAGATAACTTTGGTGAATACTTTGTTAAGGCAGTCGGACATTGTCACGAGTGTCATTCGCAACGTGCAAGCATAAACAAGGAGATAGACAAGCAAACTGGCCTTTGGAAAACACCTCAGCAAAGACTGGGAAGAAGTTTTTCACAGCAAAGCTTAGTGTTTGATACACTTGATGCTTACTTTAAAGAAACATCAATCTCTGAATATTTGGGCTATATAAATCATTATAACCTTTCAAGTGGAAGCAAATCTGACAATCCTGTAAAGCAGTCACTTATCGATTCAATGAAAGAGCTATCGCCCGCAGAACATGTGTCGGTGTTTGAATACCTCTCAGATCGTAAAATCGACGGCTCTGAAAGAGAGCAATTTGTACAGCTCGTCAAAGCTCCTTCTGCAACTCCAATTGCAGAGCCTAACACATTAGTAGCGTCATCAGACAATAGTGCCCCAGGCTCTTCACGATGTTCAGTTTCGAAACCGGCAAAAATTTCGTCTAGCGTTCCAGCGGCATCTGAAAATACCGGTATTGACTTTGCTCAACTAGACAAGGTGGATCAGATTTTTGCTAGAGCATGTAATGCATGTCACGCAGGGTCAGGTAACAATTATGGCTTTGCTATGACCTCTGCTAAAGAGATGTATAGTTATTTTCCGATGACACTGAATATATTTGAGTCCATCAGGAGCGGATCAATGCCAAAAGGTATGAAGCTCACACCTGATGAGTATAACCTTGTAAAAGAATGGATGCAGAGTGCTCGTAAAGCTTCAAAAGAAAGACAAACGGGAGTTCCCAATTCGCTGAAGACTACTCCCGAAGAAGACGCGACGGATCAAGTACTTGCGCAGCCAGAAGATGTGCAGGTTATAACACTAGACGAAACCTATAAGCTTTTAGCAGATGACCTTATCGCAATAGATGAATTTGATAGAAAATTTATCCGGTATGTCGACTTTTCAAAATCAAAATTCCCAGAGTTTGAATGTGATGAGCAAGGCAATGAAATTACTCCTCACAGATATGTTGAAGCTGGTTTTAACAAATTGATCAACTCCTTGTCTCTGAGTCCAAGACTTGCAAAAATCGAAACTTTATCAACTTCATTCGGACCGATTTTTAGAATTGATTTGAGAGACTACAATTGGAACGCCGAACAATGGCGTGCCATCTTTACAAGTGAATATAATTATGCAGCGCAAGAAGCGAAGTATCCGAGGAAGGTATGGGAAGAAGTACGCTACCCTTATGCCGTTAATCCAAGTTCCGATCCCAACCTTGAATTGATATCTAAGTATACGGAAACCGCTGTACCGTTAGTCAATGGACCGTGGTTTTCCAATAAAGCCTTAGAAGCACCGATTTATGATATGTTGCTTGGCTTAACTGACATCATTGATGACTTGGAAGACCAACTAAATCTGGATGTCAAAAAAGAAATTCTCGATGGAAATGTGGTGAGAGCCGCTATGATAGGTACATCGGGAGTGTCAGATCATAATAGATTGATCGAACGATTTGATTTGCCAATGGGTGGTTACTACTGGAAGTCCTATGATTTTGATGGCAGCGGGGGCGATAAATCTCTCGAATTAAATCCTGATGGTCCCTACCCGGAAGTTGAAGAGTTCGGGTTTCAGACATTCAATCATGCTGGTGGGGAGATGATTTTTTCTTTGCCAAACGGATTACAAGGTTTCTACCTTTCAGAAGCAGATGGAAGACGGTTACAGGTTGGACCCGCGTCAATCGTCGCTTTCAAGGAGTATGTTGCTGGTAAGGGAGTGGAAATTCAGAATGCTCGCTCATGCTTTGAATGCCACGATAACGGCATAATTCAGAAGAGTGACAATTTGAGGCCGGTCATTGATAACAGTAATTTCTTCTCTCGCGCTCAAAAGAGAAGACTTACCAGAATGTTCGTTCCTCAGGAGGAATTATATTCCTATTTTGAAAACGACCGCAAAATTTACACAGGTGCACTCGATCGCTTAGACGTTACGCAAACTGCCGTATCCGGAGAACTTGAGAGTTTGCAGGTCCCAGCATACCCAACCAAAGATGGGTGGCCTCTTCGCGACCGTCGGGAAATAGTAACATTCCTTGCTGATAAGTACTTTCAGGATTTTTATGCGTCCGACGTAGCTCAATTATTTGGGATGACTGAGGAGGCTTTCTTTGAAGAATCGAACAATGTAAATGACCCAGCCGTGTTTCGAATGCTAAAAAATTGGGAACAAAGAGCTAAAGATAATCGACGTATTCATAGGGATGAAGTCGAACAGAATTATAGCAAAATATTATCTGCTATTACTGATTTCGAAGCTCTAGGATATGAGGCAGCAAATCTTACAAGCGCAGCAATGCCAAGCGACAAAACCGATACTGCCGAAGAAGACTCAAGTGAAAAGCTTCTGGTACAAGTTAGTGTTGACGGTGGTTCGGAAAGACGCGTTGGTGATTATCTAGAATTTTCTGTTGAAACAAATTCTGCATGCAATTTGCAATTATTCTATGTCTCTGAAGCAAAGCAAATTCTAGAATTAAGTGCTGATCCTCGGGTAATGGGTCCAAGTATACTGGGTGCAAAAGAGAAACGTAAAATACCATTCGAACGTTCAGTTCAGCTACAATTTGATTCCCCCGGAAATGGAGAAACAATGCTGGCATACTGCAGTAAGAGCAAATCGCTTTCGCTCGATGATATCCTCGCGTACGTCAACGGATTTTCTCAACCACTCAGTCGTGGTCTAAAGATTGTGGCCAGCACAACGGTCAATGAATCGAAAGGCAATAGCGATTTCGATTCAGTAACTTTCAACATCAAGTGACAACAAGGAGGTCATACTATGAAAAAAATACTAATAGGCGCAATAGTTGGGTCGGTGATGGGAACTTCTGCCATTGCAAGCGATTGGACGGGCTGGACTACACCAAACGGATTAAATTTTAGGGATGGTCATCCTGGGAGTTGGGGTTACGAGACCATAATCGCCACACTACCTTATTGTGCAAAAGTTACCGTCAAAAAGTGTTCTATTTACAATGGGTCCAAGTGGTGCAACGTGAATTGGAAAAATAGTAACGGATGGGTTGCAGGAAAATATTTGTCCAGAACAAATTCACATTGCGTTCAAAATAACAATAAACCTAAGCCGAAGAAAAAATCTTCATATTGATAGCTGTGATTAGAGTATTTCTAGCATATATTCTTTTCGCATTGTCTGCGGTCACAACGATGGCCGCAGATTACCCTAGTTGTTCGAATATGCGCGACGGTCCCATTTGTGAAACGTCCTTCAATGGGTTCTATTATATCGGATATTCAAGCGAAAATACTTTTGCAGGTCAGCTAGGATCAGGCACCCGCTCAATTGCACGTGGTCTTTCAGTGGTTGAAGTGGAGACCGGTACGGTTAATCAAATCGTAAGCTTCGCTGCAGCGAGTGGTGAAGTTGCAGAAGATGGATCTGGGAATAACAGTCCCTATGCGACAGCACTGATTGAATTACTTGATGAGCCTAATCTAGAGGTCGGAAAGATGTTTAGATTGTTGGGAGAGCGTGTGAGCGAAATGACGGGCGGTAAGCAACAGCCGGTAAAGCGTGACAACCTGCGCGGAGAAGATATTTTCTTAGTGGTAGAATGATACTGATGAAACCTGTGCTAAAATCTTCCGTGATAAAGTATTTCCGGTGCCTATTTTATTGGACTGCCATTTTCGCAGCTGTGATTTTTTATTTAGCTACAAGCACGTTAGCAGCCGCACAAAATGTGATTTATGATCAACTCAGAGTTTCTTACTATGATGACAATAATTACCTTGGAATAAATGTTACACTTACAAACCCCTTGGTGAATGGTGAACGTATTCTCCCAAAATTCGAGTTTAGTCTTGATCTCCGTCGCGATAATCGTTTCACACACGCATTCGGTCTGAAGCGCGCTTTTTCTGTGCCCCTACCGTCCAGCATCTCATACCCAAAACAGCCAGGGAATTTTTTTGTTGCTGAAAACAGAAAAAGTGAACTTCGACGTTTATACAACTTTTTGGGCGAAAATGACCAAATATTGATGAAGGCAATGTGTAATTCTGTCGAAGACGAAGGTTTCAGAAAAAATCTGATCGATAAATCTAATGCATTACTTCTAAGAAACCAAAAAACTGATTTCAGTAAGATTTTAATGAGTAGAGCTAACCTGCAAAAAATTAAAAGTATAGCAAAGC